>Ga0160423_10002939_pt1 | contig 14175 bp, 14 predicted proteins | sample CRUFie14St8metaG_FD_108191 | JGI IMG/M metagenome (GOLD analysis project Ga0160423, IMG submission 108191) | Marine microbial communities from the Costa Rica Dome - CRUD Field 142mm St8 metaG | ecosystem: Environmental > Aquatic > Marine > Oceanic > Photic zone | place: Costa Rica: the Eastern...
CCCCTGTTAAGCCTGTAGATTGGCTTCCTCCTATTAATAATCCATCTACGCTTATTGGTCTAGTCACCCATGATGCTCCACAATCTGTAGATACATAGATTTTCAGTTTTTCTTCAATTTGACTTACCTGTGTGGCGTTTGTAGCGTAAGCAAAATTAAATGACATTGTTACTCCAGATGTATATCTTAGATCAAATGAAGGAGTTATTAATTCATCAACACTCCCTCCCAAACGATCATTATAAAAATAATCATTATTAAAAAGATCTGCACCTGCCACGTTCTTATAATTATTTAGCTTGTAACATCTAGAATTATTATAACCAGTACCATTTGAAAGCATAAATTCTCCATGATTATTTTCAAAGTTGTTAGAAACAAACCACTCTGCCGAAGGACCTTCAAGATCTATTGAATTTGGTCCATCAAATGAAGCCCAGTCTTGAGCAACATAAATGTATCCTGTTCTTGACTCTGTACTCGATCCTGTTGAATTAGAGGCAGTAAGTGTAACAGTTTTATATCCTGATGAAGTAAAACTTACTGTTGGATTCTGTAAATTAGAAGTTGCTGGAACACCATCTTCAAATTCCCATGTATAGCTATCTACAACCGCATTCCACGATGCATTACTAAAAGAAACAGAACTATTAACACATGTTTCAGTTTTATTAGAAGTGAAGTCAGCAACAGGTGTACACAAAGGAACAGTTAAAGTATTATTAGGATTTTGCGGAAGTAATAAATCTTTAACACCAGTAGCTATTAGAGTAGAATCTTGCCATAGAGTACTTCTTTGTCCTGCAATTCCTTCTAAAGTGTTTCTCATAGCATTAACCTGACCGGGAGAAAAGTGAACTTCACAGTATGAATAGTCCATATAGTTTTGAACATCTTCGTTGATTGAATCATTACAATCAGCCCAACTATATGGAGGAACGAAAGGGGGACAATTTTGATGTCCTTTTGTTTCAGGAGTATCATCAATTCCATCATCATTACAAATTGTAGGCCCATCATTAATAAGGTCAGAATCACCAAATGTATGAGCTAATCCAAGCCAATGACCAAGTTCGTGTGTAAGTACGGATTCTCTTCCAGGATTGGATGTTCCAATTGAACCAACGTATGTATGGTTTGAAACAATACCATCTAACCAAAATCCATTACCATCAGTTGAAGCAGGAAACGTCGCATATGCTGCAGCTCCAGGTGTTCCTACAACCTTAACCACCCATATGTTTAAATAATTTGCTCTATTCCATTGATGTATTTTTGAATAAGCATCACCGTTGTAAGTTTCGTGAGTATATATGTGTTCAATACCATTTGTGCAATTTCCTAATGGATCAATTGCCGCTAATTTAAAATTTATCTGAGCATTTCCAATTAAAGTATCAAAATCTGGAATTATTTCAACTGAATCAGGATCATCAGCATTAAATTCACGATTAATAACTTCTAATGCATCATAAACTTGAGCATCTGTAATGTTTTCTGAACCGTAGTCATGTAAAATGTGAAAAACTACTGGAATAGTGTAGGTTCCATTTGATTTCTGAATACTATTACTTATGTCAGTTCCACTGTAGCTATTCATCATAAGTTGGTGAGCATAATATGCATCTTTTAATTCGGGAAGAATTTCAAATGATTTTTCAAGTTGTCTATATGTTCCACATTGCTTCGATTCATCTACTTGAGATAATGTTGGGAAAGCAAGAACTAATATTAAGCTAACAATTGTAAATAATTTATTCATTTTATTAAAATTTGTTATAAAATTAAACATTCTATCTCACTATTTCTAGTAATAATGAGACAAAAAAATAATTTATCTAAATAATTATGTTGGTCGCTAAGATAGATAACTACATTTACACATACAAATATTAGGTGATTTGCAAGATTATTTTTTTAAAATAGATGTTTTTCAGCTCTGTATGAAGATCGAACGAGTGGACCACTCTCAACATATTTGAAACCCATTTTTAGTCCAATTTTTTTATATTCTTTAAATCTTTCAGGTGTGACAAACTCAGAAATTGGAAGATGTTTAAGAGTTGGTTGTAGGTATTGACCTAAAGTTAAAACATCAAGATTTACACTAGCTAAATCTTCCATTGTTTCAAGTATTTCATTATGCTTTTCACCGAGGCCAAGCATAATCCCTGATTTTGTTTTCATACCACCTTTTTTTAGTCTAAATAGAGCTTCTAAACTTCTATCGTATTTAGCTTGAATTCTCACTTCTTTTGTTAATCTTCGGACTGTTTCTAAGTTATGACTTACAATATCAGGTGCTACATCTATTATTTTTTGAAGGTTATCCCATTTTCCAGCAAAATCTGGAATTAGTGTCTCCATTGTTGTTCCTGGAGATTGTTTTCTGATTGCTTTTACAGTATTAACCCAAATTGTTGATCCTCCATCTTTTAGATCATCTCTATCTACAGAGGTAATAACAGCATGTTTAACGCCCATGATTTTGATGCTTTTAGCTACTTTACCAGGTTCAAATAAATCAACTTCCTGCGGTCGACCTGTTTGGACAGCACAAAAACCACAAGACCTAGTACATATGTTACCTAAAATCATAAATGTAGCTGTCCCTTCTCCCCAACATTCTCCCATATTAGGACAGTTACCACTTTCACAAATAGTATGAAGTTTATGTTCAGTAACTAGGCTTCTTACTTTTTTATAATTTTCCCCAGTTGGTAGTTTAACACGAAGCCAGTTTGGTTTTTTAATTTTAACCTTAGTATTTGGACCCTCAATCATTACTAAAACTATTTATTAATCTCGTTTATATATGCTAGTGAAATAAAACTGTATTTTTGATTATTTTATTTATTTAAATTACAAATTTATGTAAATCTGATAAAATGGCTATATCAAAAATTGAATATTTGGGTGAATTAAGAACTAAATGTATACATGAGCCCTCTGGTAAAGAAATCATAACTGATGCACCGTTAGATAATAATGGCAGGGGAGAGTCTTTTTCTCCTACTGATTTGGTCGCTGTATCATATGTTTCATGTATGTTGACCATAATTGGTATTTATTGTAAAAGCAATAATATTGATTTTAATTTTGGACATGCATCAATAAATAAGTTAATGTGTTCAAACCCAAGAAGAATTAAAAGTATTGAAGTCGATTTTGATTTTTCAGAAAATAATTGGGATAATACTATTCACAAAATTATAAAAGATGTAGGTGAATCATGTCCCGTAGCTAAAACTATTGGTAATAATATTGAAGTGATTTTTCAATATAAATTTTAATGATAATGGAAAAAAATACTTTCAAAAGAAGATCAAAAGAAAATATCATCTTTGGAATTAGATCTGTCATTGAGTGGGTTAAGTCAGGGAAAGATTTAAATAAGATTTTAATTCAGAGAGGAATGAATAAAGAATTATTTCTAGAGTTAAAAGATGTTTTAGCTGGTAAATCTTATCAATTACAGTTTGTTCCAATAGAAAAGTTAAATAGTTTCACAGACCAAAATCATCAAGGTGTTATAGCGCTAACATCTCCTATTAAATATTACAAAGTTGAAGATATTGTAGAGGATTTAATAGCTGATAACAAGAAACCATTTATTCTGGCCTTAGATAGAATTACTGATGTTAGAAATTTTGGTGCAATAGCAAGAGCTGCTGAGTGTCAGGGGGTCGATGCCATATTAATACCTTCAAAAGGTTCTGCAAAAGTAAATGCAGATTCTATAAAGACATCTTCTGGCGCTCTTGGTAGAATTAAAGTTTGTATTACAGATAGCCTCAAGGACTCACTATTTTACATTCAGCAATGTGGGGTTCGAATAATTGCATGTACTGAGAAGTCAAAATCTCCATTGAATGAAGTTGATTTAAAAGGTTCTATTGCATTTATTTTAGGATCAGAAAAAGATGGTATAACATCAGATTTATTAAATATATCAGATTTTAATTGTAGGATTCCAATGAGTGGTAAGATTTCCTCATTAAATGTAAGTGTTGCCGCTGGAATATTATTATATGAGAGATATAGACAGGAAATTTATTGAAATTATTTCTGGACCCATGGGATTAATCCGGGAATTTGATTTAATGATTTAATTTGCCATTTGTGAGTATCTTCTTTATATCTTTCACTTGGGTTAAAAAGAATACCTTTCATCCCTATCTTTTCTGCTCCAATAATATCGACTAGGTAGTCATCACCAATCATTATACTTTCTGTAGCTTTGGCTTTAGCTTTTGATATAGCGTATTCAAAAACATCTTTTGCTGGTTTGTTTTTTCCAACCTCTTCTGAACATACAATAACAGTGAAAAAATTGATTAGTTTACTTTTTTCTAATTTGATGTATTGAACCTCTTTAAAACCATTAGTAATTATGTGTAGTCTATATCCATCATTGATTAGATTTTTTAAAGTTTCAATAGCATAAGGGAATAGACAAGTTTGATATGGGCTAGTTTTAATATATTCATCACCTAATTTTTTTGCTAATAAATCATCATTTATTCCAAATTTATTTAATGTTAGACTGAACCTATTATGTCGTAATTCAGATTTTTTTATTTTACCTAATCCATATTGATACCATAAAGAGGAGTTGATTTTTTTGTATGTTTTGTGAAATAAATGAAATGATTTTAATTTTTTGTCTAAACCAAGGTCTTTATAAATAAGCATAAGTGCTTGTTCTGAATTTTTCTCAAAATCCCAAAGTGTTCTATCTAAATCAAAAAAAATATTTTTCATCCGTATATTAAATATGCAAGACTAGTAGTTATGAGAGCATTTATAAACATTCCAACTATGATTAAAAGAAAGGTTTCTTTTTTGTGTCCATAAAATTTCGCACTTATAATACTTCCAATTGGAATAGATAAAAGAAAAGGTGCCCAAAAGCAGATTCCTATGATTCCAATACTTGTTTTGATTTTAATGATAAGCTTATTCATTTTAGAGAACGTTTTTTTCTTTTTTAAAAAGCCTTTTTTTTCTTTATTATCTCTGATTTTATAATGTTTCTTTTTTTTTACACGTTTTAGAAAATACCCACTTAAAAAATAGAAAAAACTAGAACCGAAAATACCCCCTGATACACAAATTAAATATGTTTGCATAAATGATAGACCTAATGCAGGTCCACCAAATGGTGTAAACATAAACTTAACAGTAGAAAGAAGGAATAAAGAAATAAGTGATCCCCAAATCATAATAATCAAATTTTTGTTCCGTAAGCTAAATCTCCAGCATCTCCAAGGCCAGGAACTATATATGATTCAGCTGTTAATTTATTATCAATTGCTCCAATGTAATATGTTGAAGATTTTGGCAGTTCTTTTTCAAGAAATTTGAGTGCCTTTGGTGTTGCAATCGCTGACACGATAATTAATTTAGATGGTTTGCCTTGACTTAAAAGTGATTTATAAACCATTGCCATAGAGTTACCAGTTGCGAGCATTGGATCGCTAATTATAAGTGTTTTATCATCTATATTTGGTGAAGCCAGATACTCAACATGAATATCAAAACTTTCTTTAGATGAGTGTTTCCTGTATGCAGATATGAAAGCACTATCAGCACGATCAAAATAATTCAATAGCCCTGAATGCATCCCAAGTCCAGCTCTTAAAATAGTTGCAAGTATTGGTTGTTCTTCAACTAATTCCATATTTGCGATACCTAATGGAGTCGTGACATTAACTTTTTTATACTTTAATTCTTTAGATAATTCATAAGCTAAAATTTCTGAAATACGTTCTAGATTTCTACGGAATCTCATGGAATCTTTTTGGATTGAACTATCTCTTAGTTCGGCTATAAATGTTTGAATAATAGATCGATCTTTAGAAAAATTATGTATCATTAATGAAAGCTTTAGTTATAAAGTTAATTTATATTTATTTTATATCTGAAAATCATTTTAATTAATTCAAATATTTCCTTTTTTTTAATAAATCGAGTGTTAAATCTTTTTGCATTAAATCTTTAAATTAACTTTGTTTTGATGAAAGAAAAAAACAAGTTAAATATAGCTGTTTTTAAGAGGTTACTTAATTACTGTAAAAATTATAAATCATTATTTGTTTTCGCTGTATTTTGTGTTTTGGTTTTAGCTATCCTAGGTCCAACTAGGCCATATTTAATTGGACGTATGGTTGATTTATATATTGTTAAATCTCAAAATGGAGAAATGTTAATTATTTGGACCATAATAATTATTAGCATTATTTTTTTAGAAGCATTATTTCAATTTTTATCTACCTACTTTTCTAATTTATTTGCACAATCAATAATTAGAGATTTAAGGAATAGGTTAATGAAAAAAGTTCTGAGTTTTCGCATGAAATATTTCAATAGGACTACTATAGGTTCATTAGTTACCAGAGTAGTGTCTGATTTAGAGGCAATTACAGAGGTTTTTTCTTCTGGATTAATGTCAATATCTGGAGATTTAATTTCTTTAATTTCTGTTGTTAGTTTGATGTTTTGGACAAATTGGAAATTAAGTCTTTTAACCTTAGTACCTATTCCATTATTAATTCTTGCTACAAGAATTTTTGCAAGATATATTAGAAAGTCATTTCAAATGGAGCGAGATCAAGTATCACGCTTAAATACTTTTGTTCAAGAAAGAATAACAGGAATATCTTTAGTTCAATTATTTAACAGGCAAGAGGAAGAATATGAAAGTTTTAAGGGTATTAATGCTAAGCACAGACAAGCACATATTAAAGCAATTTGGGCAAACTCAATTTTTTTTCCAACAGTAGAAGTTCTGAGTCATCTATCTATTGCATTTTTACTTGTTTGGACTGCACAACTTGTAGGTAATGGTGCAGCAAATGTGCGTTTAATGTTTGGCGAAACTATTTCATTTGTATTATGGATTCACATGCTCTACAGACCAATTCGACAATTAGCTGATAAGTTCAATATTCTTCAGCGTGGAACAGTCAGAGCAGAAAGAGTTTTTGAGATAATTGATAGTAAAGAAAATATTGAAAATGATGGTGCTATAAATGATTGTAGGTTTGATCAAAAAATAAAGTTTAGTAATCTTTATTTTGCATATCAAAATGAAGAATGGATTCTTAATGACATAAGTTTAGAAATTAATCCAGGATCAACAGTTGCATTTGTTGGTTCAACAGGAGCAGGAAAGAGTTCTTTAGTTAGTTTAATCGGTAGATTTTATGATTATCAGAAAGGGAGCCTAAAATTAGGAGATGTTGAATTAAATGATATTAAATTGAATTATCTTAGAAAAAATATTGCAATTGTTTTGCAAGATGTCTTTCTGTTTTCAGAATCAATATTTTATAATATTACACTTGGTGATCATACAATTTCAAAAGAGGATGTTATTTCTGCCTCAAAGGCTGTTGGAGCTCATGATTTTATAATGAAATTTTCTGGTGGTTATGATTATAAAGTAGGTGAGAGAGGTGGAGTATTATCTACCGGGCAGAGACAATTGATTTCATTTATTCGTGTTTTAGTATATAACCCCAAGATACTAATTTTAGATGAAGCAACATCAAGTGTGGATAATGATTCAGAAGAATTAATTCAAAAGGCAATTAAACAAATTACAAAAGGTAGGACATCAATAATTATAGCCCATAGATTATCTACTATTAAAGGGGCAGATAAAATTTTTGTGCTAGAAAAAGGAGAAGTAAAAGAAGAGGGAACACATTCTGAACTATTGGATTTAAAGGGACATTATAAATTATTACATGAAATGCAATTTTCATCATAAATATAAATAATATGAAAAAAACAGGAATTCTATTAATACAATTGGGTACACCTGACAGTCCAAGTGTAAGAGATGTAAGAAGATATTTAGGTCAATTTTTGAATGATAAAAGAGTTATCGATTTACCTTGGTTTTCAAGAAAATTAATAGTTAATGGTATTATTGTCCCTTTTCGTGCTCCAAAGTCCGCAAAGGTTTACAAGGAACTTTGGGAGGTTAATAATGGTATTTCACCGCTAATTATGCACACTGAAAATTTACGAAAAAAGCTTCAAAAAAGATTTATTAATGAAAATATTACTATACATATTGCTATGAGGTATCAAAACCCATCGATGTATAATGTTCTTCATAAAATGTCACTGGAAAATTATGATGAAATAGTATTACTTCCATTATTTCCTCAGTATGCAAGTGCTTCTAGTGGTTCTGCTATCGAACTAGCTATGGATATAATACGAAAATGGTGGGTCATTCCAAATATTAGTATTATTAATCAATTTTGGGATAATAAGGGGTATATTAGTTCAATTGTTTCTCAGGCTAAAAAATTTAATTTAAAGGACTATGATCATTTTATATTTTCTTATCATGGACTTCCAGAACGTCATGTAGATAAAGTATATAATGGTAATGATTTATGTCAGGATCAACCCTGTGAAACAGAGTTAAATGAGAAAAATAAGTTTTGCTATAAAGCAACTTGTTATGCCACAACTGGTCTGATTGCATCTGAATTAGGTTTAAAAGAAGATCAATATACAGTTTCTTTTCAATCTCGATTAAACAATAGGTGGCTTAAACCATTTTCAGATGTTGTTGTTAAAGATCAAGCTAAATCTGGTGCAAAGAATATTTTGGTTTTTAGTCCTGCTTTTGTAGCTGATTGTCTGGAGACAATAATTGAAATTGGGGATGAATATCAAGAAATTTTTGAAGAAAATGGTGGTGAGAAAATACAATTAGTTCCTAGTTCAAATGATCATGATAGATTTGTCGACGGATTAGAAGAAATTTTGAGAGATAAAATTTGATTCACAAATTCATAGATTTTATTTTACAAGTGTATAATAATTTCAAATGAACTTCTTAATTTTGTGTTAAAATTCTAAAAAAAAATAGAAAATGAATACATCGGAAAAATTAGCTTATAAAGTAAAAGATATAACTCTTGCAGATTTTGGCAGAAAGGAAATTAATCTTGCTGAATCTGAAATGCCTGGTTTAATGTCTCTTAGAGAAGAATATGGTGATTCCAAACCTTTATCAGGCGCTAGAATAGCAGGATGTCTTCACATGACAATTCAAACTGCTGTTTTAATTGAAACATTAGTAGAATTGGGCGCTGAAGTTACATGGTCTTCATGTAATATTTTTTCAACACAAGATCATGCTGCAGCTGCAATTGCAGAAGCAGGTATACCTGTTTTTGCATGGAAGGGATTAAGTGAAGAAGAGTTTGATTGGTGCATTGAACAGACTATTTTTGGATTTAAGGATGGTAAACCTTTAAATATGATTTTAGATGATGGTGGAGATTTAACTAATATGGTTTTTGATCGTTTCCCTGAGTTATGTAATGATATTAAAGGTCTTTCTGAAGAAACAACTACTGGCGTTCATCGTCTTTATGAAAGAAAGAAAAATGGTACTCTAGTTATGCCTGCTATAAATGTAAATGATTCTGTTACTAAATCGAAATTTGATAATAAATATGGTTGTAAAGAATCATTGGTTGATGCTATTCGTCGCGCTACTGATACTATGATGGCTGGGAAAGTTGCTGTAGTTTGTGGTTATGGAGATGTTGGAAAAGGTTCTGCTGCTTCTTTGAGAGGTTCAGGAGCTAGAGTTATTATCACAGAAATTGATCCAATTTGTGCTCTTCAAGCAGCTATGGATGGTTTTGAGGTTAGAAAGTTAGAAAATGTTGTTGGTGATGTTGATATTGTTGTAACTACAACTGGTAATAAAGATATTGTTCAAAGTCATCATTTTGAAGCTATGAAGGACAAGACAATTGTTTGTAATATCGGTCATTTTGATAATGAAATTGATATGGCATGGTTAAATAAAAATTATGGTTCTACTAAAGTCCAAATTAAGCCTCAGGTAGATATGTACACAATTAAAGGAAATGATATTATTGTTTTAGCTGAGGGACGTCTAGTTAACCTAGGTTGTGCTACAGGTCATCCATCATTTGTTATGTCAAACTCTTTTACAAATCAAACATTGGCCCAGATTGAATTATGGAATAATTCAGAGGCATATGAAAATGATGTATATATGTTACCAAAACATTTAGATGAAAAGGTTGCTAAGTTACATCTTGCAAAAGTTGGCGCTGAGTTAACTGAGTTAAGGTCTGACCAAGCATCTTATATTGGTGTTGATGTAAAAGGGCCATATAAACCTGAACATTATAGATACTAATATTCAAAATGATATAACATAGTAAAGGAGAGCTTAGATATTTAAGCTCTCTTTTTTTATATTTATGCTAATGAGAAAAAAACTTCATAACATAGTATTTGGTGTTGATACTCCTGCTGGGAAATCATTTGACCTTATTCTACTTTTTTTAATACTATTGTCGGTTTTAATAGTCATAATAGATAGTGTTCCATTATGGGGAGCAAAGTATGGCGATTTTTTATATACTGCAGAATGGTTCTTTACTATACTATTTACAATAGAGTATATCCTAAGAATAATAATATCTCCAAAACCTATGAAATATATATTTAGTTTTTGGGGGTTTATTGATTTAATATCTATTATACCAACTTTTATTAGTCCTTTTATTTCCGGTTATACATCATTAACATTAATAAGAGCTTTAAGATTATTGCGTTTATTCAGAATATTAAATCTAAGTAAATTTACAAATGAATCTAAAAGTTTAGCAAGGTCATTAAAAGCAAGTTATTATAAAATAATGGTCTTTTTATTCTTTGTAGTTATGATGATGATTATGGCAGGTACTTTAATGTATGTTATAGAAGACGGTAGCGAGGGGTTTGAAAGTATTCCATCAAGTATTTATTGGGCAATTACTACGACTTCGACTGTAGGATATGGAGATATTGTACCAACTACTCCTCTTGGAAAGATTATAGCATCTATAATGATGATTGTAGGTTATGTTATAATAGCTGTGCCTACTGGTCTAATTTCAATACAGTTATCAAAAAGTAATAAAGAAAAAGAAGATTAGTCTTCATTGTATTTTTTTACACTATTCCAAAATTATTTAACGAGATAAAAGACATTTGTTTTGTCTAATAATTATATATTAGAGAGCATTAATTAAAAGCGTAGTTGCAATTCCAAAACCGGCTCCTGAAATGAATAGATTCCACTTAGAGTGCTCTGCTTTTATTAAGTAGGTATAGATATATAAAGACAACATGAAAAATAAGACAATGAATAATTGGCCTACTTCAATACCTATATTGAAAAGAAATAAAGGCATAATAATACTTTCTTCAAATAAAATAAATTTAAAGTTACTTGCAAAAGCTAATCCATGGATTAAACCAAAAAGAAGTGCAATTCCATATTTAATTTTTATATCAGCCAAATTACCTGCTTTATTATAATTAATTACGTTGGAAAGTGCTGTTAACATTATTGTAAATGGAATTAGCTTGTCTATCAAGTCTTGATTTGAAGGAACAATATCTAAAGAACTTAATACTAAAGTTAGAGAATGTCCAATTGTAAAGGCTGTAATAATTATTAGTATTTGTCTCCATTGTTTAATTTTAAAAGCAGCACACAAGGTCATAACAAAAAGTAGGTGATCGTATGCATTAATATCAACAATGTGCTCCCAACCTAAAGTGAAAAAATAATTTGAATCGTTCATAGATAAATTGCTTATAGATTAAATGTTATTGTATCTATTCGTTGGTTACAAATATCAACTTTATTGGAAATAAAAGGAGGAATCTGTATTATTATTCTATTTGTTTGTTGTATTCCAAAATCTTTAAAAAAAAGAGTATTCATTATTTTGAATTTATCTCCTTTTTTTAGTTTGATTTTATTTTTATAAAATTTAATTTTTAAAACATTTTCTGCTTTTAAAATAGAAAATGAAGAATATTTAAATGGGATTTTATTTTCATTAATATTTATGATATAATACTTTGTGAAAAATTTCTCAATTTCTTCTTTATCAGCTTTTGTGAGATTTGAAACATCGATTTTTTTGTTTAGTGTTTCGTTTATACTGTTCTCAAAATCATCAATAAACACATTGCATTCCATCAACAATTTTTTTTCATTAGCATTGTATTTAATAATTGAAGCGGTCATTTTCAATGGATGGCTAAAAGATGACAATGATATTAGTATTGAGAATAATATTGATAATGCTCTCATATTATTTTTTTTTAATTAAAATACTGAATGAGTACTATTTTAAAGCTTCTTTTATGGCTTGAAGATACATTCTCAAAACATCATTTGAATTAATTGTCTCTGAAAATGTAACTTCATCAGTGTTTTCTTTAAAAAATGCTATACCATATGTTTTATCATAAGTTTTTGATCTAAGTGTTTCAAAGTCTTTAATTATTACTTCTTTTTTTTCAATCAATTCTTTTTCCTTATTGAATACTCTAATTTTTAAGGAGATTTTTGGTTTGACTTTTGAAAAAGATTTATTTCCAAGGATTATTTTTTTTCCTCCTGTAGCTGAAATATAACAATAAATATCTATGAAAAATTTTAAATTATTATAGTTTCTAGCTGCTTTTTTGAATCTATTGGCTGGGAGATACATTAGGTGTTCAGGGAGAGCACCCATCATTAATTTTTCCTCTGGATGCATACTTATTAAGCTATCTTTAAGATATTCTCCTATCAGACTTTCGCTAACTAATAATATATCATCTGAAAGCTGTTTTGGCATTTCTTCAACAGTAGAAAGATTTAAAATTTTAAGATCTTTATTTTGTGCTTTCATTTGTGTGACTAATTCACTGTCAATTCTAAATGAGAAATTGTATATAATTCCATTTTGAGAATAAACAAAACATAAACAAAACAAAAAGCTAATAATTAGAATGTTTTTTTTCATTTTCATATTTTTTTTGTGGGAATAAAGAGGTGTTTATTTCCAAAATTTTATAAAAGCTATATTCAACAGTAAGGTAAGAAATGTAATAATAATAGTTGTTAAATGAAGAATGAACCATAGGTTTTCATTAGCTACATCTTTTGCATTATTTATAATCGGAACAAGGACATAACAAGATAGCATAAGCAATCCACTAACTAATGATAAATATTTTGCAATATTTCTTTGTTTATTAAATATTAAAATTGTTAGGAATGATATTAAAGAGATAATAAATATTATAAGGAAAAATTTAGGCCATAGACTTCTTAAAATAATACTAGCGTCATTAGAGCTTAAAAGTTCATTTATTATTGGCGCAATAAAAATAGATTGATAACAAATCAACCCAATAATTATTGCTGAAAAAATAAGAGGTAAATTTTTCATTGTTTAAATAAAATTAAATTACATAGATCAAATATAGATATTATAGAGCTTAACTTAATGAGATTAAAATTTTAACTAAATAATTAGATCTAATAAATTTCATCATTTCAAATGAAAGAAAGAAAAAGAAGACTAGTAGTTATAGAGAATATGATTTTTTTTATACCATTCGATAAAGTTATCAATTCCATTTTCAATATTTATTGTTGGTTGATAATTTAGTTTGTCTCTCACTAATTTAAGGCTCGCACATGTCCTATACATTTCAACATCATTAAAAGGTAGGTATTCAATTATTGCTTTCTTACTAAGTTTTTTTTCAATTATTTTTATTAAGTCAATTAAACGAATTGGATTACCATTTCCTAAGTTGAATGTTGCTGAAATATTATTTCTTTTCGTAATATAATTTACGGCTAATAAAAGTCCTTTGATTATATCATCTATGTGGGTATAATCTCTTTGACTAGAACCGTCTCCGAATATTGATAAAGGAATATTATTATTAATTCTGTCGGTGAATTTATATATCGCTAAATCAGGTCTTATAGATGGACCGTAAACTGAGAAAAATCTTAGATTTATAAAACTTGAAAGTTCTCTATTAGACCATTCTTTGATAAGTTCTTCGCATCTTAATTTTGTTCTTCCGTATGGAGATAATGGTTTTGTAGGTGTTTTGTTTTCATCAAAAAAGCCCTTTTTTTCATCTTTATATACTGTAGATGACGAAGCAAAAATTAATTTTTTTGTGTTTATTAAAGCTAAATTTTTCAAAAGGTTAATTGTTCCATTAACATTATTTTCTAAATATGATTCCTCATCATTTATGGATGATAACACACCGGGTGTGGAAGCTAAATGAACACAAAGATCA
>Ga0160423_10002940_pt1 | contig 14168 bp, 9 predicted proteins | sample CRUFie14St8metaG_FD_108191 | JGI IMG/M metagenome (GOLD analysis project Ga0160423, IMG submission 108191) | Marine microbial communities from the Costa Rica Dome - CRUD Field 142mm St8 metaG | ecosystem: Environmental > Aquatic > Marine > Oceanic > Photic zone | place: Costa Rica: the Eastern...
CATGTAGCGGTCGCCTTGCCCCTTATACCTTGTAACGGGGACACCTTTTTCCCGCATTCCCCCTTTTTCCCCGCCCCCCCCCCCCCAAAAAAAATTTGTTGGGACACCCGAAAATAAGAAACGCCTGAGAAAAAAACGCTTCACAGAAGGCAGCTTCGCGCCAGCGTCAGCTTCGAGAAGAGCGCGCAAAAGAGCTACTCCTGCCCAGACCTTCTCGGTACGGACGCGATGCCAAGGCCCAACAACAAGAGTGCAACCGGAGAGACTGACGTGAGTTTGAACGACAGCCCCATCGACGCAGATCGGCGCACATGGGGCACCGGGATCGTACCACGCTCGGTGACCACCTCAAGTCCCTCCGTTCCACCGGATCGGTTCGACGGGAAGACGTGCCTTCTTCACCCCTCGGTCGTACTCGAGCCTGCCTTTGCTGACCACCACTCACGCATCCGACCGTTTCGTAACTTCCAGACGGGAATGGTGGTAGACCAGGAGTGGCTCGAGGGCGTTTCCTTTGCTGACCTTGGTGGCCACGATGTCCTCAGGAAGGAAGGGGCTCTGTGCGATGAGCTTTTGGAGACTGACCCTGAGCTCGGCGACGGCTGCGAAGGGGCCGGACTTGGGCTGTCCTTTGAGAGCGATACCGAGAGCGAAAGCTTGGAGTACGATTTTGAGGATCTTGATGGGGAGGTGGAGAGCGATGCGGAGCTAAGGAGGCAAAACCTGAGGGGACAGCTGATCTTCTTGGTGCGCGAGTTCTTCGACAGCGACCCGGGTTACCTGAAAAAGTCGCTGTCGGTCTTAAACAAGGAGGCTGCGGCCTTTCAGAAGGCGGGGGACAACATGTCCGCGATTGCAGCCTACGCAAAACTCTTTGCCAAAGTTGCGAAGAAGCGGTTGACACATCCGGAGCTCTACGTCACCCACTGCAACAGGTAAGTTTGCACCACTATCCTTTACGTTCGAACGACCCTCCTCAATTTTCTGACATGAACGCACCAACACTGTCAACCAAAATTTAGGTCGTCCGCCTACCTCAAATTGGAGCTGTTCGAGGAGGCGCTTTGGGACGCCATGCAGTGCATGAAGCTGGCCGAAGAGGAGCTCGGCCGCAACGCCCAAGTCGCCCACCAGATGTTCGTGAAATCCCACGCGAAGAAGGGCTTGGCGCTGTTGGGACTCGAGCGCTACCGTGCGGCCTCATCAGTCTTCAACCAAGGGCTGCAGATGGACCCCTTCAGCAAGGAGATGAAGAGGGGGCTGGAGGAGGCTCAGAGAAAGATCCTTGAGGAGCTCCTGACCGGCAAGAGCCAGAGGATTAAGGCACTGCCGAGCACAAGACCGTTCCAGGGTCAGAGAATCACCATGCAGCCGTACTCTGCGCCACTGCACAAGATCAGAAACGAGGACATGCTGCCAAGGCAGCTCTTGACGCCCTTTCAGGCGGAGAACGACTACCACGTGAAAGACACGTACAACTACATGACCGTTCAGGGCGATGTGAGGATGCCGAAGGCCCACTTTACTTTTCTTGAGGATTTTCACAGGCACGAGTTGTTCAGGGAAGCCATCTTCAAGGCCGTGGGCGACATTTCCAAGGATCGTGATTGCCGTGTTCTTAATCTTGGTGCTGGGGCAGGCCTAAACACTATGATGTGCCTCGAGGCGGGCGCTCGCCACGTTACTGCAGTGGAGCGGTGGTTATACCTCGCAATGTCCTCAAAGGAGGTGCTCCTGAGCAACGGCTTCAATGATGACCAGGTCAAAGTCATTTACAAGAGGCCAACAGACCTCGCGCTGTTGAAGGATGTCCCAGTCATCTGCAACCTACTCCTCTGTGACATCCTGGACGATGGTTTGCTCACCTCTGGGCTGATCCCGGCGGCAAAGCATGCTTTGAGTGAGTTGATGACAGATCAGGCCGTTGTCATCCCTTGCTCCGCCACAGTCTACGTTCAGGCAGGGCAGGTGCAAAACACAGAGGTATGCGGCTTTGATGTGAGCTGCATGAACCGCCACAGGTGGATGCCAGCCTTTGCGTCCGGCGCGCCCTTCGATGACAAAAGCTTTGTCCCCCTCTCTGCACCAGTGGAAGTGTGGCAGTTCGACATGCTAACCCCTCCAGAGGAAGCGAGCCGAGACTCTCTGGACCTCAAGTTCTCAAGGTCAGGGGTCTTCAATGCGGTCAGGTTCTGGTACGACTTGCACCTGTACGACAACATCCACCTATCCACAGGACCCGAGGCCGTCGAGATGGGCCTCAAGTCACTTAGACCAGCCGTCCAATTCATGAAAGGCCAAATGGTGGTCAGGGAAGGGGACGTGATCCCCCTCACAGCGATGCACAACACTGTGAGGATCAAATTTGACATCGAAGATGCTGAATTTTCTAGCCTCACAAGGCCTGATGCTTCCTTTCCCCAGAATCAGTTCTCCTTCCTGAGTGATACGATAAGGAATGAAGCGTACTACAGGGCGATCGAGAGGGTTGTTGCAAGGATGAAGGGGGAGGGGAAGGAGGTTCACGCGCTGGACATGGGCTGCGGCAGTAGTCTGCTCTCAATGATGGCGGCAAGGTGAGCAAGAGCCAAACTATGCCTGCTTTACTGAAGAGCAACGGAGGAATATACGGCTGACACTTGCGATTAATGTTCCCCTCTCTCCCTTTCTCTGCGTTCGTAAGGTGTGGGGCAGACTCTGTTGTTGCGGCAGAGCTCCACGATGGATTGTGTGACACAGCGCGGCATATTGTAGCAAGAAATGGGCTGAGCGACAAAATCACTGTGGTGAACAAAGACGTTGGGTTGCTTGAAAGGGGTACTCACATTAGGGCGCTTGGGGCCAATCTCGTGGTAGCAGACTTCTTCGACTCTGGACTCTTGCATGACAACTTCATGTTTCTTTTGGAAAGGGTCAAGTCCAGGGTCTTGCAGCAGGACTACAACATTGTTCCCGCAGCTGCGACCATATATTGCATGGGAATCGAGTCCTTTACCAAAGATGTCCAGGGTTTTGACTTTTCTTCATTCAACAAGTACCGCTGGGACAAAGACTACGAGGCAGTGGATCTCTCAACTTTGCGACACCGCAAGCTGACCAAGCCGAAGAAGGTATTTGAGTTCTTCTTCCAGGGGGATCGCAAGGGCAGGAGCAGGGAGAACGTCCTCAAGCTGGAGGTCGTCAATCCCGGGCACATGAACGCAATTATATTCTGGTTCGACCTCCACCTTGATGAGCAGGAGACCATCACGTCTGCACCACCAGGGGTTGCGATGGGAGGCGTTGTCACTCAGGACTACGGCCAGTTGCGAGAGGGGTCTGCTTCAGGTGCCTTTGAAGACAATGACGACGGCACCTTCATTGCAAGCGACGCCTTTGTTGGCGAGAAGAAGGGCTATGCGTTCAAGAAGGGGGAGCTGGGCCAGGGGTACTATGTCGATTTTCCATGTGGACGTGGGGAGCAGCAAAATGCTTCTTTCTCCTTGGCGGAGGCCGAAGAAGCAATTGAGCCTCCGCTGCAGGACGGGCACCACTGGGGGCAGGCGCTCCAATATTTGGAGAGGGCAGTCCGCGTCCAGCCCAAGAAGAGGATCACGGTGTTGGCGAAGAGGGAGGGGAACGTCATCAAGTTCTCTCTCAAGGAGGGCGTCGGCAGCAGGGTGGGGAAGGCACCCTGGAAGGTTGAGTGGGGAGGCGGTGCCTCGGTGGAGAACCCACACTACCAAAGGGTCCACTACTGTCAGCTTCTGGTCAGTGACTTTCTGATGAGGCTTCGGTCCAAGAGGTTTCCCCCAATAGAGAAGGATATGAAGATGATGCTTGCGAACTGTGGAAACCTGTTCCTGGACCCGGCGGTTGTCACGGAGGTATACCACGAGTTTGTCGTGCTCGAAATGATCCACGGCCAGCCTGAGTTCTGCCCCGGGGCGTCCTTGGAAGCGATCACGAAGCGGATTCTTAAGTTCTCATGATGGAAGCAACTTCAGACAGACATGAAGTGACCTGTAATAAATAACAACAAATAGAGACCTGATCGCCTAGAGATCAAGCCGCCTACCCCTTCCCTTCCTCAAACCCCATCCATTCACCTAATTCTCCCAATTCTTCCGAGGGGCAGCCGTTTGTTGTGGGAGGGGCTTCCGACAGACGCCACTTAGCTATCATAACTTACACGAAAGGGGGGCGAGGGAGTGGATCACCTCGGCGCGAGTAGGACTGGAAGAAAGAGGGCCCGTCCTTCTTTTTACGGGCGCCGCGATGCAGGATCCTGTTGAGGAGGAGATGCGGAGGAAGGACGAGAAGCCCCCGGTGACCGTCCGGATTGCCAGGCAGCTTGCCCTTGAGCACTTTGGCGTCCGGGGCCCTCACTGGATCGATCGGATCGTGCGCTTCGGCCGCTTGGCCACCCGCGTCGTCCCGCTGAACAGCTACGACGACAAGAACTTCCTCTTCTACGGCAGGAACATCGTGAAGTTCTACAACGGCGTCGAGTCCTCGCACCCGGACTTCATCGACGCGCAGGCGAGGGCCATGGAGCGCGCGAGAGGGGCGGGCATCGTGACGAACACGCCAAAGCTCACCAAGGAGGGCAAGGACGTGGCTTACATCGAGCTGGAGGGAGGGGAGGGGCTCCCGGCCAGACGGCACGCAATGAGAGTGCTCGACTTCATTCCCGGTAAGACTCTTGGGGACGTGGAGCAGTCAGACACGCTCGTCGAGGAGGCGGGATCTCTGGTCGGCAGTCTAGACGCTTGCTTCCGGGACTTCGACCACCCTGGGTTCCACAGGACCCACCTCTGGGACTTGAGGAACTCACTGAAGCTGCGCGGGTTCGTGGAGCACGTGGTTGGGGAGAAGAGGAGGGAGCTCGCGGAGAGGGTGCTCAGGGACTTTGAAGAGAAGGTCTTGCAGGAGGAGGGGAACTTGAGGTGGAGCGTCGTGCACAACGACGCCAACGACCAAAACATATTGGTGGATGGGGGGCGTGTGATCGGGATCGTGGACTGGGGGGACGCCCTAAGGACATGGGCCGTGTGCAACCCCGCGATCGCTATCGCATACCTGATGCTCGACAAGGAGAAGGAGGACATGCTGGCAAGAGCAGCGGCATTCCTCCGGGGGTACAGGGCCGGGTCGGGCTGCGAGCTGGAGGAATCGGAGATCAGAGTCATCAGGACCCTCATAGCCGTCAGGCTCGCTTGCTCCGCAATCATGGCGGCGTACTCGAGCAGCAAGGAGCCTGAGAATGAATACCTAACGCTAACGCTGGATGCGGGGTGGGAGGCCTTGGAGAAGTTCTTGGCGATCGCCGAGCAGGAGTTTCTCAAAGCCTGTGATTTGATTTAACTTTTGCACCGCGAGGCACTCTACTGCCCTCTCCCGCGATCGCACCGTTATGTCGGTCATGCGGAATTTGTTGGTTCCCCTCAACCAAACCTTGTTTTTTTGGATGAGAAAAAGGTAAAAATTCGTTCATGGTTTCGGCAGGTTTGGTGCCCCGCTGGCAGGAGACACCGGGTTAAACAAGAGGAAGACAGCCAGGACCCGGTGGGTACGGCTAATCATGGTCGGTATGTTCTCCAAAGCCGCTGACTTTGGCGTGGACCACCCGGCAGCTACCTTGGCGTGCTCCGCATTTGCTGCAGGTTTTAGCTTCATGGCTTACTACCACTTCTCCGGACCGAGCATCCGGAGCGACGAGGGAACGAAGACCAGGAACTTCTTCAGCCTGTCCAAGGGACTCGGAGGTCTAAAGAGGAAGGAGGTGACCAACGAGTGGAAGGACTACGACAAGACGTTTACCCAGAGCGAGGGGAGAGGAATTTCGGACAAGGACCACACCAAGGACGCCGTCAACACATTCTACAACCTTGTGACCGACATCTACGAGTGGGGTTGGGGTCAGAGCTTCCACTTTTCCCCCTCCCTGAAGGGAAAGGGGGTCGCCCCAGCGGAGGTCGCTCACGAGACCAGGGTTGCGGACATTCTGGGGCTCAAGCCAGGGCTCAAGGCCCTGGACGTCGGCTGCGGGGTCGGAGGCCCGCTCCGCACAATCGCCGCACACAGCGGTGCCCACGTCACCGGCGTCACCATCAACGAGTACCAGGTGCAGAGGTGCGCGATGATGTGCGAGAAGCTGGGGATCGAGAACGTGGACATACAGCAAGGAAACTTTCTGAAGCTGGTGCCCCAGTTTGAAGAAGAGTCCTTCGACGCCGCCTACGCCATCGAGGCCACTTGCCACTCGCCGACCCTAGAGGAGGTCTACAGCGAGATTTACAGGTTGCTCAAGCCTGGGGGCAAGTTCGTCTCGTACGAGTGGGTTTCGACCGATTTGTACGATCCGAACAGGGAGGAACACGTCAGCTGCATCGACGCCATCAACTACGCGAACGCCCTGCCGGAGATGAGAACGTGGAGGCAGACGACAGAGGCGGCGAGGAAGGTAGGCTTCAAGGTCATCGAGGAGCGCGACCTTGCCATAAGTCCAGCCGGGGAGTGGTGGAGCAGGCTCAAGGTCGGTAAACTCCAGTACAAGCTGAACCACCTGGTGATCTCGGTGCTGGCCAAGATGATGGTCCTTCCCAAGAGCATGGTCGACGTTCACCACATGCTTGTTTCCGTGGCGAACTCGCTCGTGGAAGGAGGCGAGAGCGGAATTTTTTCCCCCATGTACATGGTGGTGATGCAAAAACCGTGAGGCCTACGGCAGGCCTGAACTAGCGGGGTACACACTGGCATTATGTGTTCATTACACTGAGAGACAAATAAGATTATTTAATCGTGTTCTGTATTTTTCTTTTCATGAAAATTCGATCGCTGCAGGGCATCTATGTAACGAGAAGACGCCGGTGCTCTTCCTCGAGCAAGCACCCCAAGCTCCTCCTGTGTCACTGCTCACCTGGGCCTCGCCTAGGAGAAAGGCCATTTTTTCTCAAATCTTGTCTACAACGCTCGTGCAAGACCGGCTCAGAAAAACCGGCTCAGAAAGACCGGCTCAGGAAACATTTCGGGGGGAATTTCCCAAGTTTTTGCCTGTCAAAGAAGAGGGGTCTTGACCGGCATCTGAGGATCCAGCCCAGGTGTACCGAACTGGACGGTACAAGCGAGCGACGGGGGCTCGCTTCGGAAAAGGGGGGCTTTCAAGGTGCGATCTTTGGGCGAGTCCGACCCTTTTCTGCGACCATGAAGAGAGTCGCGGCGGAAAACAGACTGTCTGGACCACCCCACACCATGTGCGCGTCGGCTCTTCGGTGAAAGCAGTGTAATTTTCACGAAACAGGAGAAACAGGAGAAAGTATGCCTGAGAAGGGGTACAGGAGCTCTTCGAACAGCGCGAGGACGTCTATCTCGAGTTACAGGCACACGTCCACAGCGCCGAGCCACGGTGACGCCTTGATGGAACGGGCAGTCAAGGTGAACTCTTCTCACCTTCTGGCGTCCTCGTCCAAGCTCAAGGCGCCAACGAAGAATGACGCGGAGAAAATGCTACTGAGGAGCCTGACCTCGAACGCGAGCACGGGTGGGAACGGAGTCCGTCGTCCTTACGGTCGTTTCATCGCTTCGAGGGGTGGTCTCGCCCTCTCCGTCTGGGAGCGGCAGGCACCAAGCAACAACAGTGCCGCACTGAGGGCGAGCCGGCGGACCGCGATCAGGAACGTGAACGTGCCGTCCTCCTCCCCTCCCTACTTTCCCCAAGTGAAGCAGACGCTCGGCACGGGCACGCCCGGCAAGTCACCGGGCAGGAACGTCTCCAGGTACAATGTCAGGCGGAAGGCTTACACCTCAAGAAACATGGATACGAGCAGCAAGTCGGTGGAGTCAAAGTAAAGCTTTCAGGGCACGGACACGATCAACTACTCAAACTCGACCATAGTCGATGTCCCCCTGTTCTCGCGGCCGAGGCCGGAAGGACTGAAGAGCCTGACCGCCTCGGAGCACTCGTCCGCATCAGCCCTAGGTGCTCGGGGGGGGTCCAGGACCTTTGCTCACAGGCTTCAGCTTCCGGCGGCCACATTCTTGACCCACATCCCAACCCTGCCCAGGGCGGTGCGCGTGGACTGCGGTCAGTCGTGCGCCAAGGAGTTCCTCACTCGTAGTCCGCTCGGAAGCGGGAGGCACCACCACCACCCGGCAGTGGCGCCCTGGCAGTCCGCGCCGAGCGGGGAGGCCTCCTCGGCGACCACCGCCGCGACCGCCAACCTGAGCTCCAAGAGCCTCGAGTCCCTGTCGAGGGCCGCCCTTCCCGAGGTCCTCAGTGGGGCCCTGAGCTTGAACATCAACCAGCTCAACAGCAGGCACTACGTCGCGAGCCACGCTGTTGGTGCTGGGAACGGAGCCAGCTCCATGAAAAACCTCCATCTTTCGCTAATGTCGACTTTGTAGTGCGACCGACCTTTACTTCAGTGTCCAGTTGGATTGCATGGAATTCACCAGACCGCCAGCTTCTCTTCGCCCCCCTCTCCCTCCCGCCGAGCGCCAAGAGAGGCATGTCTCATAAAAAAAAAAAAAGATCACTCTGGACTTCCCGCCAATCCCGCCAGGAAATTTAGGGGGACGAACTGAATGCTGTAAGAAGGCCAATCTATTGCGCGGGAAAGGCCTTTCTTTACTGCGCGGTGAAAGGACACCACGGCGGGAGCGCAAGGAGAGAGAGAGAGAGAAGAGAGAAGGGGAGAGGAAGGTGGGGACGAGCGCTTCGGGTCCTGCACTTCTCGAGCTGCGCCTTTTTCTCTCCGCGGGCCGTAGGTCTCCGTGGGCGGCGGTAGTCGGAGGAAGTGCTCTCGCGCGAGAGCAAGAGAGAGAGAGAGAAAGGGACCCCCCCTATGGAGCACAACGAGAGAGCCCTTGAGGCCGCCCGCAGCGGGGCGAGTGAGGCGGCGCTCTGGAAGGCGCTTAGGAGCCGGAAGGGGCGGAGAGCTCTGAACGAGCTTCTGTCCTCCAACCCCTCGTCCGCGGCGAACTCCCAGTGCATGTCGAAGCAGGACAGGGAGAAGGCGGTGGACGAGTACGCGGGCTTGTCCCCGGGAAGCTTAGAGGACATTCTCAGCTCGCTTCCGCCGCCCCCCGAGGGTGCGAATGACAAGGACTACGCCGCGTACGCAGCGGCGGCCGCGCAATACACCCAGCAGGCCGCGAGCGCACTGAAGATCGACGTGGACTCCATCCAGAACGGCGTGTACCGGGGAGGGGACAGGGTCGGCGTTGGCCTCCCCCTGCTGCCAGGGATGGAGGAGGCGGCCGCGCTGCTGAGGGCGAGCGGGGCCGTCGGCGTGGGCCCGTCTTCCTCGGGAGCCCTCGACACTCACGGTCTACAGGAGTCCATCCTGGAGGACACGCTAGGCAAGTCAGGGGCGGCAGGCGTCGGCCTGCCTTCTTATGGCTGCCCACTCCCGGGCGGGCCGGGATCCGGGGACAGGGGGTTCGGGATCGGCCCCAAGCACGGCAAGGGTAAGGGCGCCGTCTCAGGTGGAAGCGGCGCTCACGGCAACGGCGTTGTCGTCCCGAGCACCGGGAACAGCATCGTAAGCTTTTGGGATATGGACGCTGACAAGACTGAGCAAGAGAAACTCCGGGCGTTTTGGCTCGGCCTCTCCGAGGACGCAAGGCGGGACCTTGTGAAGATTGAGAAGCAGGCGATCCTCAAGGAGATGAAGGGGCAGCAGAAGTACATTTGCTCCTGCAGCGTCTGCGGCCGAAGGAGGGAGGTGCTGGAGGAGGAGCTCGAGATGCTCTACGACGCCTACTACGCGGAGCTCGCGCTTGACAAGAAGGCGAGGGAGATTGAGAACAGGGCCAGGCAGCAGGGGGGCGGGGCCGTGTCGAGCCAGCAGCCCGAGGCGAAGAGGTCCAGGCTCCTTCCCTCCGCCGCGTTTGACGGCGAGAGCTCTGAAGACTCCTCGGGCGAGGCAACCCTCGCCAACAGCCTCACGGTGAGGGGCGACATGCTGACGATCTGTGACGAGCTCCTTGCGGACGACGGGAAGAGGTTCTTCGACCTCCTGCTCAAGATCGCAGAGAGCCGGTACCACTACAGGGATGAGCTGAGTGACCTGGACGCCGCGGAGTTTGACGACGACGACTTTGACGACCTCTCGGAGGAGGACGATGACCTCACCGACGAGAGTGACGATGACGACACGGACAACGAGGACAGTGACTACCTGGAGGAGCAGCGGATGGAGGAGGGGAGGAGGATGTTCCAGATGTTCGCGGCGAGGATGATCGAGCAGAGACTCCTGGTCGCTTACAGGGAGAAGTGCTCTCTGGAAGCCCAGGAGCAGCTGATAAGGGAGGAGGAGGAGGCCGAGAGGGAGAAGGAGGAGAGGCAGAGGATCAAGAAGGAGAAGGAGAAGGAGAGGAAGAAGAAGAGGAAAGAGCAGAAGAAGGCCCAAAAGGCTGCCGGGGAGGCGGAGAAGCTCCGAAAGCAGAAGATGGAGGAGGAGGCCAAGCTGGAGGCCAGGCGGAAGAAGGCGGTCGAGGAGAAGAGGAAGAAAGAGGAGAGGGAGCAGCAGCGGCTGAGGGAGGAGAGGGAGAGGGATAGGGAGCTCGCGAGGAGAGCCAGGGAGCTCGCCGAGGAGAGGAGGAGGAAGGAGGAGGAAGAGAGAGAGAGGAGGCAGCAGAGGCAGAAGCAGCAGAAGCAGCAGCCGCGGCAAGACCAGCCGCAGCAGCCGCCGGCGCAGCAAGTGCATCCGACTCCTCCACACCACCAACCTCCCGCCCCTCCATTCCACCAACCCACCTTTCACCAGCCGGCCTACCATCAGGCCACCTTCCACCAGCCCCCATCGCCGCTGCCACCTCAGCAGCAGCAGCAGCAGCAGCACCAAGGAGAGAGGAGCGAGATCTTGTCACTTCTTCCCACGGATTTGCTGGACTCGCTTGAGCTGTAACACGATCTTTCTCTTTCGACTTTCGAGACCTTGTCGTCGGGTCCCCGTCTCGCAGCTCACGACCTGGCCGACTGGTACTTTCACCAGGCCCCCGCATTTGATGAATATCTTTTTGCAGATCTTGCAGAAACCGTCGTCAGACCGTGATGGAGGAGGGGGAGGAAGAGACCTGTGCCCGGATCGAGCGGGAGGTCCGGGACTGCCTCGGGGACCCGAACGCCGCCCAACTCGGAAACGATCCTACCCTCTTGCGCCAGAAGAGCGTGAGTTTTTGCCACTTAAACCCTCATCCTCCCCCGGTTTCACCCCTCGAGTTTTGCTTCTCCACATCCAGGTGACCCGGTGGACCCCCCCCCCCCCCCGCGCGCACACGCTGACCCAAGCCTCGCTCTCTCGTTCGTGGCTTGCGCTCGTCAGTATGTTGACGAGCTCGAGATGGAGGTGGACGAGGAGGAGGAGCAAGCGGACGAGAAGAAGAAGCTAATGAAGGAGAAGCTGTGGAAGCTGATGTGCACGTACCTGCCCTGCGACGTGCTCTCACTGCAGAAGTCCATCGTCCAGCACGTCGAGTACACCCTCGCGAGGAGGCGGTACAAGAAGGACAAGGGGTCCTTCTACCAGGCGACAGCGGTCTCGGTGAGGGATCGGCTGATCGAGCGGTGGACCGACACGCAGCAGTACCTCAGCTCCAAGGACACGAAGCGGGTTTACTACCTTTCGCTGGAATACTTGCTTGGCCGGAACCTACAGAACGCCATGTCGTGCCTCGCGCTGCGGAACAGGTACGCCGCTGCCCTGGAGGAGCTGGGCTACAAGCTTGAGGAGCTGACGGAAGAGGAGAGGGACCCCGGGCTGGGCAGTGGCGGGCTGGGCAGGCTGGCCTCTTGCTTCCTGGACTCGCTCGCGACCTTGAACTACGCCGCGTGGGGGTACGGCATCCGGTACAAGTACGGAATGTTTGAGCAGAGGCTGATTGGTAGGGCGCAGGCCGAGTTTCCCGACTTCTGGCTCAAGGAGGGGTACCCGTGGGAGGTTGAGAGGCCGGACGTGCAGTACCTCGTGAAGATGTACGGCCAGCTGGAGGAGGACGGGAAGGACCCGGTAACAGGAAGGCCCAGGGTGAATTGGGTGGGTGGCGAGGACGTCATCGCGGAGGGCTTTGACATTCCTGTGCCTGGGTTCCACACCTGGAACACGAACAACCTCAGACTGTGGACCAGCAAGGCGAGCTGCGAGTTCAACCTGGGCAGCTTTAACGACGGCCAGTACTACGCGGCCATCGAGGAGAAGGAAAGGTCGGAGCCTCTGACGAGCGTGCTCTACCCCTGCGACAACAACGCCCCGGGGAAGGAGCTCAGGCTCAGGCAGCAGTACTTTTACGTCTCCGCAACGTTGCAAGACATTTTGAGGAGGTACAAGAAGAGGCCAGAGCACAGCCTCCTCGACTTGCCGCGCAAGGTCGCCATCCAGCTGAACGAGACCCACCCGGCCATCGCCATCCCCGAATTCATGCGGCTTCTCCTGGACGAGGAGTACCTCGGCTGGAAGGAAGCCTGGCACATTACTCAGAACACTTTTGCGTACACCAATCACACGGTGATGCCAGAGGCCCTCGAGGTCTGGCCGCTGCCGCTGATGGAGCAGCTCCTGCCCAGGCACCTTACGATCATCTATGAGATCAACCACCACTTCCTCGGGGAGGTCAGGGCGAGGTGGCCGGCGGATCAGGGTAGGGTCGCAAGAATGTCGATCATTGAGGAGAGCGAGCCAAAGCTCATCAAAATGGCCCACTTGGCGATCATTGGCTGTCACAGGGTGAACGGCGTCGCCCAGGTGCACACGGGGCTGCTCTGCTCGAGTCTTTTCCCGGACTTTTACGAGATGTGGCCGCAAAAGTTCGTGAACATTACCAACGGCGTGAACCACCGTAGGTGGATGCTGCAGGCGAACCCAGCAATGAGCGCGGTCATCTCGAAGTGGTTGGGTTCTCACGACTGGATTCACGACCTTGGCCTGCTCGCCAGGCTCAAGGATCTGAGCTCAAATCCCGAGCTTCAAAGGGATTGGCAGGAGGCCAAGATGTACAACAAGCGCAAGCTCGCCGACTTCATCAAGAGGGAGTGCGGCATCGTTGTCAACGCGGCTGCGATGTTTGACGTCCACGTGAAGAGGATTCACGAGTACAAGAGGCAGTTGATGAACATTCTCGGCGTCGCCTACCGGTACCTCAGGATCCTCTCTCTCCAGCAGGAGGGGAACACGGAGGCCCTGGGGCAGATGGTGCCCAGGGTTGTGATCTTCGCTGGCAAGGCGGCTCCGAACTACTTTGTCGCTAAAGACGTCATCAAGCTGATTCTTGCCGTAGCGGGGAGGGTCAACAATGACGCGAGGATCGGGGACCTGCTCAAGGTGGTCTTTATCCCGAACTACAATGTTTCGATGGCCGAGCTCATCATTCCCGGGACGGACGTCTCGCAGCACATCAGCACGGCGGGGTTCGAGGCGTCAGGGACTTCAAACATGAAGTTCTGCATGAACGGGTCGCTGCTACTGGGAAGCAGGGATGGGGCGAACTTGGAGATCGAACAGTCTATCGGTAAGGACAACATGTTCATGTTCGGTGCGAACACGAAGGAGGTGGACCAGCTGCGCCGCACCATTAATTTCCGGAAGCCCCAGATGGACGGTAGGCTCCGGTGGGTTCTCGAGGTACGTCTCCGCTCCGATCCGGCCCCTGCTACCCCCTTCCCGCAGCCCGACTCGTTTCCTGACCAGACCCTGCCGCGCCCCTCACAGGAGATCCTCTCCGGGCGCTTTGGCGCCACCTTTCACGACCTCGTGAACAGCCTGCAGCCTGGCAACGATGGCTACATGGTCGGGCACGACTTTGGCTCCTACCTGGAGGCCAACGAGGTCGTGGATTCGATTTTCAAGAACCCGCCGGCCTGGACCACGAAGTGCATCGATTCCTGCGCGAGCATGAGCCGCTTCTCCTCGGACCGGTGCATCAGGGAGTACGCCGAGAAGATCTGGCAGGTTGTGCCCCACCAATTCAAGCCTCCAGGGAAGGTCGCGAACGTGGATTGAAATTTTTTTGGAGGGGAAAACCCGGGCTCTTCACAACCTTTTTAATGTGAGCCGGGACGAGACCCGGAATCCCCACCCTTCGGCCACCTCCTATTCCCCCCCCCCCCCCCCCCCCCCCCCCCCCCCCCCCCCCCCCCCCAAATCGCCCCCTTTTTTTACCCCCCCCTAGCTTTTTTGATCCCGCCCCGA
>Ga0160423_10002941_pt1 | contig 14165 bp, 19 predicted proteins | sample CRUFie14St8metaG_FD_108191 | JGI IMG/M metagenome (GOLD analysis project Ga0160423, IMG submission 108191) | Marine microbial communities from the Costa Rica Dome - CRUD Field 142mm St8 metaG | ecosystem: Environmental > Aquatic > Marine > Oceanic > Photic zone | place: Costa Rica: the Eastern...
TATCATAACCTAATAGGTAGCAAAGATGGCTAATTTAAGTGATTTATTAATTGGCGGTGACTTGGTAGGTCAGCAGCTCAGTGAGTTTTTAGATCCGTCCATTAAGATGCAGAACGACATTGCTAGGCGAACTGCTGCAACTCTCCAGGGCATGAATCCTCAGAACCCTGGTTCTGCTTTGGCTGCAACCGCAGCGAGGTTAAGCGCAAAAGGTTTTGAGAATTTGCGTCAAGGATTGGCGGAGAGAAATCCCCAACGCTTTGCTACAGATGCCGAATTGTTCCAGCAACAAGTGCAGGGTCTTGATCTCAGCGATCCTGCTGGTCGTGCTGCTGCTGTAGCTGCTGCTCGAAGGATAAACCCTGCAAGAGCAATGCAGCTTGCTCAAGCGTTCAGAGCGCAGGATATAGAGGCTGCAAATGCACAGCGACTGGCAGCTCCCAGGACTAGCATTCAAACAGAACTGTTTGATACGGGAGCGGTTTTCCGTCAAGACGATCAAGGAGGCATGACTTTCCTCGTACCCGAAAAAAGAGACGAAGAAGGGAACATCGTCCAAGCAGCACAGAAAATCACTGATCCACTAGCAGTTGCTCATGCAAGAGGTGTTCATGCTGCGCTTGATGCTCAGAATGAAGCAGAGAGGGCTGTTCAGGCAACAATCGCTGAAAATGCAGCAAACGCAATGCAGGAGCGTCTAACAAGCACGATCACGCAGACCAATGGCTTGCAAGACACAATGAATATCTATGATCGAATGCTTGATGAGATTGATGAGGAAGGTGCAACTCCTGGCATTCTTGATGCCATCTTGCCCGACATATTTAGGTCAGGGCCAAACAAAGCATTCTCTGCACTTGCTGCACAGCTTGGTCTTGCATTGATCGGTAGAAGCAATTTTGGTCAGCTAAACCAATCTGAGCTAGAACTTGCGCTTACGACAGAAATGCCTCAATTCAACACAACAGAGGAATATCGGAGTCATCTGATCAGGCAAAAAGCTGCGACGCAAAAGCTTCTGAACGAGATGATCAATTATTCAAACTACCTGAGAACAGCCCGTCAGGATGTCAGTAGAGCTGCAGAAAGCGGAATGGCTATCGAGGATTTATATACAGCACAAAGGCAAAGGCAGGTGCAAGCTAACACTGCTTACCCCAGTAGTTCTGGGACTGCTAGTGCAACATCGAGTTCAAATCCTTCTTCAATGCCTATTGCTAGATCACAAGCCGATATAGATGCCATCGAAGCAGATGATTCAATACCTGCAAGCACTCAATATAGGGTTGAGTTACCTGGTCAAGAACCGCAGTTCTATCGGAAGGGAGTGTGACGAGAATGTCAAATGAAGCGCAAGCAATTGACCCTGTAACTGGTAGAAAGCTATTTGATCAGAACGGAAATCCTCTGCCGTTTCAGCCTCGATTTGAAGAAGATAATCCTCTGATTTCAAAGATTGATGTAAATCTAAGAAAAATTCCTGGTTTGCCAAGTCTGAGCGTTATTGCCAACAGATCAAACATGAACACGCTTCAGCTCCTGGATTTCTTAGGCACAGACACAATCAATGAAATTTTGTCTTTGTCCGGTTCTGCGACAAGACTGCCACGTTTGTCAGAAACTGCCCAACAGAAGCTGGGAATCGGTGTCGATTTACAAGGCAACTATGATCAGATTCTAGGTCAAGGCAACGAGGTGTTGGGTAGAGCTTTGGAGCTTGGAACAGACTTGGGGCAGATGGCTGTTCCTGGTGGTGCTGGAACAAGAGCTGCTGCTGCCAGTCAGATTGGTGTAAGAGGTGGGGATGACCTTTTAGCCTTCGTAGACCGAGGTGGCAAAACAGGCTTTGGCCCTGGTCAATATGGAGAAAGTGCTGGACAGGGTGTGCTCAGAGAATTGGCAGCAGGTGGAAATGTCCAGAGAGACTTCGTTGAAGGGGTCACTACTGGGGGAGCACTTGCGTTAGTTGAAAGTCAAACCGAAAGCCCACTGGCTTCCACACTGACAGAGTTCATGGCTCCAGTGCTTGTCCCAACCTTACGGCAGGGTCAGTTGCAAGGTGGAGTGGCTGCTGCAGCCAGCTTTCTCGATGATCTGTTTAGTGGCTCTGGCCCCTTTAGAGCCGGTATGGAGAATCTGTCTACTTTTACCAATGAAGGTGCAGAGAAGATTATAGGCAGAATGCTAATTGCTAGTGGTAAGACACCTGATGAGGTCATGCAGAGATACGAAGAGTTGTATAGTGTAAATCCTGCTGCGATCCCTGCGGATGTCGATGACACTTTTCGGCTTTGGCTTCGTGGCTTAATGAATAAAAGTACGCAACTGCAGGGAAATGCAACCAGGCAGTTGAATGCCAGAGATGCTGCACAATATGACCGAATCAAACAGCAACTAGACAGCACGTTTGATACAAGCTTTGGCGTTCCTGGGTTAAGTGCTGAAGATGAAATTGCTAGGTTGCAACTGAGCACCAGAAAGCAAATCAGTGAGGCTTATCAGCAAGCGAAAGATGAGGGTCTGGGTGGTGTCAATCCACCAAGTAGGCAAGGTGAGCTTGATCTCCCAACTGATCCCGCAAACACACAAAACAGGTTTGTCGATCCCAGGCGGCAAGATGTTGTGGGTGGTGAATACTCCATATTTAGCCCGCAAATGAATGCCAGGATGGAAGTTGGTGTTCAAAACCCACGAACTTCGCTAGGCAAAGCTAGAAGGGCTGCAGAGCAATACATTGCTGATGAGATTGCTGCTGGTAACAATATCAGCTATTTCGATGTGATCGATTTCACCAAGCGTCAGATGGACGATATGGTGGGTGCAGCATTAGCTAGAAATGAGCCTAATTTAGCTCGACAGATCACTTTGCAGAAAAAGCAACTGATTGAAGAAGCTGATCAGATGTATCCAAGCTATGCAGAAGCTCGTCAGCTCTTCTCTGAGCGACAAACTCTTGAGGAAGCAGTCAGGCTTGGTCAGACGTTTACACGCTCAGGACAGAACGCTCTTAGCCCTAGAGATATTAAGCTGTTCACTGAGACGCTAGGGCAAGCAGAAATGAGGATGTTCCGACTTGGGGCAAAAGATGCGCTGATCAAGAGGATGGATGATCAAAACATAACAGCAGACGCTATGAGGGCTATTTATAGAAGCAGGTCTGAAAGAGAACGCTTGAGAGCTTTATTCCAAAATGACGAGGTTGGCAGAATACAATTTGAAGATTTCATGAAGTATTTGGAAACCGAGGTTGAATTCAGATTGACCAGGAAAGCAGCACAAGCCAATTCTACAACAATGCAGCAATTTGAGACTGGCACGACTATCGAGGCAGCAATTGAATTTACTCAGGATCTGTTACAGGCTCCGACATCTGTAATAGCCAGGCAGTTGGAAAAAATCATGACTAATTTCGGTCGAGTGAACTCAGAACAAGCTCGTGAGCAAGCTATGAGAGCTGCTGGAGATATGTTGCTTGTTGGGGGAATGAGACCTGAAAGATTGCAGAATATGCTCGAAGCAGGGGCTGACAGAGCAGTCCAGGCTGAATTAGTTAAGCTCTATTACAAGAATAGCCCCAAGAAGGTGGCTGCTCTCAGGAATGCAACTGCTGCAGAGCTTGTGCTGTTCTTCAGAGAAGAAGCTAATCGGGAAGAGGAGCAAGAAAGACTGCAAGCACAAATGCCAAATTAGCGGACAAAAGTTGAAAGTTCTGTCCGGTAAAATAGTAAAAAAATTAGTAAAATTGACCTGACACAGCCCTTACACCCCTGTGGCACTAGGTGGCACTCATTTACACTTTTGGCAGACAGATCAATAACTTAAATAAGTGCAAGAAAGTGCCACAAAGGGTCACAGAAGGGTAGGAGGAGAGTTCGAATCTCTCCTCCTCCGCCAATAACCATGCGGCCTCCAGAGGAGTTGGGGGTCAAAATAGTAAAAAAATAGTAAAATTCTGTTTTCACTTGATCTGAATGTTGGACTCCAGGATCGAGTTGTCCACTCCACTAAATTCCTCGATAAACTCTGAATAAATCTCCAGAAACATCTGCACAGAGTGTCCCATTTGCTGGGCTGCTTTGGCATGAGGTACACCCATTGACAGCAGTTCAGAAGCTTTTGTGTGTCTGCAGGTATAAGGAACCCTGACCATCAAAAGCTCACCTGTGTCTTCATCATAGATGTCACCATAGGCAAGACCAATCTTTTCGTGAACCTTTGCCCATTCCTCGTTGTAAATCTCTGGCTTCACGGAGAACTTGCCTGCTGTATTGGGGAAGACCCATCCCTTAGCAAACCGTGAAGGAGCTTCTCGTAGCTCGGATCGAACCCAGGCTGGCACAAAGACCTTGCGTCGAGTTCCAGTTTTAGGGGGAGCGATCTTGTAGTCAGACAAAGCTCTGCGAATGTGCAGATACTCTCCATCGTAATCGTCCCACTTTAGAACGAGCAGTTCCTGGGGTCGTAATCCGCAACCGATGAATATGGTGAAGTAGAGTCTTATATTGAAGCCAGATCGACCATTCCGATCACAAGCAGCAATCAGCTCCTTAATCTGATCTGGTTTGTATCGACCAATAGGCTTCTTCTCTTTTGCTTTCTTGCCCTTTGCAGAGACAACTCCAAAGCCAGGAGATCGCATTCTGTAGTGAGCAAAGACGTTATTCAGGATTTGCAGATAGTTAGTCTTTGTCTTCGATGAATAGGCATGACCTTCGAGCTTCTTGTCTGCGAAGTATTCTTGGATCAGCTCAGTCGTGATCTCTTCCAGGTCGTAGTTTCCGAAAGCAGGGAACCAGTGAGCGTTGAGGTGCTTCTTAAAATCTTTGATGGTTGCAGGAGCGCAGTGCTCAGTTCCGATGAGTAAATACTTCTCTGCTGCTTCACGGAACGTGAGATATTTAGAAGGGACGGCAACGTGATCAGACTTCTCTAGCTTGATCGGTTTGCCTTGCGAGATAAGATACAGCCATTCGTCTCTGATCTTTTCGCACTTGGCAATGTCTCGCTTGTTAGTCCAGCGGGTGCCAGAAATGGTTGCGTTAATGCTGTAACCGGCTTTGTTAATGATTATTCGTATTGCATCTCCATTTATATGGAGGTGGTGCGGCATTTCTGTTTTGTTTCTGACTTCTTTCTTAGCCATTTATCTGCTTCCTCGACATCGACGAACGTCTGTTGTCCGACTCTGATGAATTCTTTTCCTTGTTGCATCTCCAAAGACCACTTCTTCCAAATGTCTTCAGAGATGTTCATATCTTCTATGTATCGCAATCTGTGGACGAATCTTGATTTCATGCTCTTCTATTCACAATATGATCTAGCGCATCTTGGGCAACCAGTAATGATTTCTTTGTAAGCTTTCGGATAATCGACAAAATCAAATCCACAAGAACAGATGCAATCCAACGGGAAACATATATACGGCATATTTTGAACCGTCATGATGTCTGCTCTTCTAGCTGCGTCAATCATCCTGGGAATTGCAGCTTTGGGGCTGCAGAAGGTTCTCCCTCATTCTTCCAATCGAGCAGTTCAACTGATTCGGCATAGATCTTTGCTTTGACTCGTTTCTGACCATCTTCAGTTGTCCACTGATCAAAAACGAGCCTCCCATTGACAGCGATCTTCTTTGCTTTGTCTCGATTCCGGTCAATGTATTCAGCATCGTTTCCGATCACGTTTACTGTATGCCAATGATCGACTGTGCCTTTTTTCTTCCCCATATAGTCTTTTGTGCAGACACCCAGGCTTATAGCAGGGATTTCTCCAGCAGCACCTAGCTCCTCAATCTTCCCAATGTGTCCGACGATACTGATTTGATTCACTTAATTGCCCTCAATTGATTTTCGATGTCTTTCACTTCTTTTAGGAACTCGATGACATCTGATTCGACTTCCTTAATTTGATCCTCTGACGGTTTGAAACTAACCATTGCCAGTTCCTGCTTCTTGTTTAGCCAGTTTTCCTGATTGATGCTCAGAAAGAGGACTTCTTTGTAGTCAGTCCATACAGCAAGCTGCACAAGCATTTGGAATTGATATTTCTGTTGAATTTCGCCTCTGAGCAAAGTCTTGGCATGGTGAACTCTGTTCTGTGCTTTCACCTCAACCAAACAGTTCTCCATGTGAACGATTCCATCCGGTGATGCACCGAAGAAGGGGATTGATTTGTGTAGGTCAAATTGCACATCGACGATCTCTTGACCCAACCGCTCCTCTGCCATCTCCAATGCAACAGGCTCCAGGGCCAATCCTCGTCTGACTTGATGCGGTTTCCGTGGCAGATCACTTTCGTGGTCATCATCTTCTCGCCACTTCTTCTCCTTTGTCCCAGTGACCCGTTCTGTTGCTAACCGGACAGCGTAAGCATCCCGAGTGGAAGGGAACTTGCCAGTCTTAGTCTTCATCAGACCCTCAGCAGCCTCAGATGCTGTGACAGCTCCAACTCTGCGAGGATCGTTAGCAGCGTCCTGTAATGTGTTCACACCTCTAGCCAAAGGGGTTGTCTCCTTTGGGCTTCTTATGCTCTGCCCACCAAAGACTGGCTTCTTGCAGGAAGTTGACCATTGAGGCTTCTAATCCCTCCACGGTGCTTGATTTGATTTCCTCTTGAATCTTCAGCCAACTGTCTTCGTCAGTAGCTTTCATGGACGCATTGATCCGCTCAACGTATCCGTTGGTAAGTTCTTGTAGAGTTGGGGCAGGGGGTTTAGCTTTAGCAGCTCCCTTCAAGTTTCTTTTTTTCAATGTTTTCCGAGTAACAGGCTGTGGCTTTTCATCTTCAGGAGTTTCCGGATCGTCTCCAGCTCCTATGCCACAGATGGCAAAGAGGGAATATCGACGCATATAGGTTGCCGATTTCCCGTACTCAAAATCGTTTTGCTGATTGCCCTTAGTAAAGTCGATAGGCTTGGACATCGTGGACTCGATCCACTGTCCAGATTTGTGCATTAGCCTAGTAGTCACGCTAAATGACCACTTTTCAGCCTCTTTGTGCTGCGTAAGGTGTTGGGTAAAGGCAATGCCTTGCTTGCTGAGAACGGGCCTAACAGTGTCTGTTACCGACTGTATTGAAGCGAATTTGGCATGGTGTCCTTGGTCATCTTTTGCTGGATTTTGGAGTTCACCCTGAGCCAGAGCTAAGGCTTCGCTTAATTTGTCTTGTTTTTCGGACGTTCTGACTAACGATCTATTCACTTCTTCTGCGGCCTTTGTTATTTGTTCTATTTCCATTTTGTCCCCTGCGACAAATTGACGCACACCATCAGTGCATTGTTATTTAGTATCAGAAATATATAAAATATATTGATGCTATATCTTAGCGGTAAATTTTTTTAATGGGCCACTTGCTGTCCTATCATTCGACCAAGATGCAGATCGTCATCACCAAGCTCATAGGATTTAACTGGAAAAGCGTCATTAGATATTTGAAATACCCCATTTCCTAAGCTTTCGGCTAACAAAAACTGCCCGTTGATAAGGAGTGCTGAGACCTTCCCAGCTTGCTCCTGAAGCTCTGTGTCGATGATTGCTATGCTTCCTGCAGGTATCACTGGCTCCATCCTCTTATCGGTTACAGTGACCGCATAAGTGGCGTTTGAATGAGGAAAAGGCCAGTGCATGAATTCATCAAGCTTGACTGCTTTGCCTTCCTTGATAGTGTTAAAAAAGTCCACAACGTCCCCAACGATCAATCCTACTGTTTTGTAAGCAGTTTGATCCTGGAGGTTGATGCCTTTGGCATTAGCAGCTAATTCTTCACCTAATTGCGGTGACAAATCAGCAACGCTGCAGCCAAATATGGTGGCAAGCTGTAGTGCTCTGGTTAGGCTTAGCGGGTTTTTCCCAGTCATCAAATGACTCACAAACCCTGGCGTAAGGCCCAGCAAAGCAGCTAAATCCTTCTGATCTACAAAGTTTCCCTTGTCAGCTTCTGATGCCTGGAACCTTGCAAACTGCTTCCGCAAATTTTCTGAGACTGTAGACATATATAAAATATACCTCTGCTCATCCAAAAATACCATCGGTATTTGCGGGATTTACATAGTGTCAAAAAATTGACGTTACTTGAACGTAGTTTTACTGCATACTTCTTCAGTAAAAATCAAAAAATATGCACTAATAGTGCATACCACATAAAATTAATTCACAATAGAATACTTGGCGTAATGATAAATAAATCAGAATTAGCAAAAGTCAGAAAAGAGATTGAGCGCAAACTAAAGGAGATTGGCAAATCGAAAGCTGCATTGAGTCGAGACCTGGGATGGTCAGACAACTCCGTTTCTCAGTTCCTTTCAGGTCGATCTGCTCTTTCCAAGCAGAATACACTCAAGATGATGCAAGCGATTGGGGCATCTCCGCTAGGGCTATTTGAGCTTACGGGTGGAATGCAACTTTGGGAAGTTGGGCAAAATTTCAGTGGGACTGTGCATAATCCTACTTCAATGGTTGTGACCAATTCACCGAAATATCAGGTGGTGCGGATTGATTGCCCAGTGCAAATCGGACTTATACAAGTCTGCGAAAAGTCCTCGGTCAGCTTAATTTGCATTCCCGTGGCTGACGAAGCCAATACACGACCACGATGGGTGATTACGAAGAGAACAATGAAAAGCAAGTATAAGGTCTGGTCATTATCGGACTTCCAGACAGAAATCTCGAACGGTAACAAGTTTGCAGACGCAAAGAAGGTCGTGGCACTCATATGGACTTGAGAGAAAAACATAAAAAACCGCTTAACGTGATAAATCAACGGATCAAGCGCATTCGCAGGAAGAAGAAGATCAATCAGGGGCAAATGGCAGAGCTTCTAGGTATGAACGAGCGAACTTACAGCGACAAGGAGTCGCTGACTCAGATGAATGGTTTTTTTGACCGTGAGCTGTTGGAAATTGCTGATATTTTAGATTTGTCCATCGGTGCGCTTATGATGGGGGAATCGGCAGAGCAAAGCCTACGTTCGATACAAACAATATTAGCTGCACAAGATTTGATGCAAGCTGCTGTTACTGATCTGCGAGAAAAAGTTTACAAATATAAAAGGAATCAATAGACACTTTTTTTCATCAAGTAAATATAGCAAAGGTATATTTTCTATATGAATAAAATAAACCCAGGTGACGTTGGCATGAGCCTTAGCGAGTTCATGCTGAGTGAAAACGTGAATCAGTATGTTCTGGCGGAGATGTTTGATGTCAGCCAGGGAGCGATTCAGAAGATGCTGAAGAAGGAACAGGCTGGAGAGCGGAATCTGATTGTTTATGAGGATGCTACAGAAGAGCCTAGAAGGTTCTGGATTCTGGAGTGGAAAGTTATCCATGAGGGTCACGATCTCTTCCAATGATCCCGTTTGAAAAGCTCAAAGGGCTTCAAAAAATCACCAGAAAGAAGTGGAAAGCCCGCTGTCCTGCTCATGATGACTCTTCTCCTTCGCTGCAAATCGTCCGTGGTGACAAGGCTTGGCTGGTCAAATGCTGGTCAGGATGCGACATCAAAGACATCTGCAAAGCTCTTGAAATCAATGTCAGCGATCTCTGGTTTGACGGATCGACACCACCTGAAAAGGATCGATTCGAGCTGCAAAGAGACATTGTGTGGCTTTACGAGAATCAACGGAGCAATCCAAGCAACAAGGATACAGCAGCCTATTTGAAGGCTAAGAGGGAACTGGAAAGTGAGTGAGGGCTACATATTTCTGCACCGAAAGACGCAGAAGCACTGGGTTTTTGAAAGATCGGAATACTTAAAAGCATGGATTCAAATGCTGTTTGATGCGACTCACCAAGACTACGAAGTGCTCGTTGGGAACCAGCTAGTTAGGCTTAAAAGAGGCCAATTTATCTTCGGAAGAAAGGCTTTTGCGAAGAAAACTGGCCTGTCCGAGAGATCGGTAAGAACGCTGATAAATCGGCTCAAAAAAAGCCAGATGATCGACCAACAACCAACAAACAAATTTTCAATTATTTCAATACTTAACTACGACGATTACCAGACAGGTGTCCAACAAACGTCCAGCAAACGACCAACAGGCGACCAGCAAGCGACCACAAACAATAACAATAATAACAATAATAATATAAGCGCAGCTCCAAAACTGTTGGAAGTTGAACAATATTTCCACGACAAGAATTGTTTGGAACTGGCTGAAGAGTTCTTTGAATACTGGTCTGAGCGAGACTGGCAGAAGAATGGAAAACCTCTAGCTCGATGGCGATCTAACGCTGCAACCTGGATTCGCAACAACAAAAGATTCTTTGGTGAAGAAGCCGTGGCGAAGGATGAGTTTGAGGGTTTTGATCATCCGATATACGGGAAGCTGTTGTGAACCGGATCGAAGCCAAGGATTTCAGCAAACGTGATCTGCAGCAGGTAATGTCTGAAGCCAGTGCAGATAGTGTTTCCGATCTGCACACTCACCGAGAGAAGATTCTCACACAGTTCAAGACTGGCAGGGAGCTTCGAGGTATCGAATTACCCTGGCCCTCTACTCATTCGCTGCTTCGGCTATCAAAGGGATTGAGTGTGTTGTGTGGGATCAATGGGCATTACAAGTCCACCATTGCCTCACAAATCCTTCTCTTCACGGCTAAACGGTTCAAGGTAGGTCTGATCTCCCTAGAAATGGAGATTCCAGACATCGCTGAGGTTTTAACGTGGCAATCCACCGGGGCAGCAGAGAAGCCCAAAGTTGAGCAACTGGAAGAGCTGCTGAAGTGGACTGCTAATCGATTCTACGTTTTCGATCATCTGGGATCGCTCGATCCATTGATGGCTCTGGGTGCAGTGGATGCTATGGCGAGGCAGGGCTGCAAGCTGATCGTCTTAGACTCGATGATGATGACCAGGGTCAGCGATGACCAGGAGAAGGAGCGGGAGTTCACACAGGCTCTGGTGGGACTGGCTAGGCTGCATGAAGTACACATCATGCTGGTTCATCACAGCAAGAAGCTTGTGACCAATGACGATGCACCTCCACAACGCAGTGATTTCAGGGGTTCTGGGGCCATTGTCGATGTGGCTTCACTGGCAATCGTCTGCTGGCACAACAAGAAACGGCAGTTTTTGGAGCGCAAGGCAGAGGAGGGTGGTTCCCTGGACAGCAAGGAGAAAGCTTATGTTAAGAAGTCTGCTCCCTTCTTACTGTGTGTGATCAAGAACAGGCATTCAGCCTTTGAGGGGCCAATCACGCTCTATCGCAAAGGGCTGACTTTCTACGACAACGACAAATTCGAGGGTGACTTCAATGTTTGAAGGTCAGTTCTGGATAGTCAAAGACGCTTTTACAGCCAAGAAGTTCTTGGAGAAGGTCGATGAGCTGGTCGAGAAGCATGACCGGATCGAATTCCAATGGATAACCGACAAGAACCGATCAGCTCAACAGAATCGGGCCTTGCACTTTTACTTTTCGCAAATTTCAGTGCTTTTGAATGACGCGGGCTTTACGTTCACAGACATCTTTGAGGACAAGATCGATGGCATAGCCTGGACACCTCAGATCGTCAAAGACGCTATGTGGCGAAAGGTTATGGAGGCGCAAACAGGCAAGACATCAACAAGGGATTTGACTACCAGTGAGGTGAGTCAGGTCTTCGAAATTCTAAATCAGTATCTATCCAGCAAAGGCATCAATGTGGGGTTTCCAGAGCGATGAGAATCACGGTTGAGGGTGAGGATCATGAGGTTGAAGAGTTTGTTCGCTTAATGACCGAGTGGAAACAAAGCAACGAAAAAACTCAACAGTTACTACTACGGGTTTTAGATGTCTTTGAACAGCAGAAGGTGTCGCAACTGTCGCAAGAAGGCTGATGGGCCAGGAGCTTTCGTTTCTCCCATCGTGGCTTTTTGTAGCTATGAGTGCTTGTCAGCCTGGAATCAGACCAAAGCTGCTAAGAAGCAGCGTCTTGTGGCTGAGCGTAAGGTCATACGAGACCAAAAGGATCGGCTGAAGAAGCTGTCACAGTGGCGTAAGGAGGCTCAGGCCAGCTTTAATCGCTACATCAGGGTACGAGATTCGAACAAACCCTGCATCTCCTGCGGCATAGAGCTTGGCAAAAACTCTCTTGGTGGTACAGCAGATGCCAGTCACTACAGAGCCAGAGGTTCTGCACCTCAACATAGGTTCAACCTACTTAACGTCTGGTCATCCTGTAAACGCTGCAATCGATACTTATCAGGCAACCTGGGGCCATATCGAGTCGAACTGATCAACAGGATTGGTCTGGATCGAGTGGAAGCTCTGGAGAATGACAATGCCACCAAGCGTCATATCAACGATGTGGAATACCTGAGACGGATCAAGCGCATCTTCAACAAACGAGCAAGAATTTACGAGAAGCTATTTCGATGATTGAACTAAATACAAAGTTTCTGAAGCTCACGATCAAGGAGCCAACAGATGATAACGGCAGACGAGTTCTTGTCAGAGATGTGGTTTCGGCAAATAGCTTGCTGTTTGCGGTACTACGACTCATTGAGGCAGAAGACGAAGAGGGAGGATTTGACCTTGTATACCTACAAAATCAAAGTGACCAAAGTCATTGATGGTGACTCGATCCGAGGCGACATCTCGCTTGGACTAAACCTGTGGCTGCATGACCAAGATTGCCGGTTATTTGCTATCGATACACCTGAGACCAAAGCTTTCGGTGGTGATAAGGAGATGAAGCAGTGGGGACTGACAGTCTCTAAGTGGGTTCAGGATAGGGTCAAAGTTGGTGAGGAGTACATCATTAAGACGTTCAAGGACAATCGGGGTAAGTTCGGCAGACCTATGATCAAGCTCTATCATCAGGGCAAGAACAAGCGTTGCCTCAATGATGTGCTGTGTTTGGAGGGATTAGCTGTTCCGTATTATGGGCAGAGCAAGAGCCTAGTGCTTGATCTGCATAGAGAGAACCTGAAGAGCTTTGTTGCTAAGGGTGGGAAGCTTGTGGATCTAAACTGGAAGCCTCTGAAGCGTTCTAAGCAGGTATAGCCAATATAGCTATGGTATATCAGCTATACCTGCAAAATGTCTTAGAGACGCTGTGAGGAGCTAGAAGGGCTGTTTGCTAATAGGTTCTGGCTTAGTGCTTCCAGTCTGCCTCTGTCTTCCTGGCTCAAATATCCTTCCAGCTTACGCTGAACAAAGCGTCGAGCCTCATCATTCCGTCCATCCAGGTGCAGTTGAAGTGCTGTCTTGTATATCTCAGGCATTGTTACTCCTAGTCATTTGGTTTGTGGGTTAGGAACGTCGATGCTACATCTATCGGTCACGTTTGAAAATACTTTTGGTATTTTGGGAATAGCTTTTAGGTGAATTAGGATGAGGGCTGATAGGTACGATTTAAGACTCTTTTATCTGCGCTCTAGGATAGGCCTGATCAATATTTGAACAGTTACTTCCAGTAATCACTATTACCGGAGCTAACTTTCTAAAACAATCGTAATAATATCAATAACTTACAGTTTTCACATAAAATCCCGTCCAGATTTGTCTGGGGTTAGGGTCGAATTTAGGGGCGGAGGGGGTTTTTTTCGCTAATTTTAATTTAAGTAGCCCCCCAACTTTGCAAAAGACGAAATGCCAAAAACGCTTCAAGAAGTCATAGAAAGAGATTTCCCCACTGAAAAGGCTGACCAGAGGAGGTTGAAGCCTGGGCCAACTGCTGGTTTTAAGCACAGACAGATGCAGTTGACCAAAGTGCTTATGGAGCATGAGCACTCAGAGGCTGTGATTCACAAGATCTTCGAGGCAGCAATGGACGATCAGCACAGGAATCAGGGATTGGCTTGGAAGCTCCTGGTGGATCGGCAGATCCCGATTGATCAGTTGGATAAGGCAAAACACGGAAATCAGGTGAATGTGGTGATTAGTGGTATTGAGAAGCCAGGAGTGGTGATTGATGGAAAAGCTGAAACAGATGCTGACTGAGCACGAAGGCTCAAGAAACAAGATTTACAGCGACACGAATGGCATACCTCACATTGGGATTGGCAGGAACCTGCAGCAAGGGATTTCTGAGGATGAGATCAATTATTTGCTCGAAAACGACATTGTTAGGTGCATGAAGGAGTGTGCAAACGCTTTTCCCTGGTACTCCCAGCTCGATGAAGTGAGGCAAGACGTTCTGGTGATGCTTTGTTTCTCTATGGGTCTGACAAGGCTTAGAGGCTTTAAGAATA
>Ga0160423_10002945_pt1 | contig 14157 bp, 11 predicted proteins | sample CRUFie14St8metaG_FD_108191 | JGI IMG/M metagenome (GOLD analysis project Ga0160423, IMG submission 108191) | Marine microbial communities from the Costa Rica Dome - CRUD Field 142mm St8 metaG | ecosystem: Environmental > Aquatic > Marine > Oceanic > Photic zone | place: Costa Rica: the Eastern...
GACGATTCTTTGCGCACAAGCAGGTGAAGTTATTGGGGAATCTGCCATATTCGGCGGGCGGTGCTATTCTGCGGAATTTCCTGAAGGGCCCATCACCATTCGTGATGGCGGTGCTGATGTTACAGAAGGAAATGATCGACCGAATTTTAGCGGGACCGAAGAGCAAGGACTATGGAGTTCTGACTTTGCGGGTGCAATGCGAATGGCAGGGCGAGCGAGTTAAGGTGATACCGCCGAGTTCTTTTTATCCCCAACCTCTAATCGATTCCACGGTGATTAAACTCGAGCCCCGTCAGGCCGAATTGCCAGTGCATGATCGTCGTTTTTTTGATGAGTTGGTGAGGAGGGGATTTGCACAGCGGCGGAAGCAGCTTAGGAAGAATTTGCCTGATGGAACTAACTGGGAAGAGGCTTGTGAGAAATTGGATTTGAGACCAACAGCAAGAGCGGAGGAGCTCAGTTTGGACGATTGGGTATCCTTGACTCGATGGGCGGATCCCTATTTTGGGAAGGAAGAAGGGCAGGGTGCCGGTGAAATGCTCGCGGTTGTCGATGAGAACGATCAGGTGGTCGGTAGCGAGCGTCGTGATGTCATTCATCGTGATCACTTATTGCATCGCGCAGTGCATATTTTTGTCCTCAACAAACACGGTGAGATCTTCCTTCAAAAACGGTCTCGTCTGAAGGACAAGTGTCCCGGATTGTGGGATTCGAGTGCCGCAGGGCATGTCGATGCTGGCGAGAAATACTATGCCTGTGCTGTCCGGGAGTTGGAGGAAGAGCTGGGTCTTGCTGATCACGATATGCGGGAGGTCGGCAAATTGGGGGCTCACGCCAGCACCGGATGGGAGCATGTTCGGCTATACGCAACGCTTCTAAATGGCAAGATTCGCTTTCCCTGCGTCGAGATCGAATATGGTCAGTGGTTTAGTATGGAGCAGATTGAGCAATGGGTGGAAGCCGTGTCCGAGGACTTTGCTCCGGGGTTTCTAGCCTGCTGGGGGCTCTGGAAAGAGGCCAACCCTCGGCGTTTTGGCGAATTCTAGGCTGAAAAGAACTCGAAAAAGTATCGCTCCGCGCTCGACAAAAGGGTGCTCTGGCGCTTATCACGCGCGCCTCCCGAGACAGTTACCATGACAGACCTCAGCAAATACCGTAATATCGGCATCTTCGCGCACGTGGATGCAGGAAAAACCACGACGACAGAGCGCATTCTCAAGCTCACCGGAAAGATCCATAAAACAGGTGAGGTTCACGATGGTGAGTCCACAACCGACTTCATGGAACAGGAGGCAGAACGCGGAATCACTATCCAGTCCGCTGCCACCACTTGTTTCTGGGATGACCATCGCCTGAACATCATCGATACGCCGGGACACGTTGACTTCACGATTGAGGTATATCGTTCCTTAAAGGTTCTTGATGGGGGTGTCGGTGTTTTCTGTGGATCCGGTGGCGTTGAGCCCCAGTCCGAGACCAACTGGCGCTACGCCAACGACTCCGAGGTTGCTCGTATCATTTTCGTCAACAAGTTGGATCGTATCGGAGCTGATTTCTATCGCGTGGTTCAGCAAACCAAGGACGTCCTTGGTGCCGTGCCGCTTGTCATGACTATTCCAATTGGATTTGAGGATTCCTTCGTGGGTGTTGTCGACGTTCTCGAAATGAAGGCTTATGTCTGGGATGACTCGGGTCTGCCTGAGAACTACGAGGTCACTGAAATCCCCGATGATCTCAAAGAGAAGGCTCAGAAGTATCATGAGGAACTCATCGAGACTGCTGTTGAGCAGGACGACGACGTCATGGAAGCTTATCTCGAAGGAACGGTCCCGGATATTGCCACGATTAAGAAGTGTATTAGAAAGGGTACGATCGCGCTTGATTTCTTCCCGGCCTACTGTGGTTCGGCCTTTAAGAACAAGGGAGTCCAAAACGTGCTCAACGCCGTTGTGGATTACCTTCCATCACCACTTGAAGTTAAACCCGAGCCTGAGTTTGACAATGAAGGCGAATTGACCGGTGAGTTCGCAATAGTTGATTCCAATGGTCCTCTGCGTTCGCTTGCATTTAAGATCATGGATGACCAGTTCGGCGCTTTGACCTTTACTCGTATTTATTCCGGAACACTCAAGAAAGGTGATACCATTTTAAATACCTTTACTGGTAAAACCGAGCGTGTTGGACGCATCGTTGAGATGCACGCTGATGACCGTACTGAACTCGATAGTGCCCAAGCGGGTGACATTATTGCTCTGGTGGGGCTTAAGAATGTTCAGACCGGCCACACTCTGTGCTCCAAGGATAAGCCTGCCACTCTCGAACCAATGGTATTCCCGGATCCCGTGATCTCGCTCGCCGTTGCGCCGATTGATAAGGCGAACGCCGAAAAGCTTGGTAATGCTCTGGGCAAGATGATTCAGGAAGATCCCTCTTTCCGCGTTGAAACCGATCTTGATTCCGGTGAGACTATTCTTAAGGGAATGGGTGAACTTCACCTCGATATTAAAGTCGATATCCTGAAGCGGACTCACAAGGTTGAGGTTAATGTCGGCGCCCCACAGGTGGCTTACCGTGAGACTATAACTAAGGAAATTTCCGATAGCTACACGCACAAGAAACAGTCTGGTGGCTCCGGTCAGTTCGCTAAAATTGATTACACTCTCACTCCGCTCGAGCCGGGTGAAGGTTTCCAGTTCGAGTCTACTGTTGTCGGTGGTAACGTTCCTAAGGAATACTGGTCCGCAGTTGAGAAGGGCTTCAAGACGTCGCTCGAAAAAGGTGTTCTTGCGGGCTATCCTTGCTTAGACTTTAAAGTCGTTCTCACCGATGGTGGGTTCCACGCGGTTGACTCCTCGGCCGTTGCTTTTGAAATTGCTGCGAAAGCGGCCTACCGCCAGTCTGTGCCCAAGGCCGGTGCTCAGATTCTAGAACCAATCATGAAACTCGACGTCTTCACCCCCGAAGATCATGTCGGTGATGTCATTGGTGACCTTAATCGTCGTCGTGGCATGATTCAGAGTCAGGACACTGCTTCCGGTGGCATTCGCATCAAGGCCCAAGCTCCACTCTCTGAGATGTTCGGTTACATTGGTGATCTTCGCACCATGACTTCGGGTCGTGGTCAGTTCTCCATGGAATTCGAACACTACAATACATGTCCCAAGAATATCGCCGATGATGTGATTGCTGACGCCAAGGAGCGTGATGAGGCTAAGAAGAAGTAATTATTCTTTTTCCTGCGATTCATAAAAAGGCGCTCTGGAAACGGGGCGCCTTTTTGTGCTGAGGATGGTCCGGTTCGCTAGTCGATATCGACCATGCCGTAATCACCATCGGGCTTGCGCGACACGATAGAAGTGTCGTCTCGACGGGCTTTATCAAAGATGATGAAGGGACGGTCAATGAGATCAAGCTCCATGATCGCATCTTCTTTTCAAAGTTTGCGCAGGCGAAATGACTCCCTGTGTATAGAGAAGGGTTCCGGTTCCTCCAAGACTTCTTCCGGAAGTTTTTCTAGGCAGTCGTGCTTGTGTTTTTTTCGTCGAGATACCTGATTCTTTCCTCACGTTTTGGTCGATGACTCTTGAGGAGGCGCGTCTTGTGTTTGCGCATCCGGCGCGCGATTTTGCCAACGGTGAAGTCGATGCTCTTATACATGTCCTCGGTTTCGCTTGAGGCATCGATGATAATGTGATTGGCGCAAAAGAGGATAATTTCGGCTTTGTGCCTTCGGTCGCCTTCGACATCGAGAATCGCTCGGGCTTCGATGATTTTTGGATAGTCGAGGTGGATCCCTTCAATTTTTTCAGTGGCGTATTCGCGCAGTGAATTGGTAGCTTCTTCGTGACGAACAGTCACGGTAACATTTGGGTTCGCATTTCTGGTCTGCATAAGAGGTGGTAATTTAAATACCTTACCTACAATTAGCAGCCCCTTCGGAAAATTGCCACAATTTTCAAAAAGGCGACGGGGAAATTTCATCTCTACCAGCGGAAGTCGCTGCCGAAGTAGAGGCGGCGCGCGTTTTCGTCGTTTACGAGTTCTTCGGAGGAGCCCTCGATCATGACTTTCCCCTCGACGAGCAGGGATGCTCTGTCCACGATTTCAAGCGTTTCACGGACCTGATGGTCGGTAATGAGAATGGAGAGGCCATCGTTGTCGCGGAGCTCGCGGATGATTTTGTGAATCTCCTGAACGGCTATGGGATCAATCCCCACGAAGGGTTCGTCGAGGAGCAGGAGCTTGGGATCGGTGCAAAGGCAACGGGCGAGCGAGAGGCGACGTTTTTCTCCTCCGGAAAGGGTTATTGCGAGCGATTTCCGAACGTGGGTGACTCCAAAGCGCTCCATAAGGTGTTCGGCGCGTGCGATGCGGTCTTTGCGGGAGAGGCCTTTGCGGGTTTCGAGGACAGCGAGGAGGTTATCCTGGACACTGAGTTTGCGGAAGATTGATTCTTCCTGGGGAAGATAACCCATGCCACGTCGAGCCCGCTTGTGCATGGGGAGGCGGGTGATATTTTTGGCGAGAAAGTTGACCCGTCCGCGATCTGGAGGGACGAGGCCGGCTACCATGTAGAAAGTGGTCGTCTTACCGGCGCCATTGGGCCCGAGAAGTCCGACGATCTCGCCTGGCTGGACCTTTAGCCGAACTTCATCGACAACGATGCGGCCGGTGTAGGATTTTTGAAGTCCTTCGACCTCCAGAAGTGGTTCCGGGAAAGTAGCTCGGGAAGGCTCGCTCATTGGTTTTTCTTTTTCTCAGGGTCGGTAAATTGAATCTTCCATCCATTTTTGCTCAGTTGAGCGTTTTTGATGCGTTTGCCGTCAAACTTGGCTGAGATGTAAGCGTCTTTATGGGTTGCTCTGGCGAAGGTGTCGCCTTGTCGGAAGAAGAGATTGTCTCCCCGGATGAGCAGACTTTCTTTGGATTTATCGTAGAGGGCACGGTCGCCTTTCATGACAATCTTCTTCCCTTTTTCATCAACTGCCTCTACTTCCAAATTTCCACTGGCGGTAAGTTGTTTGAGTTCGCCCAGTCCGACGAAAGCGCTCTTTTTCTCGTTCTTATTGCCTTTTTTTTCTTTGTTTTCGACCGCTTCCTCTAGGATGACCTTAAGGTCTTTGTTGCAGGTCATGGTAAAGTTGGTTCTTTTAAGAACAATGTTCCCGAGGTAGACGACCTCAAGATTGTCCCCGTCGAAATAAGCGCCGCCATCGAATTCAATCGAAGTTTGGTTGTCCTTGAGCTCTTCCTCATTGAGAAGGTTAACCACGACCGGAGCCTTGATTTGAGTGAGAAGCTCAGTCTTGCCAATGGTGGCGAGGTAGTTTGTCAGACGTTTGGCGACTTTGAGATTCTCGGCGTCTGTTGCGGCTTGGACTTCATCGACGTCCGAGGCGGGAACAAGACGCGGAGCCACCATGCGTTCGAAACGACTTAATTCTTCAGCAGTGATTTCCGGCGGAGGTATGGCAATGAGAACTTGCAGGCTTGCGGTCAGAGGAAGAAGTGGGTGGAGGTTCATGGCAGTATTTTTTTTAGGTGGGTCGGTGACCAGGGTGTATCCGGGGCCATGGAAGAGCCCCTGGCGGGTGGGAAGTTGGAAGATGCCACCGTCGCTTTTCATTTCAAATGCCTTGTTGGCGGATTGAAGGTGGATGTTGCCATTGGCGAGAAGCCGTTCTTCCTCGAGGAGAAAGTTGGCCGTTTTTATTTTCGCAGTCGCATTGATTTTTTCCTCTTTATCAAAAAGGTGCAGGAGTAGGCCCTGGGCTGAGAGCTTGGCCGCACTGTCGACGACGACAATCTCTGCGGTGAGGAGGGAGGCTCGCTTTTGATGTTTGTCGTAGGACGGGATAGTGACGTTGGTTGAGGTGGCGCCGATGGGCACTCGGGTAAGAATGCTGTTGCTTTTTTTCTCGTCTTCTTCCCCCTCCGCAAATGCGGGAAGCTGCACTGCAATTAGCAGGGGCATAAGGATTTTTGCGATCATGAACTCGGGTGAGCTGCCTCGTGAATAGCGACGAGTTGTCTGAGGACTGTTTCAATTTGCGAGAGGGGAATTTGGTTGAGCCCGTCGGAGAGAGCTTTTGAGGGATCTTCGTGAACTTCCATGAAGACGCCATCAACTCCAGCGGCAACTGCACTGCGAGCGAGGACGGGCGCGAGCGCTCCATCGCCTCCAGTTGTGCCGCCAAGCCCACCGGGACGTTGCACTGAATGGGTGGCGTCAAAGATGACGGGAACATCTTGTTCGCGCATCCAGGGAAGAGAACGCATGTCAGCGACGAGGTTATTGTATCCGAAAGTGGTTCCCCGTTCCGTAATGATAAATTGCCGGCAGTCGAAGTGCCCTAGCTTTCCAATGATGGGCTCGATATCCCAGGGCGCGAGGAATTGGCCCTTTTTGACATTTACCGGACGTCCGGTTTTGGCGGCGGCGGCGAGAAGGTCGGTTTGACGACAGAGGAAGGCCGGAATTTGAAGGAGGTCGATGGACTCGGCGGCGACTTCTATTTCCTCGGGGCTGTGAACGTCCGTGGTGACGGGGATGCCGAGTTCTTTCCCGATTTCACCGAGAATGCGGCAGCCTTCTGTAAGGCCGGGGCCGCGGTAGGAATCAACCGAAGTTCGGTTGGCTTTGTCGTAGGAGGCCTTGAAAACAAAATTCACGCCGAGGCGGTCGGTGATTTCTCTCAGAGCACGGGCCATGCGCCAGGCGAAGTCTTCTTCCTCCAGTCCGCAGGGTCCCAGAATGAAAAACAGCTCCCCGGAGCCGACGGTGAAGTTGCCGAGAGGAAATTGAATCATGCGTCTGGGGGATCTTCGACGCTAGTGATCACTTCGTCGAATAGTTTGCGGAGGTTTTCGAGGGCGAAACTAAGAAGTTTTTCCTCGGCTTTGTTAAGATTGCCCTTGGATTTCTCGGAGAGCATTTCGAGGGAATCGAGCACGCTGCGGGCGGCTTTGATGTTGACGCTGGTTTCTCCGGTGGTGGGATTCGGGATGCGGCCAAGGAAAAGCCCGCCGTTCTGGGCCTGAAAGTATACGAAAGAGGCGAAGCGTGGATCTGGGGCATCTTCTTCGATGGTAGAATCGCTCATGACGTGGTTGTAGGGTCTGAAGGGGAATTTGTTAAGGTGAAACCGTAACAATCATAGACCTGTCGTCCTGAAAGAGCTCTTTGGCCAGAGAGTGTATCTCGTCTCCGGTGACGGCATTGAGCTGCTCGCTCAGGTGGAGATGGTTGTCAGCCCTCTGTCCCAGCAGAACATCGAGAGCGGCCATGCGGGCCCGGTTTGAGGGGTTTTGATTACGGAGGGACTCACGCGCCTCGGTGTTGGCTTTGACTCGTTCAAGGGAATCGGCGGTAATTCCGATAGTGACGAGCTTTTCAATTTCCTTGGTAAGTTCGTTTCGGGCCAGCTCGAGTTGATCAGGCGAGGTCCCGAGGTAAAAGCTCATTAATCCCGTATCAAGTCCGAGGAACATTGAGGAGCTGACGTAGTAGGCTAGGCCGAGATCCTCGCGGATGCGCGTAAAGAGTGGGCCGGCCATGTCGGAGCAGTAGGAATCGAGAAGTTCGAGGGCGTAGCGCCGCGGATCATCGGTGGCGACTCCAGGGTATCCGATGGCGAGGACAGCTTGCTCCTTGTTCAGTTGGAAACTATGTTCGCCATGAGCAGTGCAGTCAGGGCTGGAGAGCTTGCCGGGCCTTCCGGTGGGAAGTTTTCCGAGGGTCTTTTCGAGTTGAATGATGGTGCGGTCGAGGTCTAGGTCTCCGAAGAAGGCGGTGGCCATGTTGCTGGCAACGAAGTAGCGGGAGTGTTGTGCGGAGAGAGCAAGGCGGTTGAGCGAAGCGAGGGATTCGTGGGTTCCGTTCGAGGGAATGCCGTATCCCTCGTTGATCCAAAGGTGTGAGCGCATTTCACGGAAGGCCCGATTTGCGGGATCCTCGAGTGATTCTTCAAGACCGGCAATCATGGCGGCGCGTTCGCGTTCGATGGAGTCGCCGGGGAATGACGGCTCGCTGATAATTTCGCTCAGTAGATCGATGACTTGCGAGAGATCGTCCCGAAGGCAATACGAAGAAAGCATGAAGGAATTGTTTCCGGATGATGGGCGGATTGCTGCACCGAGATCTTCGAGGGTTTCTGCGATGGCGAGGGCGTCGCGCTGGGTCGTGCCTTTTAAGAGAAGACTGGCTAGGAGGTGATTGAGACCTGCGTTTTTGGGAGATTCTGAGAGTCGTCCGGCCAGGAGTGCGGTTTGGCTGTAGACGACGGGGACTGTGGGGTCGCGTTGGAGGATGACGCGCAATCCGTTGGTAAGGGTGTGCTCAAAAATTTCTCCCGAGTCCTTCTTAGAGTCTCTCTTTTCTTTTGGCTTGGGTATATTTTTAGGTTCGAGGGAAGTGACGGTGAGAGTCTCCGGGATGAGCCATTTTTTGAGGGCGCTTCGAAGGTCTCCCTCAGTAACCTGACTAAGTCTTTCGAGAGCGTGTTTTGTAAAATTCAGATCGCGGGTATTATGCCAATTGGAAGCGAGGTCGGAGGCCCGGCCGGAGGCGGTGGTGAGGGTCTTGAATTGCGACGAGGCAATTTGACGGAGGGCCCGGGCCATGGGCCTGGCGAGGTCGCTCCCGCCAAGACTCTCGATTTGATGGAAGATTTCTCTTTCGACTTCGGGAATATGTTCGGAGTTCGCTTCGGCATAAACGTTGAAAAGTCCCGGCCCCTCGGGAGGCATCCAGGTGTAGGAGCCGACTGAATGAGCGATGCCTTTTTCCTCGCGGATGACGCGATAAAGCGGGGAGGCTCGTCCGCCGCCGAGGACGACAGAGAGAAGATCAAGGGCTGGAGCATCCTCATGGGTGAGGTCGGGGGCCTGCCAGGCGAGGCTGAGATGAGTCGTGGGAATCGCAAAGCTTCTACTGGTGCGGCGGGTGCCGATTTGGCGTGGTTCGGCAGGAAGTGAAATCGGAAACTCAGCGGGTGGACGAAGGCCTTTGGCGAGCTCGCTCTCGATGGTTTGCTTTGCTTCCTCAAGATTGAAGCCTCCGGAAAGAACCATGAAGGAATTCTGAGGACGATAGCGGGCCGCGTGGTAGTTTTTCATTTGCTCATAGGAAATGGCATTGAAAAGATCGAGATGTCCAATCACGGGGTGCCGACGGTGGTCCTTTTGGTAGGCAGTACGGAAGAGGAGTTGGCTGGAAACAGAATCGGGATCATCCAGCCCCATGGCGATCTCACGGCGAATAACGTCTTTTTCCCGCTCGTATTCGTCTTTGGGGAAGGTAGGACGGAAGACCATTTCAATGAGCGCAGAGAGAAAAAGTTCGAGCGACTTGGCCGGGCCGTCGATGTAGTAGACGGTGCGATCGAAGCTGGTGTAGGCATTCCATTGCCCCCCGGCGGCCTGAACTTCCTGGGAGAGTGCCTCTCCGGTGAAGCGGTCGGTTCCTTTGAAGACCATGTGCTCGAGGAGGTGGGAAATACCCGAGCCAGCGAGGGCGCTTTCGTGTTGGGAGCCGGTTTCGACCCAAATTTGAGCGCTGATCACCGGTGAATCGTCGATAGGATCAAGAATGGTGTCTAATTCAGGCTGGAGAGTGTATAGGCGAGCCGTAGTGGCAGGGAAATTCATCTGCGCGAACGGTGGCGTGAGGGAGGGTGGCAGGCAAGAAGTTTGCTTCTTGGGAAAAAAATCATGACCTTGGTCAGCTGAGATGATAGGTCTCTTCCATGAGTAGAAAGAAACTTGCGATCATAGGACTGATAGTAGTCCTCGTTCTAGGTGGTTCGGCCTTCGGGATATACACCTGGAAGATGAATGCAGTCGCTTTTCAGGGAATCAGTTTACCAATGAAGGGAGTTGAGGCCGAGCAGCGGGACCGGTGGTTGGAAATGTTTGAAAAGATCGCCGTCGAAGAAGTTGTGGTTAAGAGAATCGTTCAGGAAAGTGACTATCAGAATTTGATGGGATTAGACGGTGAGCAGGCCGCTATCGCCGATCTAACGAAGCGAATGAAGATCAAATATCGTCCAAGGAAGAACAGTATCGAGATCGGTCTCACCGGAATTCGCAGGGAAATCGAGGGACTGAAACTCATTGCCGAGAAGATCTACATAGTCTGCGCCACGGTGTTGGCGGGAAATGATCGGGAATTTGCGGCTTTTTCCTCAAAAAAGCGTGAGTAGCTCTTTTTTTGGAAACCTCACTTTGGGAGCAGTGGCGTATTTGTCTGCCTCTGCGCGATAGCCAAGGGCGCACGCCACGGAAGCGGTAAGTCCCTTCTCCGGAAGTCCTAAGATGCGGTCATACTCGGCGGGTAGAAACCCCTCCATTGGACAGGCGTCAATTCTGAGGACAGAGGCCGTTGTCATGAGTTGTCCAAGGGCAATGTAGGTCTGAAGTTTGGACCATTGCAGCTGTTCGGCGGGATCCATTCGTGCGAGAAATCCTGCCATCATGTCGCGATAACCGGTCAGGCTGTCCCGCTCGCCACCGCGCACCTTAACCAGACGGTCAATCCAGGCATCGATCTCCTCATCAGCTGTGCGGAACTTGGCTGCGAGAACAACGAAATGAGAACATTCGGTGACCTGCGATTGGTTCCATGAGTGAGGAAGAAGTTCCTCTTTAAGATCCTGGCTCTCGACGACAACAAAATGCCAGGGCTGCAGGCCAAACGAGGATGGGGTGAGGACAAGTGATTCTTCGATGGCTGACCAGGTGTCACCCGGTATTATTTGGTCCGGGTCAAATTGCTTGGTTGCATAGCGCCACTGGAGTTGGATGAGAAGATCTTCCGGAGAAAGGTGGGTCATGGGCGGAACTATTCCGAATCGAACGAAATTGGCAAGGACAGCTTGGGGATTTCCTTGAGGCCAAAGCTGAAAAGGATTCCTAATTCGTCACGGTTCGGGTTATCACGGTGGAAGAGTCCAACCGAACCAACCCAGGAATCGAAGTCGTAGTGCAGGTTGTAACGCTGCAGTTCCAGGGTCTGATCTTCGATTTCAAAATTGTGTTCGGTGCCAATGCCCCAGTAATCGTTGAGGCGGGCGAAGGTTTCGAGTTGAATTCGGTTGGAGTCTCTGAGAATCGGGTGAGCCGACAATCTGCGATAACCAAGTCTGATTTCGAAATCCTCTTCGGGCATGAAGGTGAGGCTGGAGGCGATTTCTGTGAAGTTGGAATCATTGAAGAGAGGGAATTGGGTTTCCAGATCCATTTCGAGCCAGGGAAGAGGTCGCCAAATGATATCGTTGTAGAGGTTCGAAAAGTCGCGATCCAACTCGGGGTCCTCGAAGAAGGCATCGAAGTATGTATCGACGCTGAGCCAATTGTGGGTCACCCCGTCTCGATTATTCACAATTCGATTTCGGGCGCCGAGACGAAGGGTTTGCCAGTCTTTCAGTTCGTCGCTGGCGGAGAAGCGTCCAATCCTTCTTGTGCGGGGCCGGGTGGTCGGAGAGAGACGTTCGATGCGCTGGAATGAGTCGTCAAGTTCGTCAGTGGAGAGCCAACTGAACGAAGCATAGGGTTCGATGATGTGGAGGGCTCCATCGAGACCCCATTTTTGGTCGACCCACTCGGGGTATGAGCGAGTCATTTTGAGGGAGGCATCGAATCCGGCCGAGAGGTGGGTGCGGGTCGTCGAGTCGGCAGATCCCTGCACTGAACTGTATGAAGTGTATCCTGCCCCTATTCTGGGTGTGATGCTAAGGTGGCCAGCTTTAAAGGGGCTAGAGAATTCATGGTAGGTGTGAAATCGCGTGTAGCCACGGTCGTCGAGAAGGCGGTTGATCTCGGTGAGGCGGGGGTCACCGGGCAGACTCGTGGCTGCTTCATTTTTCAGGCTGTCCTCGTCGAAGTCGGAAAGGTGTTCGTCGTAAAACCCAAGTGAGCTTTGACTTTCGTAGAGAACGGAGGATTCAAAAAGGGGTTGGCGAACCCAGTCGTGGGTGATTTCGGGAAGCCGGGTGTCGGATTGATAGAATGAATTGACCTGGAGGCGGGCTCCCAGCGATGTGATACTGTTTCCGTTTCTCCGGGTGAGGGCAAGGAAGTTATCAGGTGCTGAGTCGATGCGCGCCATTTTTCGGTCGAAGTCTTCCAGAAAAAAGGGATCGCTGAGTTTGGTGAGATTTGCCTCGAGGGAATATGTCGAGGATTGACCTTTAAAGATGTCAATCCGGTGGTCGAGGTCGATTCGAAATCGATTGGAGGTTACGGTTCCCCGATCGATTCCCGCTCGTTCGAGTTCACTGTTGAAATCGTGTATGTAGTATAACTTCAGCCAACCAAAATCGTCTTTGTTGCCCACTCTGGTATCAAATAAGTCGGCTCCAAGTCCGATGCCGCGGAGGGTGTAAAGGTCGGCCTGAAATTGTGAGAGAAGCCAGCTGTCTTTTTTGATTCCGGTGACAGGGTCTTGGCTACCGCCCAACATGACACCGTAGCGATTTTTGAGAAAAAAACCGAGGTTGGATCTGCCGCCCGGAACGAAATGGTATCCCAATTTTTGGTCAAATGGCTGGGATAGATAGGGGAGCCAGAAAATGGTCTTGTCACCGGCGACAACCTTCAGGTCCTGTAAGATGACCCGTTCGCCGGGGATGATGGTGGTTTTGCGGGCACGAAGCCAAAAGTCGGGGTCTTGGGCGTCGTGGGTTGTGATTCCCATATTTTCTCCTACGAAGATATTGCCTCCCTGATAGGGCAGGGATTGCAGATTTCCGGCCTCCATTAGAATGGGGTCAACGCCGACCCTGAGTTTACTGGTGTCAGCTATTTTTTTCCTGATGTCATAGGTTGTGGAGTCGCCGCGGTAGACCAACCCGTTTTGATAAATGGTGACATTCCCTGACAAGAAAATCTTGCCGCTGGCTTCGTTGGCGACCGCTCGATTGGCGAAGATCTGGAGGCCGTTGTCACCCCGAAGTTCGATCTTCCCATCCATGACGACGGTGAGATTTCCGGCATCGTCGGTGTTTAAATTGGTTGAGGTGTTTACTCCGGTAATCAGCTCGTAGGTCCGTGATTGGGGGATCCTCGATTCTCCATCGAAGATTTCGCTGAGGCCTGCGGTTTTTTTCGATGTGTTGGGGTCTGTCTCTTGCGCCTGAAGGGGCTGAATGATCAGTGCAAGAGTGAGAGAAAGACAACGCATAAATCTAGGTGTGAAACTATGAGCTGGATAATTCCCTGTCGATAGCATTTCCGTCGATGAGGAAAAAGGTGGCTTCTTTGAATGCAATCGCTGGATTTGTGGGGAGGCGCTTGTAGCATAATCGAGTAATGATTAAATCGATTGGCATCATTGGAGCCTCGGGATGGTTGGGAAGGAGCTTGGCCGCCGCGTTAGTCGAGCAGGGGCGCCAGGTTGTGGGTTTTTCTCGAAGACCGCGGGAGGATCAGGGCTTGGAATGGCGACAATGGGATGGCGAAGGGGAGATTGATCTGAGTGGGGTAGCTGCTGTCGTGAATCTGGCGGGAGAGGCGATTGATCAACGGTGGAACGAAAAGCGGAAAGAGGAATTTCACCGAAGCCGTATTACACTCACCGAAAACCTTGTGAACGCTGTCACAGCCTCGGAGGTGAAGGTTCTCTTGAATTCCTCCGCTGTTGGGATCTACGGTGATCGGAAGGAGGTTTTGCTGAGCGAAGGGTCGAAGCCTGGAGAGGGGTATCTTGCGGACCTCTGCATCGCGTGGGAAAAGGCCGCGATGTCAGCTGAGGATTCGGGGATTCGGGTTTGCTGCCTTCGGACAGGAGTGGTCCTGGGGAGAGGGGGAAGAGCTTGGGAAAAGATTCGCAAGGTTTTCTGTTTTGGACTGGGAGGGAAACTTGGTGATGGCCAGCAGTGGATGCCCTGGATCCATTTGGATGACGAAATCGGGGGTATCATTCATTGTCTGGATCACGACCTTTCCGGTCCGATCAACCTTGTCTCACCCCACCCGGTGAGAAATGAAGAGCTAACTCTGATGTTGGCACAGGCGATGTCGAGGCCGGCAGTTATAGCTGTTCCGAGGTTCGCCTTGAAATTGGTCTTTGGGGAATTCGCGGAGGAGGGGCTTTTGGCGAGCCAGAAGGTCGATCCAGCAGTCCTCAAAAAAGACCGCTACCAATTTAAGTATGACCAC
>Ga0160423_10002947_pt1 | contig 14150 bp, 10 predicted proteins | sample CRUFie14St8metaG_FD_108191 | JGI IMG/M metagenome (GOLD analysis project Ga0160423, IMG submission 108191) | Marine microbial communities from the Costa Rica Dome - CRUD Field 142mm St8 metaG | ecosystem: Environmental > Aquatic > Marine > Oceanic > Photic zone | place: Costa Rica: the Eastern...
GATGATCGGGAGGGGTTGCCGATTACCCTCAGTGCTCTGTTCGTCGAGATCGCTCGAAGGCTCGATATTGAGGGAGTCTTCGGAGCTCCGCTTCCGGGGAAATTTATGGTTGGTCTGGAGTATAATAATGGGGACGAAAAGAAGACCGCCTTTATTGATGTCTTTGAGAATGGCAAACTTCTAAGCCGATCGAAGGCAGCGCGCGAAGTTTGGACGACGACGGGTGCACCTCCGGCCAAAGCGGGATTCCAGCCAGCAACGGCTCAGGAAATCGCTGTGCGCATGCTGCGGAATCTCGTTGGTTTAGAAATTAACCAACGGAAAACTCCGCAGGCTGCCATAAATTATCTTGAGATGCTGTTGGCGATCCAGCCGGATGCAGCGCAGGAGAGATTCCAGCGCGCATTGCTCAGGCTCCAGGGAGAGGACGCGATTGGAGCGGGCCAGGACATAGACTGGCTACTTGAGAATCGGCCTCCCGGACTTGATTACGGCAGATTAGAAGCCTTTCGCGAGACACTGAGTGGTAGCGAGTAATTTGTGATGGGGCAGCAGCTATTGTCTTTGAAAAAGTTTCAGGCGATCTTTTGTTCATCTGTCGCACTACGATCCTGCTAAACTCAGCTTTGCATTCAATAAAGCATGACTTATTGGCTGGGACTGGGTTCCCCGTGTGAGGACAAAAAAGCCACGCCCCTTCGGGAACGTGGCTTTTTTGGAAATAATTGTTCAACTAGTGAAGTATCAATCTTCCACTTCTTCGGTCGCGGGAACATAGGCGTCGACCCACTCAATCAGAGCCATTGGTGCGGAGTCGGAGCGACGTTGACCGAGCTTTATGATACGGGTGTAACCTCCTTGGCGATCAGCGCTGGCTGGAGCGATCTCCTCAAACAGCACCTTAGCGCTGCGCTGCGCCAGTTGGTTGCTGCCAAGTAGCGAGATGGCTCGACGACGGCTGTGAAGCGTATTAGCCTTGCCGAGGGTTAAGAGCTTATCAGCAAAGGATCGAAGGGCCTTAGCCTTAGCCAAGGTAGTCTTGATCTGCTTGTGCTCTATGAGGCTGGCGGCAAGGTTGCGCATGAGAGCCTCGCGGTGGGCTTTGTCGCGCTGAAGTTTTACGGTCTTGCTTCGGTGTCTCATCGGTAAAGATGTGTTGTGACTGGGGGACCCAGGTCTTCACCCGGACCCCCTGTGACATTCGGGTGGATTAGTCGTTGATATTCTGGGCGATAAGGGCTGCAAGACCCGGTCCTTCTGCTGAGCGGTCGCCGCCGAGCAGAGTGGCGGTGAAGGGTTGCTCGAGGAGGGAAGGATCGATCTGCATACCAAGAGAGAGGCCAAGTTCGTGGAGCTTGTCCTTGATCTCGTTGAGAGACTTCTTTCCAAAGTTACGATACTTAAGCATCTCGGCTTCGGACTTCATTGCGAGTTGTCCGACCGTGGTGATATTTGCATTGTTGAGGCAGTTCGCAGCACGCACTGAGAGCTCGATTTCATTAACGCTCATGTTGAGCAGTTTCTTAAGCTCAGCGTTTTCTTCGCTCTGAGTCTCCGGGCGGTCTTCGATATTAATAGCGTCATCGTCGTAGTTGACGAATACGTCGAGGTGATGGCGAAGAATAGCAGAAGCTTGTAGAAGAGCGTCGTGAGGCTCAAGACGACCGTCAGTCCAAAGTTCGAGGTTGAGCTTGTCGTAGTCAGTACGTTGACCGACCCGAGTGTTGTCAACGGCGTATTTCACACGTCGAACTGGTGAAAAAATCGAATCGATTGGAATCACGCCGATAGGCATGTCCGGGTGCTTGTTATCTTCAGATGTGTTGAACCCACGCCCGACACGCACTTCCATCTCCAGAGAGAACTTCGTATTCCGGTCGAGTGTACAAATATGCTGGTCTGGGTTCACAATTTCGTACTGGGAAATTTCCTGAATGTCTTTAGCCGTGACCTCACCCGCCTTATCGACGGTAAGAGAGAGTGTTGCGGGATCTTTGTCTTCGAAGTGCTTGAAGCGAATCTGCTTGAGATTCAAAACGATATCGGTGACGTCCTCGACAACGCCGGGGAGGCTTGCGAATTCATGCTGTGCGCCAGCGATTCGAACAGAGGTGATAGATGCACCCTCGAGTGAAGAAAGGAGCACGCGGCGAAGGCTGTTACCGATGGTGTGACCGAAACCTGCCTCAAAAGGTTCTGCCGTGAATTTGGCGTAGGTCTCGGTTGCGGTTTCTTCGTCTTTGATTAGACGATCTGGGATCTCAAACGGAGCTAGTGATTTTGACATGTAGATATTGGGTAGCCGGGTTTCCCTCATGGGAGCGTGACCCTTGTGACAGGGAACATGAGGACCAACGGCAGGTGAATAAACGCTCGGGTCGGAATATCGTCGGTATTCGGTTGATGTAAAGTGCGAAGTTGCCGGATCGTTCGGTAGCTTAGGAAGGCTTAGAGGGGCCCCTAGGGGACTGCGGTCGAATTTTTCACCAGAGGTACGATCTTTCGTTCGACATTTATCGGGTCGTTTCTGTGAAACTCCGTCGATTTCCCGAAAGATCGGCGTGTGTTGTTTTCGCGGCTTTTGGGTAAAAGGTTTTTTGGAAGCGCATCGGATGGCGCTCCAGGCGGTCTGAGCTTAAAAAAGTGGCCAATCGGGTCAGATAAAATCGAAACTGGGCCGCTGAGATTATCGTTTTTTTTGGGAAGGCTCGCGAAATGTGCCACTGACTTCAAATGATTAAGATCGTCCGGCCATCACAAGAAAAAACCAGCGAACGCGTTACACTGGTTAAACTCGGAACAGGGCCCCAAGTTTTTTGCCGAGAATTACCCCGGCCCCGACGATTGTGATCCCGAGAAAAGTCATCGCCCACACGCCGAGTGCGGAAGCGAGATGAGGGCCATTGCCAAGAGAAGTGACGAGCGCATAGATCGCTTTGGTGATCGGGAAATACTGCGATTGCTCAGCTAGAATCAGAGAATCAGAGACCTCTAGCATCGCGAACGAGAAGGCCAGAAGGCCTCCAGCAATAAGATTGGCTGCAATGAGAGGTAAAGTCACCTTTGCAAGAGTCTTCAGAGGCGGACACCCCAAGTTCTGTCCCGCTTCTTCCAGAGTCACGCTTGTCTGTTGGAATCCAGCAGCGGCAGAACGAACCACGTAGGGCAGACGCCGCACGGCGTAGGCTATGACCAAGATCAAGATAGGATTTTCGCCAAGGATTAAGAAATGGAAAGGTTGGCCCTCGCGGGTCATTGATAGGTAGCCAAAGGCGAGGACGAGACCTGGCACCGCCAGTGGAAGCATTGATACGGCATCAAGGAACTGTCGGCCGGGGAGTTTGGTGCGCACCACAACGTAGGCAATAGCGATACCGAGGATGACATTAACTGCCGTTGCGAGGGAGGCGTATTTCAGGGAGTTACCGATGGAGCTAAGGGTCAAGGGATGCCCCAATGCGTCAAAATAGTGCTGATTGGTCCAGTTTTGGGGGAGGAGTGTGCCGTACCATTGTTCTGATACGGAAAGGAGGATCACGCCAAGATGAGGCAAGACAGCAAACCCGGTCACGAGAACAAAAGATCCGATGCAGAGTAGGTTAGCGAGAGGGGAAGCAGTTTTGAGGGTTCGGCCAGTAGCGGCTCGACCGGTGCTGGCTCCGACGGAGCCTCCGAAAAGCCATTTGCCGAGCAAGTAAAAGAAAACCGTAGCGGCTAGCATGATGACGACCAAAGCGTAGGGGAAAGGGTTCCCACTCAAATCCTTAATCCCGTCAAAGATCTGAACCGAAGTCACGCGACTGAAGTCGAAGATGAGCGGAACGCCCAGCTCGGTGAAGGACCAGATGAAAATGATGGTGGCTCCAGCAAAGACGCCGGGCATGATCATCGGCAGAGTGACGCGAAAGAGGCGTCGAATTCCGTGGCATCCAAGGTTTTCAGCGGCTTCCTCCGTGGCCGGATCAACATTCGCTAGAGCTGCTGAAACGTTCAGGTAGGCAATTGGGTAGAGGTGAAGCGCGTTCATCAGCACGACGCCGAAGAGTTGACCCTCGCCAAGCCAGTCATAGGGCGCTTTAGCGTCCATGAGGCCAAGCTCGATGAGGAAGGTGTTAAACACTCCGGATTGTCCTAGGAATTGGCGCACGCCAAGAGCCCCAACGAAGGGAGGAAGGATCAGTGGCACTAGAATGAGTGAGTTCAGAAGTTCTTTGCCCCTAAAATCCCAGTAATTCGCCATTAAAGCCAATGGGAGCGCGATGAAAAGACACAGCAATGTCGTGAATAATCCCATGTAAAAACTATTAATAAGTCCCTCAACGTAAATGGGATTCTTAAATAGCTCATTTATATATGAAAGGGTTAGCGAGCCTTCGGGAGTGACGAATGCCTCCTTCACCGTGTGCCAGATTGGATAGGCAAAAAACAGGGTGAAAAACAGCACTGTGATACCGTAAACCGAGATTGCTAAGGTGCGGTTCATTTCGTAGATCGCCGATTCAGCCGTCAGTGGCCGGCTGATATGGTCTCATATTGATTGCGAAAAGAGTTGGAAAGCCTCCGTGCAAGCGCTACCTCCGCTACCTTGTTGCGGGTCTTTAGGACCGGTGCGATTTCGTTCACGACCCTGTTGTAGCTGATTGCTTCTATATTTTCGAAGGCGGCCAGTCCATCGGTAGGCAGGTTATCATTGATCAAATGGTTCCATGCCTCCTGCAGTTCATCGTGAGGATCTATACAGGCGCATTTGATGACAAAGCGGAGCGAGGCGAAGAGGTGCCCGGTCCAATCGCTACGGTAGCTGAATCCTTCGGCCAGTTCGAAAAGATTGACGTCCGGATCGGCCATGTGAGCGCGATTTTCTGCGGTATAAAAGTCTTTTCTGATCGGCGGTCGCCTAAGGGCAAAGCGCCTTGGCCCTCCGGGTGCACCAGGTCGGAAATTCCAGACCTTTTGGCCTTCAAGAGATAGTAGAAACTCCACAAAACGATGAGCTAGTTCGGGATTTGGAGCCCCGCGCATCATTCCGATAGGGTCAGCGCTGATTGAGCTACCTGCTCGGGGCATCACAAAGTGAACGTGGGACTCTCCCATATCATTGAGGTAGATCTCATTAAAAGTGCGTCCATAAAAATCGATACACATGCCTGCAGCCGCATCACCCTGAGCGACGTCTCGCGGCACTTTGGCGGCTGAGTCCGTGAAATAGCGGCTGTTGGCGCTGATCTTAAGAATAAGCTGCATGGAATCATTCCATCCCTTTCGAACTGCTTCCTGCTCGGTGAGGCCTTTTTCATTAATGAGGCGTTGAATCCGCTCCTGGATTAGCATCTCGAAAGCCTTGGTTGTCGATCCGGATTTAGTGGGATCGGCAAGGGCGATTTGTCCTTGAAGTCGGGGGTCGGCGAGAGCTTCCCACTTTCGAGGGCCACCGGGCATCCCAAGGCGTTCGACCACGTCCTTATTGTAGCAGATACCAAATGCTGAAAGAACAGTGCCAACCCAGCGGTAGGCATCATCTCGAAAAGGCTCCCCTGAAACTTCAGCTGGGATCGCCTCAGTACTGAACCATTCCGGCTTTTCTTTAGCGAGAGCAGCCGGCCCGAATTTGCCGGAGGTGTCAAGGTTAACTAAGTTGCCTAGAAAGGCCTGCTTACCGAAGTCATAAGCTCCTCCTCCGAAGAATAGATCGATTCCAACGCCAATATCAGACTGAAGAAAGAGGGCCCTCGCGGCTAGGCTAATTTGTTCGCTATCATCAACATCCAAGAGATGAAGGTTCGAGAGCAACCCCCGCTGAATCGCCTTTTCAACTTCGGCGTCGAGCTTGCCATCGGTCCACCCATTGCGTGCCGCAGAAGAAAATGGAAGCCCAGTTTTTTTCTTCCAATGTTGTTCAAAGCGGGATGCGTATTCGGACTGAAGAAACTTGGCAATTTCTGAAGTCCCCCCCGGCTGGCGCCAGTCGATGAAGGCCGTCCGTTCGTGTTTTTCCTTCATGTGGGTAGAGAAGGCACGGGCAAACTCAGATTGAATTGACTCGTTATGAGGTGTGATGATCACGAGGCGTTCCACGCTCTTACCCAAATTGAGCCCGCCTTGCTCGGAATCAGGTCGCAGAGCAAATGGTGCTATGAGCACTGCCGCCAAAAGAATACCAACAATGGAAAGACGAAGTAACACAACTTAGCGAGGGGGAAGAAGGACGACGTCCTCGGGTTTGGCAGTGGCGTAAAGCATTTCACCCGCGCCACGAATGATCCGTCGGGGATTCAGTTCCGAAAGGTGAATAGTCTCGGCGTGGCCGTCGACCCGCATGGCGTAATGAGCAACTTCACCGAGATAGGTGGACTCTATTAGTTTGCCGGCGATGGCATTCTGGGTGGCGGGCCTGGAATCGATGGAAAGACACTCGGGGCGAATAGAAACTGCAACTGCTTCGTCGGGGTCTGGAAACCATGTCGAATCTGAGGGTCGGCCAGCGAGCTCCCCGAGAGGAGTTTGCACATAAATGTTGCCGTCAGAATGGCAGACGACTTTGCCGTCTACGAGGTTGGTTTCGCCAATGAAGCTAGCTACGAGTGCGGTGTGGGGTTTTCGGTAGACTTCTTCCGGAGTTCCTACCTGCGCAATGTTTCCACTGTCGAGAACGGCGAGGCGGTCCGCGATCGATAGGGCCTCTTTTTGGTCATGGGTCACGTAGATTGCGGTGAGACCGAATTCTTTGCAGATACGGCGAATTTCAGTACGCATTTCGATGCGTAGCTTGGCGTCGAGATTGGAAAGTGGTTCGTCAAGCATGAGGCAACGTGGGCGGACTACAAGAGCTCTGGCCAAGGCAACACGTTGCTGCTGGCCGCCGGAGAGTTGATTAATCTTGCGGTTACCGAGACCATCCATCTTGACCATCGAGAGGGCCTCTTCAACCCGCTCCCTGATCTCCGTTTTCTTAACGCGACGTTCTTCGAGGCCAAAGGCGACGTTCTTGTGTACGTTGAGGTGAGGCCAAAGTGCGTAGCTCTGAAACATCATGGCCGTTTCACGCTTGTGCGGGGGCACTTGGCTAACATCATCTCCATCAAAAAGGATTGTCCCTTCTTCCGGTAGGTGAAATCCGGCGATTGATCGAAGTAGTGTTGTCTTGCCGCAGCCACTTGGGCCAAGAAGAAAAAAGAGCTCGCCAGAAGCAATGTCGAGATCGAGCCGGTTCAGCGCTACTAGGTTGCCAAAGCGTTTTACGAGCCCGCGGATTTGAATGGATACCATTGGTAGAGAGGAGTCTAGAGGGATCTAAGCAAATCGTGGCGTCGGAACAAGAAAATAGAAGCTAGGAAAATAAGGAGAGACGCTGCAGAAGATGGAGGTGTCGTGGCTCTTCTATATTAAGATTGCTGAGGAATGAAGCCCGCCCCTTTAATGAGATTATTCGGAAATTGATTTTGCGAGTTCTGCCGTTTTTTCTCGGAATCGATCAGAATGCAGGGAGTGGCCCATAAGTTCATAGGTAATAGGGATCTGGTCAGATTAAGTTGGCTTTCATGATTCGAGGGGAGGCAGAATCAATTCTCGCAGGGCCTTTTTTTGCTTTGGCATTCCCTCATGCATGGTAGGAAGCTGCCCCAGTTTAGTCCAATTCAATCAGGTGAAATCGCCCCTAATCACGTCTTTGCGCGCACACGGGTCGATGCTAGTCTCGCATCATGAAATTAGTTGCTGCGATCGTTCTTCTTTTTGCATCAGCAATAGCTCATGGCGAGAAACCCAACGTGATTGTCATCCTGACTGACGATCAGGGATGGGGCGACCTGAGTTTCTCCGGCAACGAAAATCTGTCGACACCGAACATCGACTCATTGGCGACGGATGGGGCTTTTTTTAACCGGTTCTACGTGAGTCCGGTTTGTTCACCAACGCGCGCGGAATTCCTCACGGGTCGTTACCATCAGCGTAGCGGAGTTTATTCCACTTCGGCCGGCGGTGAGCGAATGAACCTCGACGAAGTAACGATCGCAGATTCCTTCAAGGCGGCCGGATACAAAACAGCGGCCTTCGGGAAGTGGCATAATGGCATGCAGTATCCGTATCATCCCAACGGTCGCGGCTTCGATGAGTTCTACGGGTTCTGCTCAGGTCACTGGGGTAACTATTTTAGCCCCATGTTGGAGCATAATGGAGAGATTGTCACCGGGGAGGGATTTGTGGTGGACGACTTCACCAATAAGGCGATGGACTTCATCACCGAAAACAAGGACGAGCCGTTCTTTGTCTATCTTCCCTACAATACCCCTCATTCTCCGATGCAGGTGCCGGATCAGCACTGGGAACGGTTTGAAGATAAGGAATTAACAAGTCGTCATCGTGAGGCAGAGAAAGAAGACGAACTTCATCTTCGATGTGCTCTCGCCATGTGCGAGAATATCGATTGGAACGTTGGTCGACTACTTGGAAGGCTCGACGAACTGGGGATCGCTGAGAATACGATCGTGATCTACTTCTGTGACAACGGGCCCAATGGTTTTCGCTGGAACGGTGGAATGAAAGGGAAGAAGGGCTCCACCGATGAAGGTGGTGTTCGCAGTCCTTTGCTGATTCGTTGGCCAGCCGGCATCGAGTCAGCTACGGAAATTGAGACGCTTGGGGCGGCTATTGACCTTTTGCCTACCTTGACCGACTTGGCGGGTATAGACCATGTCGGAAATAAGCCGCTGGACGGTGTGAGCCTTGTTTCGGTTCTGACAGGAAAACGCGAGGGGTCTTCGGAGGTGATCAGAGAGCGAATGATCTTCAGCGGTTGGAAAGATAGGTTTTCAGTGAGGACAATGCGTTGGCGACTCAGCCACGATATGAAACTTTTCGATATGGGTAGTGACCCCGGGCAGCACACAGACGTGGCGCAGGATAACGGAGACGTTTACAACGGTCTCAAATCAAAGGTTCTCGCCTGGAAGGAAATGATGACTGCCGAACTGGGCGAAGATACACGCCCCTTTGTGATAGCCCACCCCGGGCATGCGTTCACCCAGTTGCCGGCGCGTGACGCGACTCCTTACGGTAACGTACTACGCTCAAACAAATTCCCCAATGATTCCTACTTCTCAAATTGGACTTCCACCAACGATAAAATTGTATGGACGGCCGAAGTTGCGGAGCCTGGTAAGTTTCAGGTCGAGTTGTTCTATACTTGCGACAGAACGAATATTGGATCGACGTTAGAGCTTAGCTTCAAAGGTAAGTCCATGAGTGGCAAAATAAAGAAGGGGACCTCAACAGAGCTCCTCGGAGCGGACGATGACCGTTCGCCCCGCGTTGAGAGTTACACGCAGGAGTGGCAGCGAATGACGCTTGGCGAAATGGAACTTGAGAAGGGACTCGGTGAACTTGTGCTTCGAGCCAGTGATATTCCCGGTGACGAGGTGATGAATTTCCGCCTGCTCCTTTTGAAGCGGTTGTAAGTAATAACTATAAACCAAACTTTTGGAGCATAAGAGCGTCGTGACCGTAGATGTCCTCATCGAAGCGGACTCGTCCGTCGACCATGATAGTCGAGGTCCAGTAGATGAGATAAACGGGCATGGTTCGGGTAAAGATTTCTTTTCGATTAGGTGAGTTAATGTCCTGCATGGCCGCCCTCACTGAATCGATATTCCAACCTCCGTTGCGTTTAAGTAGCAAATCGGCTAGTTCATCCGGTCGGGAAACCCTCACGCAGCCGTGGCTGAAATCACGATCAGCCCGAGTGAAAAGATCGTGGTCTGGGGTGTCGTGTAGGTAAACGGAGGAATCATTCGGAAAGATAAATTTCACAAGGCCTAGGGAATTATCAGGGCCAGCCGTCTGGCGAATGTAGAGGCTCCCGGTGGATGCCTTGTTCAGATTAGCACTGTTCACGGGAAGGGTCTGATTGGCAGCCGCTCCATAGAATGGGATGATCTCGTAATTGTGCTTGGTCATATAATCGATGGGATTATTGAGAGCGGCGGGCACGATTTCGGTCCTCGCGATTGAAGGGGGCACATTCCAGTAGGGACGGAAGAAGAGGTGTTCGATATCACCATGAAAGACTGGTGTCTGGTGCTTGCCCTTAACGCCGACAATTACGGGCATTACCGTGATCTGATTGCCTTTGTCAAACATGCGGAGCGCGCTCTCTGCAATATTGACCTCGAGGTGCTCGGACTTTTCGTAGGCACGGGGCATCCAGCGCAGGCGATCAATGTTTATGATCAATGAGTTGAGCCGGTCAGAGGTAGGAATGTTGAGTTCTGCGAGGGTGCGCCGGCCGAGGTAACCATCAGGCTCGATGCCATGACGAAACTGGAAAGATTTAATTGCATCAGCGGTTCGCTGGTCAATTTCCCTACGCCTGCTCTTGATGGAGTTCCCCCCTGGCAGGTCTCCCTCGGCTTGGAGGCGTGCACGAAGCAGTTTGAGTTCGGGATAGGGATCTCCCGGCCCCGATGCGACTGCTGTCACGGGTAGTTTACGCCAACCACCGAGGCGGGCAATTTCGCGGTAGCGGGCCAAGCTCTTCACCATCTCACCGTAGCGGGAGTCCTCGGGTGGAGCCTTGTCGAGAAGGACGGTGGAAAACTGACTAGGGTCGTTTTTTAACGCTTCATCAAGGAAAGCGTAGGCCGATACCCTTCGGCTAATAGCTTTCCACTTAGGGTGGAAATCCGTTGGGTCGGTGAATCCATAAGCTAGCGCTTGAATAGCGTAAAGTGCTAGTTGCGTCGTAGCGACATCAGTCGCAGCATTTTCGGCGGGGTCAGAACTGATTTGGCGCCAACGGGCGTCCCATTCATTGAAGTTAAACAGGCTCAAGGAAAGTCCGTGTTTATCTAAGTCCTGGAGGAACTGAGCCAAGCCCATAAGGCGTTCACCGTTCCAAACCGCTTGGAAATTGCGGGCGCCATACCAGTCGGAAAGGCTGGAATCAGCGGCGGAGGCGGTCGACTTGATGTATTGCTCTATGCCCTGAGCTGGAGTCTCTAATTGGCTTAGACTAAAGGTAAGGCAGGAGATGAGAGCCTGTATCTTGAGGAACGAGCGCATGAAAGGTAAAATTTCGTATTTATTAACTATCAGGCTGTTTTGAATAATTTCAATCTCGCAATGCAGCCATAGAGAGACTGTTTTTTCGGGGTGCAAAGATGGGTTAGCTTTTCCTGTCTTTTATTCCAAGCACTCGATATCGAACAGCGTTTTCGGTTTGTATCGGGCAAGGAGTAGCGGTCGTTCTAACCAGAGAGTTGTTTGACGATTGGAGCAGGCTTTTCAGGAATGGTTTCCCTGCCCTCCTACCGTTCCAAGCGAGTCACTTGGCCGAGTGAGACTGCCTTTGAAGGGTCCCGCCGCACCCGTCTCTACCTAAGAGGTCTCTCTACTGGGTGAAGGATAGGGGAATCTAGAAAACGATGGGTGCTCCCTGACTGGGGAAGGGTTCAAAATCGGAGGGAACTCCGGGAAAATTCTCTTCGCGGAATTTGTCCCAAGAGCGGCGCGTTTCTTCTGACATGATATTAGCCATCGCTTCCATGCAGTCGAAGCAGACCATGGCACTGTCAAGCATCCTATCTCCCTGACAGACGCCTGCGAAGGAGTAGTCACCATCTTTGACTGAGTCGAATTTTTTATCGCAGAGTGCGCATTCGTCGAATCCGCTGACCTCACGGAGATTTTCGGAATGAAACTTGGCAAGTGCGACTTTGGACTCTTCCGAAGCCTCGTCGAGCATGGCGTCTAGACAAGGCAGGCAGAGAGCATACTCGATGATACACTCGTCTTTGCTGAAGTTTTTCGAGATTCGATATCCTTCATCAAAATCCAATAATGACTCGCCGCAGCGTGTGCAACTTACGAAGGGGCGGTCTTCGTAAAACGAGTGAAGAATCTTGGGGATGATCTCTCCCTCTGAAGGCTCTTCTCGCGGTAAAGGGTTATCTTGGAATTCATCCCCATGAGGATGGTCTTCGGAATCAGAACTCATTGTGAAAGAATGGTCAAATATGGATTACGTTCTGGGAGAGGTCGAGTCCTCATTTTTCTGTCATTCGTATGATGGTTGATTCGCGACCGGTTTCATAATTGTCCTGAGAATTGAAGCCTACTGCCCTGAGGTTTCCGGGCTTTAGCGGAGAAAATAAGGTGTCTTGAATTAGCAAGTCCTTCCGAATATTCAGGTCGCTCGTGACTAGTCGCAATTCATTGCGCAGAAGCGGAGGGTGTGTGAAACTCGCGCTTGATGTCGTTCTTCAAATTGAGATGGGTCGTTACCTTCCTATTTTCCGTCACTGTGAGTGGCTGTCTTGAGCAAAACCGTGACAGACCGAGGCTGCGGTTACTTTGTGCGGCTGGTATGCGCGAGCCAGTATCGGAGCTAATTAACGAATTTGAGACAGAAACAGGCGTCGAGGTTGATGTCCAATTCGGCGGATCGGGGACCCTGTTGGCGATGATGGATCAGGTCGAGGCTGATCTTTATCTTGCCGCTGATGACGGCTACATTGAAGAAGCTTCTCGACGGGGTTTTGTGCTTTCGAGGCATCGGGTAGGTTTTCAGTCTCCAGTGCTGGCTTGGAATAGCGCAAAAAAGATTGACGTGACGAGCCTTGCTGATTGGGTTCGGAAGTCGGCCCGATCAGGAATGGCCCTCCCCGAAACATCAGCGATCGGTAAAATGACCGAAGAGGTGCTTGCGGTTGAGGGTGTTCGTGAAGAGATGCAACCTTGCGCGCACTTTGTGACGGTATATGAGTTGGCTAATGCAATTCAACTGGGTTCTGTCGACAGCGGTATTATCTGGGATAACGTTGCGGCTCAATATAAAGGAGTTTCCGTTCAGGAATTATCAGAGTTAAGCGGAGTGGTTTCAGCGGTTGAAGTAGCAGTGCTCCTATCCAGTTCCTTCCCTAATTCCGCGACTGATTTAGCGGAGTTTTTGTCTAACGACAAAATCGCTCGGGACTCCTTTGAAGCTCATGGCCTCTGGAGGGAGGAAAAACCATGAGAACCATCTTACCCTCCTCCCGCCGATTTCGTTGCGGCCTAATGGGGCTGGGATGGATCTTTCTCCTTCTCATTATAGGTCTCGTTACGGCTAATATCTACTACGTCGCTTCGGAAGTGCCTTGGGGGGATCGAGGCCTGGATCTCTTATCGCCCGAATTGGTTAGAGCCACCGCGTTGACGCTCGTGACCTCGACTGTTTCCGCGCTCCTGTCGACTCTAATCGCTGTGCCGACGTCTTACGGTCTCTCCAGATTTAGTGGACGAGTTTCGAGGCTGCTTGAAACTATTTTTGACATACCAATTTTGTTGCCGCCATTAGTTGTAGGATTCTGTCTTTTACTGCTTTTCAATCATCTTCCTTTTGCAGGGAAGTCAATTGATGCGTGGCTCGGAGTTCCTGTGACTTATTCGGTGGCCGCAATCATTCTGGCGCAGGTCACTATTTGCACTTCGTTAGCAATTCGTTCCATGAAAGCGTCATTCGCTGCACTCGATCCCCGAGCTGAGCAAGTGGCTCAGACGCTTGGGGCGAAGCCGGTTGAAGCCTTTTGGAAAGTTGCGCTTCCCTCAGTGAAGCAAGGAGTGTTCGGAGCTGCTTCGGTGTCTTGGGCTAGGGCAGTAGGGGAGTTCGGGCCGATCCTTGTTTTTGCGGGGGCGTTTCGAGGTAAAACAGAGGTTTTATCTACCTCGATCTATATCGAAATGGGAGCCGGCCAACTCGAAAATGCTGCCCTCGTTTCGCTACTTCAGATGACGCTCGCAATTTCTGTGTTGATTACGGTGAGCGTTTTGTCATCCGCAGGAAAGGATAGGTTTTAAGATGATTAAAGTGAGTGGTGTTTGTATTCATTCGGAGGTGTTTTCACTCGGTAATATCTCCTTTGAAGTTGGCGATTTCTGCTGTGCCGCCTTGACAGGTAAGTCTGGGGCAGGGAAAACGACATTATTGGAATCTATATGCGGCCTTAGGAGGGTCTCAAAAGGATCGATTACTCTTGGCAACCGTGATGTCACTTTTTTGGCGCCCCGTGAGAGAAGGATAGGGTATGTGCCACAGGACGCGGCGCTTTTTCCAGCCTCGACAGTGAGAGCTCATCTCGAATTCGGTCCGAGGCTGCATGGATGGAATCGCCCGGAGA
>Ga0160423_10002948_pt1 | contig 14149 bp, 13 predicted proteins | sample CRUFie14St8metaG_FD_108191 | JGI IMG/M metagenome (GOLD analysis project Ga0160423, IMG submission 108191) | Marine microbial communities from the Costa Rica Dome - CRUD Field 142mm St8 metaG | ecosystem: Environmental > Aquatic > Marine > Oceanic > Photic zone | place: Costa Rica: the Eastern...
ACCTTTGGGGGTCCGTGGGTCGCCAACCTCTTCTCTCGTAGGGTCTGCTCCCTGAGCTTCTCCCTGTGGGACTTTGCCGCCTGCAGCCTACTCCGCTTTTTGCCCTGCAAGCTTTGCCGTTGTTTCAAACCTTGCCTCTTTCTCGACGACGACGAGGTCTCCACCTGGCCCTGTTCCTGGTTCCTCTGCCTCTTCCTGCCGCCCTTGTGGGTCTTGTGCTTCTGGCCGGCCTGGCCGGACCCGCCGTGCCTCGCCATCGATGGCGCTAGGCAATCCTCGCCGATCAAAAACCAGCACTGCGCTTCTTCGCTCCCCCCCTCCCAGCAGCCGCCGTCCAAGAAGATCTGACTTCTCTCACCAAAATAGAATTCGATTGAGGATGGATTGAGGAAGGATTGTCTCTCGAGTGATCATGTGTTATTCTGAACAAACGCTTAGGGTTCTTCACGCGCGACACCCACCCACCTCGCGGTCTGGGCCTACATGACTTGCCTGTCCGCGGCGTCGGCGACTCCTGGAAGCCTGGCTTGCTCTCCAGCAAGGTTGGCGGCACAGCCGTAAAGGAAACAGATCAGCAAGTACAAGAACACAAAGTCTGCGGAGAGAGGGAAAGAGAGGGAGAGAGAGGGAGAGAGAGGGAGAGAGAGGGAGGCAGCCCCGTCAGCACCGCACGCGAGAAGGATCAGATGAGATGACATGAGATGCGTTTGGGGGGTTGGGGGGGAAAGACTCACTGTAGCTGCTTATCAGGAACTGAAGGTACAGCCCCGACTTTGGGACGTCCCTCAGGAGGAAGTTCTCGATCAGGCTGGGCACTGGTGGATCGTTGCGAAAGTTGGGTGAGTTAAGTCGAGTTGAGGCGCGCGTCAGCCGCCGTCGACGTCGCGGTGGCGCGAGGCGAGGGGGTCCCTTACCAATGAGCAGGATGTCCAGCAAAATGGTTTGCATGGCCTGGAAACGCACGAACCGCGAGAAGTTGTAGTTCTGCACCACGCCGTAGTACAATCCGAAGAATACGATGAGCGATGCGAAGGGCAGGGTGTAGTAGACCTTGATGAGCGGCTGCAGAGGCGCCAGGAGGACGTAAGCCTGCGGAAACTCTCTGAAGAAGAACTTGCCGTACCGGAGGCCGTCGAGCAAGGGGAGCAGGTAAGGCACGCACGCTATGATTCGGTCGCCGACGTCGGGCTTGCTCGCCATGGCTGCCACTGACGGGCGGGGACCCCGCCGAGACCCCAGGGGCTTTCTCTCGGGGAGAGGCCGATTCGGTCCAGGTGTCACTTGCCTCCTGAGAGAGGACAACCCCCGCGGCCTGAAGTTCGCTCTCGCGGTCAGCAGGCTGGCGCGAGCTCGCCTCGGGGTGGCCAGGCGTCCATGCCCGGTCACCGCCCGCCCCCCCGAGGACGCCCGCATCCTCAGTCCTCCCATCCTCAACACAGTCGCCATCGTTGTGGATGAGATTTTGGATGGCCGGCCATGACCGGAAATTTCAGGCCCGAAAGGCACCGCCAGCAGCAGGCAGCAGTAGGACTGATTGATTGATTTGTGTGTTGGCGATGGCAGCCAAGAAGGGCGGGGCGATCTTAGTGCGTTTGGTCTCCGCGGCGGGCACTGGGTTCTTTTACGTCAAGAAGAAGAACCCCAGGACGTGGGGCCAGCGCAAACTGAACCTCATCAAGTTCGACCCGATTGTGAACGCACACGTGCTCTTCACAGAGAAGAAAATGAAGTAACTCAAACTTGAAGTTGTTTCGTTAAAACTCTTGTTCTGGTCGTTTCCATCAACAACAAGCGTACAGCCTTCGCGTCCAGGACGGCTCGACTCGCCGCACATCGAGAAGAGGAGGCAGACAAGGTACCCTCTGGGTTTGCCGACCCGCGTCGCCGAAGTGAGAGAGAGAGATCGATAAAAAACTACATCTATGGTCGACTCAAGTTTTTTTTCGGGTGGCGGCTATGCGTATCCGGACTTTTACGCGTACCCGCCGTACTTCACCTTGCAGCCCGTGAAGGAGACGAGGGAGAAACAGATGTCGTGTTGGCGCGACCTCGTGGTATCGTTTACGCGCGCCAACAGGGTTTTTGAGTTTGAGACCAAGACCTTTGAGCTCTTTGAGAACAAGTCGATCAACCGTTCGCTGAACGAGTCCGCGAGGAAGGCCATCGTGGACGACCTGTGCGCGCACGGCTTGGGCGAGACCTGCGAGGGCAGCGGCGGCGGCACCGTGAGGGTCTTGTGGAGGTCGCTCCAGGAGTGGCAGTCCTGCGTCTTGGACTGGGCTCACCGCACGGGCAGGAGGGGCGATGTGTTGACGGTGGAGGAGCTCTGTGACAGCTCTGAGGTGGCCGGGGAAGAGTTTCGGGGAATGCCGCCCTCGATGATGGAGAGGATCCTGAGGACGCTGGAGAAGCAGAAGAAGGTTATGATCTTCCAGGGAACAGACCAGGACGACCTGGGCGTCAAGTTCCTGTGACCCGGAGAGAAAACTCCCGTGGTGACGCTTTTACATTCCTATTTTACACTACTTTCGTCATTCCCTGCCCCCAGCGCTCCCTCCCCTCGCCCCTCGCGTATATGGGACACGTCCAGCCGCCGGCTCTTCTGTTGGTACACTCCCCCCCAGCCACCTAAAAACCCTTTTCACCACGTTGAGAGTTGTGGTCATCCTTTCAGAACCCAGCGGAGGAGTCCTGGACGCAAGGAATCTTGATGGCCATGCTCTCCTTGTCCGTCACCGCGCCCCCCGCCCGGTCCAGGTACACGTACAAGAAGTGCAAGAAGTCGCCGTTCGCCCCGCACAGCAGCTTGGCCGGCCTCGTGTACTGGCACACCCCAAACGCGCTTGTCAGGTGCTTTGCTCGCACGATCAGCTCTGAGCACATTCCGAGATCCTTTGCCGCCGCAAGCCTGCCCGTGGGCTGCTGCTGGGCCTCGACATTCCGGTCGTCGGCCACCCTCTCGCCGTCCGGGTGGACTTCGAGACCGCGGTACTCCACGCCCACTGTGCAGCCGGACTGCATGCGGAAGGCTGCCGGTGGGTGTGGCGCAGACATCGGATAGAACGAGAGACGCAGGAGAGCCCATGAGTGGTCGAGGTTTGGAAGGTAACAGGGGGAGACGGTCAGTTCGATCGGTCGGATGGTTGGTTCGGAGGGTCGGACTGCCTTGAGAGTGATCGCGTTGCCCATTAACCTTGAAAGTGCGCGTCTCCGTTCTTGACCAGGGTGACAAGGCAAGCCTGCGAGAGCTTCTTGAGCCTCTTCAGGGACTCGTTCAGGTTGGCCACCGCCGGCATGAGGTCGACGTAGAACGGGCACACATCGTCGGACCGGATGAGCGCGATCAGGTGGTCGACCTCGGCCTGCGGGAAGGGCTTGGAGATGGGCAGCTCGGAGGTGATGCTGATAGACCCGCCCTGTTGGAAAGACAGAAAGGGCCGGGCCTGGGTCTCCTCCCCGTTCGGTACCCGCCGCATCGACAGCTTCATCTCCAGGCCCTCTGCCTCGTTGGACGCGGCGCCGTGCATGACGCGCTCGAAGAGCTTCACGACGACGACAGTCAGCAAGCACGGTGAGAGAGAGAGTGAGAGACACAGACAAACCAAAAAAAGCTTACCTTGAGGTCAAACTCAAAAGCGATGAGGTTGAGGTTGTGTTTGCTCTGGCACAGGGGCGCGGCGTCGAAGACCAGGGGCGCTGCGAGCCTCACGCACACGAAAGGTCCGTCCGTGGAGTCCGCGTCGCTGGCCATCCCACCCTCCGAAACCAGATGGACCTCCTCGGGGCCGAGGACGAGGACCACCGTCTTGCCGAAGCGCTGCAGGGTGGGGAGGAACCCCCGACCCAGCTCGTTCAGCCCGCGTTGGGTCAGGACGCCCTTGAACCGCATCCCCGTCGCCCAGCGGCTCGCTCACCGCACTGCTCGTGGGCTAACGCGACCTTCTCCTCACCCGCCAGGGGGGGCTACGATCGCCCGCCAATCTCGAGCTCGACTTGTGATCGTGCCGCGACAGCCCGACAGTAGAGTGTGTTCCCGCCGAAACTGACCGATCGGGATCGATCTGGAACTGTCAATTCTTCCGGATGTTACGAGTGTGTGTACTTACATGATTGTGACTTCTTATTCCCGCCTGTAGTTGCTGAGGAACTCCATGGCCTCGTTGAGCCTGTCCGCCGTCCGCGTGGACTTGAGCCACCTGATCTTTTGGCCCTGAGGTGCCGGCAGGGCGTCCGCGAGCGCAAAGGACATGTCGTGGGCAGAGGCCATGAGGTGCTGGTCCCCTCCCAAGAAGCTCTGAGCCTTCTGGGCAAGGAGCTGCAGCTCCGTGCCGAAACCCTCCGTGGTGGCGTACTCGTCCGTGTCGTCGCTCTGGTCGTCATCGAAGAACTGCGACCAAATTTTGCAGAGAGAATTTGACGATCGTGAGCAACACAGATAGCTAGAGAGAGGGGAAGGGGAGGCGAACACTTACCTCGATGTCAGCGTAGTTCAGGCCAAAAGACCCTGGCTGGATCCTGAGGGACTTGAACCTGAACCGTCTCAGTCCTTTGATGACGATGATGCTCTCGCCGGTGGGGCCCACCTCCGCGATCTCCTTGACGTAGGCGCACGTTCCTATCGTGTCCACAAAGCGGTTGTTCCTGTCGTCCTTGGGAATGAAGCCGAAGATCTCGTTGTTCTCGATGCACTGCTTCACCATTGCCTTGTACCTGGGCTCATGGATTCGCAGCTACGCGCAGAGGGGCAGAGGCGGAGAGTGTCAGCCTGATGGTCCAGGCCGCCATGGGCGCATCGACTTGCTTAACGAAGCGGCTCACCTGCATCTCTGTGGCGGGGTAGAGGCAAGCCCCGCTGATGGGAAACATGGGAACCCCGTCCGCGAAATCCGCGATCATGTACTTGTGCACGTGTCGAACCTGGGAGGAGACCGAGGCGCCCTTCCTGCTCGGCACGAAGAGGCCGCCGTTCGTCGACCGGCAGCCCTCGATCTCGTGCCACCAGTGGGAGCTGTGAGGAGCAAAAAAAAGGTCGAGGGTCAGTCAACACACACACGCGCGCCGAGAGAGGTGCAGGGAGAATGGGACGGCATTTTTCTCTCTCTCACCTCAGAACCTGCCGGGTGAATTGCAGCCACTTGTTGGTGTCGACCTTTGACCCAAGGTCCAGGCAGAGGCCGACGATGCCACCGCCGTCCGGCGATACAATGTGTCTCTTTCCCTTTCCCGCCTTCCCTGTGGCGTTGGCCAGGAAGAAGAGGTCCTGGACCGGCCCCCTGGGCGTCGCCCCGACGTGCAGCGCAGAGTCGAAGATGTTGGACTGCCGCCTCACAAAGTCCCCCACATCCAGGTCCGGACCTCCCAAGGCGAACGTGTATGGCTGTTTTGGCTTGTTCAGAACAAGGTCCGCGAGGTTCCTAGTATTCCCGCTCCACGTGCCCACATCCGGCAGGCTGGTGTGCCTCTGGTAGAACCCAAAGGCGCTTGTCTTGTTGTCTTTGAGGTTAAGCGACCAGCACTGGACTCTCGGCCTGGACAGGTGCCTCTGCCTCGCGCCCCTTCTCACCTCCCGGATCCCCTTTGCCTGACAACCGATGATCGGGCACGACAATCCCGCTTGTCGTACCGCGGACGCGAGAGTCTTCTCGGTCAGATCCTTGCCATAATTCGATACGAGGGCGACTGCGAACTTGGGCTTGCGAAGCTTGCTATTCGACCCGGACCCCCATGAGTGATGGTGTTCTTTTCCCGGAGTCTTCTGCAGGCCCTCGAGAGCGGTGACCAGGTCCTCTTGCAGGTCCTTGCCTCCGCTACCCTGCGCCCGTAACAATTGTGGCTTCGAGACTGAGGAGTAGTGAAGCCTTTGACGGAGCGATGCCGTATTCCGCATCGCAGCGCATCCCCGTCCTAACAAAACGCGCACCATCGAGATGCCCACCACCATCGCAGCCAGCTCGGAACGACCTGTGTTTGCCTTGCGCAAACGCATTTCCCTGACGAAAAAATTGGACGACATTTTGTGATAGACGTTCTTTTACCAAGGCCTTTTTGACGGGCCCTTGAGAAAAGAACGTCTCTCACGAAATAGGAGGAATTCCGCGACCGATCGATGATCTGATCGAAGGGCTTTCGCGGGGAAAGCAATCGCGCAGGGCAGGAGCGGGGGCGGTGGCGCGGGCAGGAGCTCGAGGCAGGTGGAGGCCATGGCGAAGGGGGATGATGAGAAGGATGGGGAGGGGAGGCAGACCCTTCCGTTCATGTTCGGTAACGTCGACAAGAAGGGCAGGCTCGACGAGGACTATCTGGACGAAGACGCCAAGGACCGGATCCACGTGGTGGACGGTGTGCAGCAAAGCCGAGAGCGAGAAAAGGAGGAAGAGGCACCGCGACGGGCGGGAGGGCACGAAGCCATGGCGCCGAGGCGGTCCACGGTGACGCAGCAGGTAAGCCATGGGGCGGGGCCCTCGCTGCTGGGCGGGGAGAGGGTGGGAGGTGCCGCGGACCTGGAAGAGGACGAGAACTACGACGAGGACGACGACTACGATGAGAACGGGGAGACGGAGGGGGAAGCAACGCCCGCGCCGACCCCGTCGCAGGCCAAGCCCTCGCCCATGTCGGTGACTCCCGCCAGCCCCCCGGCGATACCTGAGCAGCAGCGGCAGCCGCCGCCGCGGAGGAAGAAGAGGCTTTCGTTCTCGGAGCCGCCTCGGAAGCTACTTGCTTTGGGGTCTATTTTGGCCAAGGACGACCTCTCGGAGCTCCTCAAGGCGGACAGGGCGTCGATGGAAGAGGAGCGTAGGGCGAGGGACCAGAATGACGGGTCGTCTGGCGGGTCGCTCACGCAGGAGGAGGGAGCCTTTGAGACGGCCATGGACGCCGGCGCCGCGACTTTTGACCACGACCAGGGGGACTCCACCTACTCCCGCTTCAGGCCTGGGGTGCCGCTCTGCGAGGCTTTTCGGGAGAAGCAAGAGGCGTCGATCAGGGAGCTCGGCTCGGGCGCCGCCTACCTCGGGCCGGACGCCTTCCAGCCCGTCCTCAACGAGGACTGGGAGCAGGCCATTGGTTGGGATGACAGCGAAGAAGACGGTGGCGGTGGTGGTGGAGACTGGGCTGCCGGCATGGCATCCAAGGAGATGGCCTTTGGAGGCGCCAGGTCGATGCCGAGGGTGGAGGGCGGCGGCTGGGTGGACGAGATCCGGTGGGGGAGCGATGAGGACGTCGATTACGCGGGGGGCTGGGCGGAGGCTCCAGCGCGGTTGGACTTGGAGGACCCAGGCGTCATCGTGGAGGAAGTGGGGGCGCCCGGTGACGACACTCGCGAGGAGGTCGACCTGCTGAGGCTGAGCAACGACGCTTACTACACGGAGCAGAAGAAGAAGCAAGGGGGCACCGCCAAGACGCGTCCTTTTGACCAGAAGGCAAGGCACTCTGCCCCCGCGCTCAAGATGCTCTCTCTAAGGCTGACGGAGACGATGGCGAAGCACGAGCTGAGGTGCCTGCACAGGCCGCAGGGCCAGTTCATTCCCAAGAAGAGGAGCGCTGCCGCGGCCATGGGACTGAAATTCGGCGGATCCTACCAGGTGAACGTGCGACTGAGATCGCTTGTTGGGTATGACTACACGATCCCCCAGCCCTTTGCTGCGAACAGCACAACAATCGAGGACCTTTGGAAGACCGCCAAGCAGCTGCAGCCCAGGCTGCAGAAGGCCTTCAAGGCGGACAGACCCAAGCTGATGCTTGCAGATGGCGCGGGAAAGAAGATGAAACCCTTGAAGTCCAACTCTGTCTTGGGGGAGGGTGAGAACGGCCTGCATCTCAAAGGGGACGCCACCTTTTGGATCGTGACCAACAAGGTCACCCTGATCCCGAACTCGAACTACAGGCAGTTCAAGGAGCCGCTGAGGCCTCCTGGGGCGTTCAAGAACATGCGCGACTTGAGCATCAGGGACGGCCACCTTTTCCTGCTGGAGTATGTGGAGGAGCACCCGCTGCTACTTAGCAACCAGGGCATGGGCCTGCGCTTGCTCTCCTTTTACCGCAAGAGGGACGAAAGCGACGAGAGCTGGAGGCAGCTGCGAGTCGGCAAGGTCAGGTCCCCTCAGGACGGGGAGTGGGGAAAGTTTGGAAAGGTCGTCCCGCTGGAGGACTCGGACGACCCGCCCTTCCTCGGGGACGTCCAAAAGGGGCAGCACCAGCTGGGGGTGGACTGCAACCTCTTTAGGGCGCCCGCATTCTACCACACGACGCAACAGACCGACTTTCTTCTCGTAAGGAGCAGTCTAGGAAGGTGGATGGTCAGGGAGATCACTTCGACTCTTGCAGTGGGACAGCAGGAGCCCAGAGTGAAGACCCCGTGGCCCGGGTCGGTGCAGATCAGGGAATTCGAGGAGAAGCGGTTCCAGGACTACGTCTTCAGGTGAGATCCTCCCCGTCCCCAACGTATCTTTGCATGGCATGAAAGTGGCCCGGTCTCTGACAAACTCGTGAAAAATGATTCTCTCTCTCTCTCTCTTTGGGCAGGACTCTGAAGAGGAAGATCAAGGAGCAGGCCGCGGGCAGGAACGTGGTCCCGGAGCTCCAGGTCCAGGGCCTCAAGTTCCTCTTCCCCAACAATTCAGAGCAGCTGATCAGGAACAGGCTGAGGAACCAATGCCACTGTGTTCCCGTGAACCAGGCCCAGGCGGACGGCCGGTGGTCTCTCAAGCCGGGCGCGAGAATCCCCGAGGAGGTCGAGCTGCGGCAGAACCTGACGCCTGAGATGGTGTGCGCCTACGAGTCCATGAGGTCGAGCCAGGAGAGGTACGCAGAGCTGGGGATGAAGAGGCACGAGCTCCTGCGCGTGTCGAACGAGAGGCTGAAGCTGGCCACGGAGCTCCTCCCGGGAGGCGAGGAGGCCAGGGCTGCGGCAAAGTTCATCGAGCAGATGATCCAGGTTGCGAGCTGGGCGATGGTGACGAACTACCTCGACGTGATGAAGGACGGTAGGGGCGCCTTCAGCATCACCGGGCTGGGCGACCCGTCTGGGAGGGGTCGGTGCGTCTCCTTCGTCAAGACGCATGGCAGGGGCTTGGGCCTAAGCGAGGGCCCCAAGAAGCCCACCATCATTGCGGGGACGAAGACGGACCTCAGAAGGCTGTCGATGGGGAAGGCAGAGCAGATCTTGAAGACGCTGGGGGTGCCCGCCGAGGAGATCAAGCTGCTGACGAGGTGGAACAGGATCAACCTCATCCAGAGGCTCTCCACAGCCGCCGCCGCGGATGGCTCAAAGCTCGGCGACAAGTACGGCGGCTTTGCCAGGAGCCACCGGCAGTCCGCCGCGGAGTCCCAGCGGATCTACCAGCGAAAGTGCCAGGACGTCTTCAACAAGATGGCCCTGGCGCTGTCAGAAGCCGTTGTGGAGGAGCCAGCGGCAGGCGCCGGCGGCGGCTCCAACGAGGACGCCGGCGATGACAAGAGGGGTGAGGAGGGCGATGACTTGGCGAACGAGCTGGAGAATATGCTGGAGGACGAGGACGACGAGGACGACGGGGACGGCGATGGGAAGGGGAAGACGGAGGAGGAGATGCTCGAGGAGGACCGGGAGGAAATGAAGCGGCTCAAGGAGGAGGGCCTGTTTGGGGAGAGGAGGAAGAAGTCCAAGGACGCCGGCAAGGGTGCCGATGCTAAGGGCAAGGGCAAGGCGCCCAAGAAGGACGAGGCGCCGAAGCGCAGGCTGCGCAGGATCTTCAAGTTCCTCAGGGATGACGGCACGATTGAGACGCAGGAGGTCATCATCACGGACCCCCACCAGATCGAAACGCTTCGGCTCGCGCGCGCCAATTATGGTGGGGTCGGCGAGGGTGGCGGTGTGATCAACCTGACAAAGGAGAGGAAGAAGCTGCAGGACAGGCATCTGAAGCTCAAGAAGCGCATCATGAAGCAGAAGAAGCAGCTCCTGCTGATGAAGGATGCAGGGGCCAAGGGCGTGGAGATCGCGCCGGCCGCGGGGGCGGGGTCTTCCAAGTCGGCAGGAGGCACGAGCATGGTCTCCGGAACCAAGCTCAGGCTCAAGGCCGAAGGCACAAAGTTCAAGCTCAAGGTCAGCAAGAAGCCCGCGAAGAAGAAGAGGCTGTCGCCGACCCAGAGGCTCAACAGGCTGCTGAAGGAGAAGATTCATATGCCAATCCGGAGGATGCCAATCTCCAAGGCCTTTGCGTCAAAGGTGGACACCGCCAAGATCAAGGACTACGAGGATTTTGTGCACGACCAGGTCACGCTGGGCGAAATATCCAAGTTTCTGCACAAGAACCAGTACTCCTCATGGATGGAGTACCAGGCCGACATTACCAAGCTCGTGGAGAATGCCAAGGCATACAACGACCCGGAGGCGGGAGGAATGCAGAAGAACCCAAACCTGGCCCAGCAGGCCGAGTTTTTGCAGATCCTGATCAACCTGAGGATCGCAAGGTACGCGTCCGAGATCATTGAGGCCCAGGAGAGGTGCGAGCCCCTCCTGGTGGCTCTTAGGGAGAAGTACAACGACGAGCTGCCCTGGGTGGAGTGCTCCAAGTGCTCCAAGTGGAGAATGGTGTCGTTCGAGGAGCACCAGCAGCTGCAGCAGCAGAAGGATGGGGAGGAGAACCCTTGGTACTGCGAGATGTCCGTGGAGAGGGAGGGGCTGGCGTGCGACGACGAGGATGACGAGCAGCATTTCAACAACCTCAAGTCAAAGTACCTCTTGTAGCCCAGAGCGGTCGCGGCAGTTGGGGACACGAACGATGAAAAGCAAAGGCTTCCTTTCTTCCATTTGTTTGGATGTTTCTTTTGTGTGTTACACTTCCGACGCCCCGATCCTCCTTCCGATCCTCTCGCGGGGCTCCCTCAGTCCTGCTCCGCGCTGTGTTCCACGACGATGTCTTTCATGTCCCTCGCGTAACAAGTGATCTCGCCCAAGGAGCTCAGCGTGAACGTCGAGAGCGCTAGCGTGACCCACCACACCCAATTCGTAGGAAACGAGGCGTTCACCGCGCACGAGATCACCAGGTGAAGGAAGGCCAAAGTACAAGCGTAGTCCCAAGACTTGGCGGTGCTGGCTACAACATAGTACATGAGCGCAGTGCTCAACAGGAAGACGACGACCTGGCCCAGCCAGGCCACGAGGGCCAGGTCCGCACCCTCCGGCCGGAAGTCATCCTCGTCGAAGTAGAACGGAAGCCGGTAGTAACGACACGAGTCTTTGTCGTCGCACTCGAGCCCGAAGGCCAAGGCCAGGACCACCACCACAACGTAGTACATGGCGTAAAAGCTTGGACAGATGATTCCCAACTTTTTCAAGATCACCGCCGTGTCGTCGTCGGACTTCTTTCCCATCGTGTTTCGTCGTCCTTGACTAAAGTTCCTTCTACTGCCTCTGGCGGAGCGTGAGCGGTTGTGTGTGTATCTTGGTAGTCGCCTTGGCTTCTTCGCTTGCAGCTCCTCTTCAGGGCGTGGCGCGGCTCTCCTGTCGGGGTACTTCGTCTACCAATCGAACGCGCATCGCACTTCGGTCCTTCACTTCGGTACCGGCCGATTGGGACCTACGCGGTCGGCTCGGACCGTCCTCGTCCTCTTCCCGGCCTAAAGATACAACCTTGGCTCGCGTGTCAGGCCTGTTTGCAGGCTGTCGGTTGTCGCGATTCAAAAAAAGTTTTGCAGTTTTCCTGGAAAACTTTCCCTCGAAAGGGGAAAGATCGATTTTGGTGCGTTTTTGCAGGAGAAGAGGAGAAGAGGGCGGGAAGCCCGAGTGCGGAGAGCGCAGCGAGAGACGGGACGCGACGGGCGAGGCCTCGTGAGCGCAGTGGGGGCATCGAAGGGCGAGGCGGACGAGGCGAGGCGGACGAGGAGCGCGCCTAAGACCCGGGACGGGCCGCGGGATGGTGGAGGCCGCGGCGTGAGATACCGCAGAGCGGGCGGGTATGGTGGGGACCGCGGGAGAACCACCGTCGAGCGGAGGGGCCGGGGTTCCGAACGAGGCTGGTGGTTCCCCTAGCGTCGACTGTGAGATAGTGAAGCAGGAGGTCGTCCTGAATGTTTCAGATGTAGCAGCAGCTCACGAACGAGGGAACGGTCGGAGCCCTTTGCCCTCCGCTGCGGTAGAGGGGACGACCGCCAACGGAGACGAGAGGTCTATCGAGGAGGCCGGGGCAGAACCGAGGCCAACGGGGCCGGCCGAGATGCTCGAGACGACCCCGTCGGGAAACACGGGCTTGGGTGAATCGCAGGAGGTAAGGGTGATCTTGGCTCAAGGTTCAGGTGACCGTGTGTCACTTGCGCTGGTGCCAATCAGACCGTCCGCGGCCACGGTGAAAGAGGAGCAGGGGGTGCCGAGCAGGCTGGCGGCTCCACAAGAGGCTGGCGCTGGGCAGCACCAAGTGGTGGCCATGGAGGTGGAGACCGCGATGGAAGTGACTGGCGCGGAGATGATTGTGGAGGTCGCTGCTCCGGGGCACAGGTTGCCGAGGGCAGCAGATTGGCTTCCTGCCCTCCTCTCCTCGACTTCCTTCTTCAAAAAGTGCGCAAGGTGCTCCGAACGTACCCATGCCGGGTTGGGTGACAGCACACTAAGTCACCCCCCAGGTGGTCTTTGGGAGAAGGATGTTGTGAAGTACCTGTCTCTCACGAGCGCCGATGCGCGTGGCGTGTGTGATTTCTGCTTGAAAGACCACGTGGGGCACCATGTGATCCGGATAAGGCGGGGGGGGGGCTCTAACCACCCGAGTGTGATCCCTACGGCCAAGCTATCGAAACTTGTGGACATATCGGGGATTAGAGTGGGAAATCAAAACAGTGACCGAGTCGTCGACATTCACACAATGCCGCCGCTCTTGAAGAGCCACAGTCAGAACCTGACCGTTTACAAGGGAAGGTGCCTCGCTTGCGATAGGCTACTGAAGGTGCCCTACTGCTACTGCTCTCTGGAGTGCAAAGTGAAGCACTGCACTGGGGGTGAGCCCTTGGGAGAGAGGCTGCCGCCTGGGTTGGAGCTCGAGGGCCAGCCGCGGGACTTTGGCCATTACGAGGAATTCCTCGTGCAGGAATCGGGAGTGTTCCGGAAGCCCAAGCGGCAGGAGAGCAGCGAAGATGGCGAGAGCTCTAGTGGCTCTGATGCTGCCGAGGAGCCTCGGCCTCATGTGAGGAGGAGGGTGCCAAATGTGATGAGGCCCAGGTGCCGCAAGGACAAGAATGGCCCTGGCCTGTGCAACGAGATGTGCTGCCTCAAGCTTTCAATCGACGAGCTGAGCGCCGAGACAAGGCGCAGCAGGAAGCTCAGGGCGGCGCAGGTGACGAGATCCCAGGCGGGCCGCAGTGGCCGGAAGCAAAAGAAGCAGGGCGATGCTGGTGGCCAGAAGCTCTCAAGGCGCGCCAAGGAGTGCATAGATGTGGCCATGAGTCTAGGAATGGACTTTGAGGACCAGCTGAGCGTGTTCGCGGCGTCCAGGGAGCTGAAGTGCGATGAGAGCGCCCTGGTGTCGCACGTCAAGGCAAGGAAGAGGGTCGAGGAGTCCTTCTTCAGGGAGCTCATGGCGGAGATTGAGGAGGACGACCGAGACCGAAGCCAGGACTCGAAGCCAGGACTCGAGGAGGAGATGGGGTACATGAAGAGGCTGGCGGACCAGGGCATCCGTGAGGACGAGGAGATGGACGAGTGTCTTGCTCAGATTTGCGAGTCTGGTCTGGTCAAGCCGGAGACCAGGAGGGTGGCCCTGGAAGCCATCCGAGGCTCGGGGGCGAGAGAGCCCAGGCTGCTTAGGAATCTCCTGACCCGCGGGGTCGACTTTCTCGAGGTGGTCGTGGACGACTGGCTGGAATCCGCCTTGAAGTCCGAGAACTGGACGCTCACGATGGGAATTCTGGAGACGCTCACCGCGCTCACAACGGAGGCCGCCGATTGCATGAGCGTGGAGGAGAGGAAGAGGGAGCTGAGGCAGGCCGCGGTGGCCTGGGAGTCCTGGCTGAGCAGCGACGAGGGGATCTCCCCTTTGCAGCGGCACCGCCACCAAGGCGTGATGCGAGCGGCCGATGCGCTAATGAAGACGCTCAAGTTCCTTGCCACCATGGTTAAGCTCGTTGAGGAGGTCGAGGAGGCCAGGAACTCGGTGGGGGGGGCCAGGGCGGCCAGGAAGTCCGTCCC
>Ga0160423_10002949_pt1 | contig 14148 bp, 21 predicted proteins | sample CRUFie14St8metaG_FD_108191 | JGI IMG/M metagenome (GOLD analysis project Ga0160423, IMG submission 108191) | Marine microbial communities from the Costa Rica Dome - CRUD Field 142mm St8 metaG | ecosystem: Environmental > Aquatic > Marine > Oceanic > Photic zone | place: Costa Rica: the Eastern...
ACAAAAATATCAATCTCATTGTTTGAGTCTGGTATATGGACTCTGAACATACCACCAAGTTAACAAAAGAAATTCGTGCATCTAACAGCAGAGTTAAGTATCCCCAGGCTCTTTTGAGTGTTGCTTGTGATGCGACATCCGAAGCTATGATCATTCTCGATGAGCAGCAGTCTGTCTGCTGGTTCAAATCTGTGACCCCGAAAGATCTTCATCAATACCTGTTCAGCATTTCATGCTGAGTTGGCAGCCCCTTTGTGACAGTGCCGAGCATTTCACTTTGCTCATTTTCCGGGACCTTGATCCTCTTGAACAAGCTCTTCAGCATCAGCGTTCATTCATCAATCGACTTGCCCATGAGCTTCGAACGCCACTTGCCATCATGAATGGCATTCTTCGTCGACTCAATCGCAACAATGATGCCTCAGCGTATCAGCTTCGTTCCTTTGAAGAATTGAGTTCTGAAACGAAGCGCATGTCTGGACTTGTCGATAACCTTTTGCTTCTATCTGATTTAGATACAGATCGCTATTGTTGGCAACTGGAGCAACGTTCGGTCCGTTCATTCCTCTCAGAGTGGTTGGATCACTTAAGTGCTTTGCAGCGTAATCTGGTTTGTGTGGATCTTGATGACACCGTTTCAGATTCCGACCTCTGTCTGGATCAGATTGCCGTTTCTCGCGTCTTGGACAATCTGCTTGAAAACAGTCTTCGTTTTGCTTCGGATGGCAGTCAATTCTTTATTGGAGCTTCCATCCAGAATCACACCCTTACGCTGCATGTCCACGACCAGGGGCCGCCACTGGCCATTAATGGTGATGCGTCACTCCTGTTTGATCGATTTACGCGTCTAGAGGAACATCGTGATCCTTCACAAACCGATGGTGTGGGACTCGGTCTGGCGGTCGTCAAGAGTTTGGTTGAGGGAATGGGAGGTGCTGTGAAAGCAGAGTTCAGCTCTGACCAGGCTGGCGAGAAGCAAAGTGGACTTCAGATCTCATAGATGTTTCCAAGAGTCAATCCAACTGCTGGTTGACCCGATGCCCAGGCAAATACTGCTGAAGCAGTTCTGGAAGCCGTTCGAATAAATCAGGTTTGAGGATGTAATCGCTCGCTCCCTGATCGAGCGACTCCTGGCGTTTGCTCTCGTCATTGAACGCTGTGACAACCAGGATTGGAGCAGTCTGTTGTCGTGTTTTCAGGTGCTGAAGGCAGGTGAACCCATCCATGACCGGCATCATCAGGTCAAGAAGAATCAGATCAACGCTCTGACTCTCCAGCAGATCGAGAAGCTCCTGCCCACTGCGGCAGGCGATCGCCTGAACGCCTTCATCTGTGAGTTCGTCCGTAATCAGACTGCGTAAACGCGGGTCATCATCAACGAAGGCAACACGTGGCTGGCTAGCCATGAAGCAACAATTGCTGATGCCCCAATCATGACCGCAGAATCGGGCTGATCGGTCAAATGGGTCGCCTGAGATTCGAACTCAGGACCAATCGGTTAAAAGCCGAGTGCTCTACCGCTGAGCTAGCGACCCTTCCTTGAGCCGGAGCGATCGTTCCGGAACAGGATGTGCCCTCAGGCACCAATGAAAAGTATCACCCTGACGAACCATCGTCCAAGTCAAATCCGGTGGATCTCTCTGAAACGACGACTGACGCATTGGCTGCACGCTCAGATGGACACTGACGCCTGCCTGGAAGGGCTTGCGTCGACGATCAACGTCCGGGGGCAAAACCGTTCACGATTTGGATGCACGTTTACTTCGTGACCACCTTTCTGGCTCCATCAGTCGCTTGAATCAGCAGATCGCCACTGGTGTGTGAACTGATGACCGATCCGTCCACTCCAGAGCCTCTGTTGATTGGTTCCCCAAGGATTGATCCTCAAGCCTGGGTTGCCGAAAGTGCTGTGGTGATGGGAGATGTACAAATCTCAGCGGGTGCAAGTCTGTGGCCTACTGCCGTGGCACGTGGTGACATGTCGGCCATCGTGATCGGTCCGCGGAGCAATGTTCAGGATGGTGCCGTTCTGCATGGCGATCCAGGAATGCCTGTGTTCATCGGTGCTGACGTCACGATCGGTCACCGAGCTGTCGTTCACGGTGCCACGCTTGAGGATGGCTGTTTGATTGGGATCGGAGCCATCGTTCTCAACGGAGTCACCGTTGGCGAGGGAGCGCTGGTCGCAGCTGGAGCCGTCGTGACGCGTGATGTTCCCGCACGCTGCCTGGTGGCGGGTGTTCCCGCTCAGGTCAAGCGTGAACAGAGCGAAGCCGCAGTGCTTGAGCAGAAGCACCATGCAAGGCACTACTCACAGTTGGCTGCTTCCTGGTCTGAATTGCTGCAAAACCAAACGGACTGAGCCTTTCAATCCTTGGAGGCGCCCGCATTCATTAGGATCTTGCGACCATCCCTAGAAACCATGGACCTCCGTGTCGTCGTTGTGGCAGCTCCAATCCTGATTGCTCTGGGCTGGGCTGGTTACAACATCAGTCGTGCCGCCATCGGTCAGCTGCAGATGATGCTGAAGCGCGGAGAAGCCTGAACATTTCGAGGGTGTTTACGACCGATCGATAGGGTTGAAATCGGTTGATGCGGGGCATTTGACTGAAAGATCCGTCATAGTCATCGGTGCTGGTCTTGCCGGCACCGAAGCCGCTTGGCAGATTGCTGAATCCGGTGTTCCGGTCAACTTGGTGGAGATGCGACCTCTGCGAAGGTCTCCGGCACATCACAGTTCGGAATTTGCCGAACTCGTCTGCAGCAACAGTTTTGGTGCTCTGAGTAGCGATCGTGCAGCCGGCCTGTTACAAGAGGAACTTCGTCGTCTCGGTTCTCTTGTGATCAGAACCGCGGATGCGCATGCGGTCCCAGCAGGCGGTGCACTGGCGGTTGATCGAGGGCGATACAGCGCGGCATTAACGCAGGCTCTTGAGCAGCATCCCCTTGTCACGATCGAACGTCGTGAACAGGTGTCCCTACCAGATGAAGACCAGCTCACAGTGTTGGCGACAGGTCCGCTCACCAGCGACTCACTGGCCAGTGATCTCAGGGACTTCACGGGCCGTGAGGACTGCCATTTCTTTGATGCTGCCAGCCCGATTGTCGACGGTGAAACCATCGACATGGAGAAGGCGTTTCGCGCCAGCCGCTACGACAAGGGCGATGCTGATTACATCAACTGCCCGATGGATCAGCCTCAATACCAGCAGTTCCGTTCAGCTCTGCTCGCTGCAGAGCAGGCAGAACTCAAGGACTTTGAGCAAGACAACGCCACATTCTTCGAAGGTTGCCTGCCGATTGAGGAACTTGCACGGCGCGGCGAGGACACCATGCGTTACGGCCCTCTCAAGCCCATCGGTTTGTGGGACCCTCGTTGGGGTGATGTCAATGATCGCGATGTGCGTCGAGCAAGGCGCGCTCACGCCGTTGTCCAGTTGCGTCAGGAGGACAAAGACGGAAGGCTGTGGAATCTGGTTGGATTCCAGACGAATCTCAAATGGGGTGAACAGAAACGCATCCTCCGCATGATTCCCGGCCTTGAACAGGCCGAATTCGTGCGGTTTGGCGTGATGCATCGGAACACATTTCTGGAAGCGCCGGAACTGCTTCAGCCCACACTGCAGTTCCGCCGGCGTGAACGTCTTTTCGCTGCTGGACAGATCACTGGAACTGAGGGATATGCCGCCGCCGTTGCCGGTGGCTGGCTCGCTGGCACGAACGCTGCCCGTCTGGCGCTGGGCAGGCCAACGATTGAGCTGCCTCCCACGTGCATGATCGGCGCACTCACCCATTTCATCAGCGAGGCACCATCGGGCAAATTTCAGCCGATGCCCCCCAACTTCGGCTTGTTGCCTGCGTTGCCGGAACGGATCAGAGACAAACGTCGCCGTTACGGCGCTTACAGGGACAGAGCCCTGGCTGATTTGCTGCTAGCAACAGAGAAGCAGGAGTCGGTGGATGTCGCCTGTCCGGCCTGAGGACCGCCTGATCGAGCGTCGATCCTTGAAGATCGGTGTTTATGCCAGTGCCTTGATGGCAGTGGCAGGAGTCTGTGTTCACCTGATTTCAGGATCCTATGCCCTGCTTCTGGACGGTCTCTACTCCGCCGTGATGGTGGGCTCCGGCCTCGTTGCGGCAAGGATCAGCTGCAATGTCGTTCGCCCCCCTGATCGTGCCTATCCCTACGGCTACGACGGACAGGAAGCGCTGTATGTGCTCTTCCGTTCTCTCCTGCTGATGGGCGTGCTGTCGTTCGCGGCAATCTCAGCACTCAGCACGGTGATTGATTACGCGGCTGGAGAGGTCATCAGCTCCGTACGGCTTGGACCTGTGGCCTGGTATTCCATCGCCATGGTGGCCATGTGCTGGGGGCTGGCCTGGCGTCACCATCAGGACTGGTGCCGTACCGGCCGAAACTCTCAGATCCTGCTCACCGAGGCCAAGGCCGCTCGATTGGATGGCCTGATCAGTGGTCTCACCGGCCTGGCTCTTCTGACAGCACCAATGCTCAGCGGCACCATGCTCTCCGGGCTGATTCCAGTGACCGACTCACTGCTGGTGCTGATGGTGAGTCTGCTGGTTGTGCGAGAGCCACTTCAGGGTTTCCTCACGGCCCTTGGCCAGGCTGCCGGCGCTTCTGCCGAGAGTGATCTGATTCGCAGCACCCGGTTGGCTCTCGAGGATCTGCTGGCGGGTTTGTCTTGCTGGCTTCTTGATCTGACGGTGTACCAGGTGGGTCGAACGGCCTTTGTGGTCGTGTATCTGAACCCCAATCAACCGATGGATGGTGGTGCCATCGACCTGATCCGTGATCGCATCCAGGAGCGATGTCAGGACTTACTGGACTGTCCGGTGCGCACCGAGATCATCCTCACTGCCACACCACCCTTTGCTGCAGCCGGAGTTTCCTAGGGTCTAAGGCTGAGGGATTTTCTCTGGTGTGGTTGTGAGCTCGAACCCAGACTGGGATGTGATCGTGATCGGCTCCGGCATTGGAGGGCTCGTGACCGCGTCTCAACTGGCTGCCAAAGGAGCCAGAACCGTGGTGCTTGAGCAATACCTGATTCCAGGAGGATCCGGTGGCAGCTTCCAGCGCAAGGGTTACACCTTTGACGTTGGCGCTTCGATGATCTTCGGGTTCGGAGAGCACGGACACACCAATCTGCTCACCAGGGCTCTTGCCGATGTGGGGCAGTCCTGCGAGACGGTGCCTGATCCGGTGCAGCTCGAATACCACCTGCCCGATGGACTCACCATGGCTGTGGATCGTGACTACGAGGGGTTCATCGCACGGATGAACAGCAGATTTCCCCATGAGGCCAAAGGCATCAGGGCCTTTTATGACACCTGTTGGCAGGTTTTTCGCTGTCTCGATGCCATGCCGCTTCTCTCTCTTGAGGATCCGGCCTACCTCGCCAAGGTGTTTTTCAGGGCTCCCCTGGCCTGTCTGGGGTTGGCTCGCTGGCTGCCGTTCAATGTGGGGGATGTGGCGCGCAAACACATCCGTGATGAGGAGCTGCTTCGTCTGATCGACATGGAGTGCTTCTGCTGGTCGGTGATGCCAGCCGACAGAACACCGATGATCAATGCAGGCATGGTGTTCTCCGACCGTCATGCCGGTGGCATCAACTACCCCAAGGGTGGAGTCGGCACCATTGCCGAGAAGCTGGTGAAAGGTCTCGAATCTCATGGCGGCAGCATCCGTTATCGGGCCCGCGTCAAAGCGGTGCTGATCGAACAGGGGCGTGCCGTCGGTGTCAAGTTGACCAATGGTGAAGAGCTCAGAGGCAAGCGCATCGTCAGCAACGCCACCCGCTGGGACACATTCGCTGGAGAAGGTTCACCTGAGAGCACCCTGGTGAGCCAGGAATTCACCCCTTCCGCGGAATCCACATGGCGGCGCCGATATCAACCATCCAGTTCCTTTCTCTCGGTGCACCTTGGGGTGTCGGCAGAGGTTGTACCGGAGGGCTTTCACTGCCATCACCTTCTGCTTGAGGACTGGAAGGATCTCGAAGCGGAGCAGGGGGTGATCTTTGTGTCCATTCCAACCCTGCTTGACCCATCTCTCGCACCTGAAGGACGGCACATCGTTCACACCTTCACGATGAGCGACATCAAGCACTGGGACCATCTGAAGACCAAGGACTACAGAGCCAAGAAGCAGCAGGACGCGGACAGGCTGATCGCACGACTGGAGTCACTGCTGCCTGGACTCTCCAAGGCGATTGAACTGCAGGAGGTTGGAACGCCGCGGACCCATCGTCGCTTTCTTGGCCGAATGGGTGGTTCCTATGGTCCGATTCCTGCAGGTCGACTGCCAGGGCTTCTGCCGATGCCGTTCAATCGCACAGGTCTGAAAGGTCTCTACTGCGTTGGTGATTCCTGTTTCCCAGGCCAGGGATTGAACGCCGTGGCATTCAGCGGTTATGCCTGCAGCCATCGGATCGGTGCGGATCTCGGCCTGAATCCATGGGCACTGCCCGCCTGACACTGATCACGTCACAGCTGATCAGCTGCTTAGGGTCTGCTCGAACGTTTGATCTTCATGGCTCCAGCACCTCAACCCAGCTCCGCTGAACTTGCGCGGTACCTGGAACAACGTGGCGAACTGAGCAAGCCCTGGATGCTTCAGATGCTCCGCCTGTCCAAGTTGAAGGAAGCGCGTGACCAGATGACTCCAGAAAGCTATCTGAAGTCGATCGAGGAAGCCCATGCCGATCTCATGCGCCTGGGTGAGTTCTGGAAGGGGCGAGAAGAGGAGGTCTTCAATGGTGATTACCGTCCAAACAGCGTGATTGAACCGTTGCCTGGTTCCCCGGAGGATCGTTGATCGATGCCTGACTCGCATCAGGAGTGTTTTCGACTGTCACCGCTGATCCGCGGAACCCTGATCAGCGTTTATCTCGCCCTTGTGCTGCCATTACCGCTGATGGCGCCTGCTGCATTGAAACCTGTCCTCTGGACGGCTGCTCCGCTGGGGCTGATCCTGGTACTTGCCATGCTCAGTGAGCAGGTGCAGGTTGATCAGAACGGCATCAACGTTGGTCATCCAGGCTGGTGCAGCTGGTTGATTCGACGCGGCTGGCAATTGCAATGGGACCAGGTCAAGCGATTGGTCCCTGTTGGGACCAGCCAGGGAGGAACGGTTTATTACCTGACCACGGCAGATCAGGGCCATCGCTTGCTTCCGCAACGTCTCGAACACTTCCCTCACTTCCTGTCCATTGTTGAGGAGAGGACAGGCATTCAAACAGGGTCGATCCGCCGCTTGACACCGCCCTGGACCTACCAGCTTCTCTTTGGTCTGGCACTCAGCATGCTCTTGGTCGAATCAGCCGTTGCCGTAGGCGTGAGATGGGGGTGGATTGTTATTCCGGCAGGTTATCCAGGCTGAACCGATAGCCCTGCTGTCGCACAGTGGTGATCCCGCCTCCTTCGCCCAGACCTGCCTGTTCAAGCTTGCGTCGAAGCGTCAGCACCTGAGTGTCGACGGAGCGGGGTCCACCGCTGAACGGTGGCCAGGCCATCCGCAGCAGCTCCTGTCGACTGCGCACCATTCCTGGTGGCATCAAAAGAGCACACAAAAGCGCGAATTCCCGAGGACTGAGTTCCACGGGTTGTTCGCGCAGCGTTACCTGTCGGAGAAGCAGGTGCACCTCAAGAGGACCAACGGTGACGCGTTCCTGCAGGCCGCTGCGCCCCCGTTTGAGCAACGTGCGGCAGCGGGCTGCCAACTCTTCCAGACCAAAGGGTTTGCGCAGAACGTCGTCCGCACCGTCATCGAGAAGGCCCACCACTGGCTCAGCCCCGCTGCGGGCGGTCAGCACAATCACTGGACAGCGAAGCTGCTGGCCAAGTCTGAGGGCAGAGCTCTGCTCGAGCAGTTCGGCACTCACCAGCAGATCAGGAGACTGTTCCTGGCAAAGCTCAATGGCTTCCTGTGAGGACGAGACTGCTGCGGTCAGATGACCGTCCTGGCGGAGACGTTGGACCAGAACCGTGCGCAGCGTGGGGTGAGGTTCAACAACCAGGACCCTGGCCGGTTCCCTGGATGGAATCGAAGGAACCGTCAGCTGCTGCACAGGAGCCTGACCGGTTCCATGGGCGAGAAGATCGCGGGAGGAGGAGGTCACAAGGCATCCGAAAGCCGTCTTACGCTAATGCCATTCCACTGGCACGCTGGTAACAGAGGCTGCCGTCCTCACCAAAGATGACATCTCTTCAGCACCCGGAAGCTATTCGCCACTTCCAGGCGCTCTGCGATGCCTGTCAGGAGCTGACAACGCGCTATCACGGCCCTTCGGAGTTGCGGCTCTACGCCGATGGTTATCTCCACGCTCTGCGCAGAACCGGAGATCTCGAGCCGCGCGAACTCGCCAGATTGGAAACGCTGATTGAACGCTGGATCCTGGATCCATCCAGTTTCATTGGTCCTGATGGAGACGTGAGCACGCTGTACAGGCACCCGAATCAGTACTGAGCCGTCCGCTCCATGGCCATCAACGATCATTCGCTTGAAGCGGTCAGAGATGTTGCCGTTGACGGCGGAATCATTGAAATCCGGCTCTATCGACCTCACTGCCAGCAAGCCGCTGAACGGATTCCACTGCTCATCACCCACGGTGGACCCGGTGGCTCAAGTGTTGGTCTGTACGACGCACTGCATCCACTGGCCAATCTGCGACCAACGATCTTCTATGACCAGTTGGGCTCTTTTTCATCACCTGCGCATCTGGTGCCGGCGCAGATGACACTGCAGCGCTTCTCGTCTGAGCCCCTTCGCATTCTCGAGGATCTCGGGATTCCTAGTGCCCATGTTTTCGGACATTCTTGGGGCGGCAGCGTGATGACGCAGTTCTGCCTTGATCACCCTGATCGGGTGCGCTCACTGCTGTTGTCATCACCGCTTCTGTCGACACAACGATGGATCGATGACTGCAATCAACTGATCAAAACCATTCAGCAGGAGCTTGGGGAATCAGTGGATCTGGAAAAGGAATTTGAACGTCGGCATTTCTGTCGCTCCAGGAGTTCTTCAGAGGTTCTGCAGTGTGAACGTCTGCGCAGTAACAGCAAGCTTTATGAACAGATGTGGGGACCCAGTGAGTTTCAGCATCAGGGAATGCTCAGTGATCTTGATTTCTTTCCAAGATTTGAGCAGCTGAAAACACCAACGCTGCTCATCTGTGGTGAGCACGACACGGCAACACCCAAGACGATGCGAGCTGCAAAATCAGCAATTGGAGATAGGGCTCAAGTGAAGATTCTCTCGGATGCAGGTCACAAGACCTATCTCGATCGCAATCAGGAATTCATCGATGTCTTGAATGAATTCCTGAGCCGACAGAGCTGATCAGCTGGCAAGAGCAATCTCCAGCTTCTCCTTCAGGGTGGAGTCGTTGTACATCTCGATGAGAATGTCAGACCCACCCATGAATTCTCCTTTAACGTAAACCTGAGGAATGGTTGGCCAATCGGAATACTCCTTGATTCCCTGACGGATCTCAGGATCTGAGAGCACATCGAAACTCTCGAAGCTCACACCAAGCGCATTGAGAATCTGCACCACATTGTTGGAGAAGCCGCACTGGGGCATCAGCTTGGTGCCCTTCATGAACACGAAGATCGGGCTGGACTGGATCAGGCTCTCGATGCGGGACTTGGTCTGGGTGTCCATGGGAATGAGGTGTTCAGAGAACGATACGGATCAGTTGGGTGTGGAGGTGTTCAACGCCAGGGCATGAATCGCCTCTGAAGCGAGCTCCTCCTTCAAGGCTCGATAGACCAACTGATGCTGACGGATGCGATTGAGGCCATCAAAAGCAGTTGAGACGACGCTCACCTGAAGATGATCACCACCACCGGTGAGATCCTCGACGCTCACCTGAGCATCTGGGATAGCGCGACGAATGGCGGAGCTGACGGCATCCGGCTGAACCATTGGGTCAGAGCTTGAACTGCGTTGATGCTGGCAGATGGGTGCGGTGCGTGAACCCGATCAGTTGGGGACGGCAGCTCCGCGGTAGGGAGTCTCAACAAAACCGAGTTCCAGAAGGCTCTGGTAGGCCTTTTGACCTTCCGGCTTGGCGGGCGTCATCAGGCGCACAACCTCAACAAGCACCGGAACAGCAATCTCGGGCTGACCCTGACGGCGGAACAGAGCGGCGAGGCGAAGGTTGGACTGGGCGAGAAGGGCCAGCGCTTCACGTCCCTTGGTGTCCATCTCACGGGGGATGCGCGCATCGAGACCGCGGAACGATCCGGACAGATCTCGGTAAAAAGCCAGGAGCTGTTTGGAAGCAGTGCGGGCGTTGTCGTAGTCCTTCTTCGCCTGAGCCAGGTTGCCTGCAGCAACTGCAGCATCACCACGCTGAATCAAGGCTTCTACTGACGAGGCATTGAATCCCGATCCACTGGAGGCGAGAACTTTGGTGGTCGAGGATCCCGACTGCGCAAAGGCAGGGTTGAAACACAATCCAGCGGTGAGGGCAAGCGCTGAGCAGAGAAGGCGGGTGCCCATGGAGAGAAACTTGAGTGCGCGGACTTTAGATGCAATTCAGTGGTCGTCCGATGGACTCTCGGGCCGCTTGTTCAGCCGTATGCATCCGTTCAGCCAGGAGGTGGTTGAACTGCAGAGCTTCCTGCTTGCCTTTGCCCTCAACAAACAAGGGCTTCCCGAAACAGATTGCTGATCGGCTTCGTGGGCCGGGGACAGCCGGGCTGTAGGCGAGTCCAACAGGGACTACCTGCACATCAATGCCGCGACGATGAGCCAGTTGTGCCAGCCGCACGATTCCTTGCTCCAGTTGGATCGGCGCATCGGTTCTGTTGATACGGCCCTCCGGAAACACAACCAGCTGCTGACCGTTCTCCAACAGGTCGAGTGCGAATCGCAGGGTTGTGAGGGAGGGTTTGTCCTGGTCGACTGCAAAACAACCCAGGCGATGCAGAAACCAGCCTTGCAATCCAGACATCTCGGTTCGCGTCACCATGAAGCGACAGTCGCGTCCTGTGATCCGACGGCCTGCAGCCATGGGAATCATCAGGGCATCCCAGCGCGCTCGGTGTGTGGGGGCCAGCAAAACCGGGCCATCTTTGGGGAGATTCTCGGCACCGAGAACGGTTCGCTCACGCAGGTAATGGAGTGCCAAATCCTGGGTGACAACCATGGCCAGAGGTGCCCAGAAAGGATCGATCGCCGTATCAAGGGCCGTTGAGCGCGTCGTCAGGCTGCTGGACACCGCCTTGAATTAAAAATCCACTGGTGAGAAATTACCGGGGCAAGCTGGATCCCAAAGCCTGAGCTGGGCAGTTGATTCTTCGGCCGTATCGGCTGCCGCACTGAATAGGATCATTCCCCCTCCCGACGACTCAGCGTGGCCAGCCTTGGGGTGAACATCGATCACATTGCCAATGTCCGTCAGGCCAGGCGCACGGTTGAGCCCGATCCTGTTCCGATGGCCCTGCTCGCGGAGCTCGGTGGAGCCGACGGCATCACCGTGCATCTGCGCGAAGACCGTCGTCATATCCAGGACCGTGATGTTGATCTGCTCAGGCAGACCGTTCGCAGCAGGTTGAACCTCGAGATGGCAGCCACTGAAGAGATGGTTGCCATCGCCCTGCGGGTCAGGCCCGACATGGTCACCCTCGTTCCAGAACGTCGTGAAGAGGTCACCACCGAGGGCGGTCTGGATGTGGCTGGTCAGCTTTCTCAGCTGAAAACCCTGGTGCAACGTCTACACGGCGAGGGAATTCCTGTGAGCCTGTTCGTTGATCCGGATCAGCAGCAGCTGCGGGCAAGTCGTGACGCAGGGGCCCGCTGGGTTGAACTGCATACCGGCACCTATGCCGAGGCCGGATGGAGTGACCAGCCGCGTGAGCTGGCCCGGTTAACCGAAGCCACGGCGTTTTCACGCTCCCTGGGTCTGCGGGTCAATGCCGGTCATGGCCTCACGTATCAGAACGTGGAGCCTGTCGCTGCCATTGAGGGGATGGAGGAACTGAATATTGGACACACAATTGTGGCCCGTGCACTTGCTGTCGGTTTGAAAACCGCTGTGAGTGAGATGCGCTCCCTGGTTCAGAATCCACGACGTGAGCCCTTGTTCGCCAGCCAGGATTGATGAGCACCTATTACTTCGTTGCTGCAAGCGAACGGTTTCTGACCCAGGAGGAGCCGCTTGAGGAAGTTCTCAAGGAGCGACGTCGCCACTATGCGGAAAAAGGCAAGGAAATCGATTTCTGGCTGGTTCGCCAACCGGCATTTCTGAACAGCCCTGCCATGACGGCGATTCGTGATCAGGTGCCGCAACCGTCAGCGGCGGTGGTCTCCACGGATTCCAATTTCATCACCTTCATGAAATTGCGTCTGGAGTTCGTTCTCGAAGGTCGCTTTGAGTCTCCCAGCGCTGACATTCCCGATGCGATTGCTTCCTCTAATTAACACAACTCTGATTAACCTGAATCAAGGTTCGTTCACGGCTTTGTTTTGTCTACAGGTGTGATTAGTGTTAGTCAATTAATAAGTTGCTCCTCCAGTTTCATGTTGAAATCCAACAATTGTTCGTCGCTGAGTTGTTGACGAGAACTGGCCTGGTGATGTTGATTCAGAAAGTCTTTTGCCTGTTGCTGGCTCCACTGCAGGCGTTCGAGAATTTCGTCACCCTGCATCACCAGATCAGAACGGCGCAAAGGAATCGTTGCAAGCTGTGGATCACTCCCCGGTGAAAGATCTCGAAGACGTTTGAGATAGGCCATCAGATCACTGAAGCGCGTCAGTCGATGGCGGCTTGCATGTCCGAATGCACGCTCGAGATAAATCTTTTCGCTGTCGCGATCCCATCCCACCCTCTGGAGCTCCAGATCAATCGCGGTCAACTCTTCACTCCAATCCTCAGGATCTGTCGGAGCTTCGCTCGGTGGCTGCGGATCAGCCCCGCTCTCAAGGGGTGTCGAGATGTCGGCTGTGGAGTGGGTTGCTGACTCTGGAGGCGCAGAAGCCTCTGCTGGGGGCGACGGGGCCGCGCGCCTCACCGGCGCCGAGGGTTTTGATCGTTCCCCGTGGTCCGGTTTGGTCTTCTCCTCCGGGAGGGGCTGATCAGATTTTGAGGCGGTGGGTTCCGTCTTGCCGCTCAGCGGTGCTTGCTTGGTCGTCAGCGGCTGGGACGAGCCGAGTCTTGAGTGCAATCGAACAAGTGCCTGATCTTCGGCATCGGTGGCCGTGCGCCCCTCACCGAGAGCACTCCCGAGTGGTGTGGTTCCCTCGAAGGCCTCCACCAGAACCACGTAGTGGTCAGAACTCACATGGCAGAGCTGTGCGTGGGTTCGCATTCCACTGATCGATGTCTTCCATTTCTAGGCTGCGGAAATGGATACAGCTGCACTGCCTTCACTCACTGCCTGGTTAGACGGCGTCGACCAGCTGGGTGAGCTGTTGCCGCTGTTACCGGTTCTTGTCACTCTCGAGTTGCTGCTCTCAGCTGACAACGCGATTGCGTTGGCAGCAATCGCGCGGGAGCAACGCGATCCAGCTCTTGAACGCAGGGCTCTGAATCTCGGCATCGTGATGGCCTTCGGCCTGCGCGTTGGCTTGATTCTGATGGCGCAGTACGTACTCGCGTTTCCTCCGATTCAGCTGATTGCAGGTGGATATCTGCTCTGGCTCTGCTTCAGACACTGGAATTCAGCTGATGACCAGACCAGTGATGCATCCGCTGAAACGTCATCCGTACCGATTCGGTTCAGTCGAACCGTGCTCACGCTGGCGGTTACCGACCTCGCTTTTTCCATCGACAGTGTTGCCGCTGCAGTTGCCATCAGTGATCAGTTGCTACTTGTGTTGACGGGTGCCTTGATCGGAGTGGTCGCCTTGCGCTTCACCTCAGGTCTGTTCATCCGCTGGCTGCAGATCTATCCAAGACTTGAAACAGCAGGTTTCCTGGCAGTCGGGTTCGTTGGTCTCAAGCTGCTGGTATTGATGGCTCTTCCATCGCTTCATCCATCTGAACTCCTCACTCTCGCGGCCGTGATGGGACTGCTGGTCTGGGGATTTTCCCTGCGCGAAGCTCCTGCAGCAGAGGAGTCCTGAGCTCGTGCTCGTGGAGATCCGCCAGTCAGGCAGTGAGCATCTGCTGGACCGCTGCG
>Ga0160423_10002950_pt1 | contig 14147 bp, 23 predicted proteins | sample CRUFie14St8metaG_FD_108191 | JGI IMG/M metagenome (GOLD analysis project Ga0160423, IMG submission 108191) | Marine microbial communities from the Costa Rica Dome - CRUD Field 142mm St8 metaG | ecosystem: Environmental > Aquatic > Marine > Oceanic > Photic zone | place: Costa Rica: the Eastern...
GATGAATGCTTTGGTAAGTCCTCTACCTATCTTCTCCACTGCTTCATCGTTGGTTTCAATGAAGTCTGTAATTTCTTTGGCTGTGATGCCTAATGCTTTGGCAAAGCCTTGTTGTCCAATATCATCCTGTGCATTTTTTATTGCAATAGACAAGTTTGAAAATGCTGTGCTGGTATTGTTCAATCTATCTTGTGTAGAACCACCAAAGGATTCATTCAATCCTTCCAATAATGCGTTTACAAGTTTTTCGGCACCTTCTGCAGTTTTTCCAAACTCGGATATTTCTAATCTTGTGACGCCAAGTCTTTCTTCCAATATTCTAAATACGGGAATACCTCTATCAGCAAGTCTGTTTAGTTCTTCTAAACCTAAACCACCTGATACTGTTCTTGATAACAAGTCAGTGATGGCTTCCAACGAACCCAACTGATCCGTTGTGACTGCCGCTGTGTCAGTAAATGTTGTTAATAAACTTTCTGTGGGCTCTATACCTGATGCTTTCAATTTGATAAAAGTTTGTGTAAGTTCTTCAATACCAAATTGTGTCTTGGTGGAAAAATCAGATATAAAATCAAATGCTTCAGCACCTTCTTTCAGTCCGCCTGTGACTGAAGAAAGTGTTGTTCTCAAATCTTCAAAACGAACGGAAGTCTCAACAATGCCTCTGATTACATTGGCACCACCAATGGCACCCAAAGCAGTGGCAGCCAACCCAGCAATCCTGTTTACACCCAGTAAACCAGTTTGGACTCCTTGTAGTCTTGTTCTTACATTATTAAGTGCTGTTCTTGTTTTATCAAGAACGCGGACTTCTATGTCTTGGCGGACTGTTGCCATGTTTCTTCGACTCCTTCATTTTTAATTCAAAATATGCTTGCCACATTTGAATTTCCAGGACACTTAACTGCATCACTTCTGCGATGCTCTTCCCTAATGTTTCACCAATAAACATCAAGGTTTGGAGTTCAGTGTCCTCCTTTAGTTTTTTGCGATAGCCTCGTAATCAGAATGTCCCGAATTTAAGACTGTGCAAACTCTTAGAATTACTTTTGGATCCACTTCAGTCATCAAAGATGTTTTGTCCATTCTTGAAAACATCGGAGTGCCCTCAGGAGTAAGTGCTTTGGCAATCAGTGATTCCACTAATGCTTCTACAACTTTACCGCCCTGTTGTAATTCAATTATTTTTGCTTCTGTGGCAAAACTTGAAACGGGTCTGTAATAGATATCTGTCTCCCATTCTGGCACAGTAAGTTTTTGCAATTCTCCTCCCAATTGAGATTTGAAGTGCTTGGTTGCTTTGTTCATAACGTTTGGTGTAGTCATTTTTTATTTTCTCCTTTTTAAACGCACGGATTCAACTGTCGGCTTGATTATTCCACGTGGTGATTGTCTACTACGCGGACGTCCCAACCTCGGGTCGAAATCCAGCAATCCTACGTAAGGCGTTCGGTTATCAATGTTGTATCCATTTCTGGAACGACGTTTACGCCAACCTCGTCTTGCCTTACCTGTATCTATTGGCGTATTCGCTTTGGCAACACTTATTACATTGTCAGCAAAACCATCTAACAATCGGTCTCGGTCTCTTTTGAGACCCTGCATTGTTTTTGCTATCTTTGTTGCCTTGAATGAAAGCATTATCCTACACGGAACCTTCTGTTAATACACCACTTCCTTGGAAGTTGGCAGTAAACGTTACCATGTCATCGAATGATGCATTTCTTTCAATTGATGTAATCAGTATTTCACCTGAATACTTTTTGCTACCTGAAGCAGTTGATGTAATGAACTCACCAGTGATAATACCACTGTCTGTTGCACTTACATTTTCTCCTGTAGCATCCAAGTCGAATGCAACACCATTTGTTGTCATATGGTTTGTATCATACATGCCTTCAAAACTTCCTGAGAAATTTGTCAAACCTTTTTTGTATGTTCTCGCACCATCGCCCATCACGGTGTCCTCGATTACGTCTTGGGTGTGTGTCAGTGTCCAACTTCTTACCTCTGCGATAGCAACTGTGCTACCTCCAGCGGAGTCAGTTCTATCCACTTTCACCTGTCCTAATTCGCCTGTTAATGTTGCCATTGCCTATGCTCCTTATACCGCACTCTCAGTCAACACGCCACTGCCTTGAAAGTTTGCAGTGAATGTTACCATATCATCGAAAGACGCATTTCTTTCTACTGATGTTATTAATATCTCTCCAGAATATTTTTTACTGCCTGTCGCAGTTGAAGTTAAAAATTCTCCTGTTAAGATTCCTGTGTGTCCTTCGGCAGAAAAATCATTTGTTCTGTCTAAGTCAAACACAGCCCCATTGGTTCCGACGTGTCCAGTGTCATACATTCCCTCGAAACTTCCTGAAAAGTTTGTCAGTCCTTTTTTGTATGTTCTGGCGCCATCACCCATTACCGTGTCTTCAATCACGTCTTGTGTGTGAGTAATAGTCCAAGATCTAACTTCCGCAACTGCCACTGTGGATCCAGCGGAGTCTACATTGTCAATTTTAACTTGTCCTAACTCACCGGTTAGTGTTGCCATCGTTATTCCTCCTGTTGGCTACCTTGGATGTCATCCACAAGTTCCTGCATACTGTCACCTTCAAACACTTCATCTTCGATGTTGTCTTTGACGACTTCTGCCTTGGCTTTTGTGATTGTCATCTTTGGTTTTGGTTTCGTCACTTTTGCGGAAGCCTTTGGCTTGCTTGGTGACTTTTTAACAATTGAAGGATCCGGAACTAATTTCCAGCCTTCAGATTGAAATCTGTCTATTCTGTTTGCGGGCACCTTTTTTATTTGCCCGTCTTTCTGTATTTCAACGTATTTCATATGCCCTCCTATGCGGCAGTGGTTGTGTAAGTGTAATGCACTTCACAAGTTACCGTAAATTCTCCTAATGGTGGTTGTCTATCCTGATTGACTTCAACCAATGTCACTCTTGTTTTTACAGCGGTGCTGTCTGCCAATTCTCTTGTTCTGTCTTCGTTCAATGTTTCTTCTATGCGTTCAATCATTTCATTTCTTTTTTCATCGACTGATTGCACAAATCCTTCTCTGCCATCTGAACGCACAAATCCTTGTATTAACATTTCTAACACAGCACGTCTGTTGCCACCCATAGTGTGTTCTTCTCTGGTTTCATTGCCAGTGGTGATTAGTATTGCTGGAAATTGTGTGAGTGCTAACTTTTGCACATCAAAAGGCTCTCTGGTTACAAATACAGGACGTGGTGGATCCATATCCCCTAAAACTTCTTTAATATTTTTTGCTATTGATTCTCTTATGGACATTATCTCTTCAATCGAAGAGAGACAGTCGCTTCACGTTCTGAATCCGAAAATGTTCCGCTGGAGTCACTGTCATAGGATACTCCAAATCTTAATTCGTCATCCAGTTCACGTTCGTATTCACGTCTGTAAAATTCCATCTTACGTTCGAAGATGTCTTGATCCGTATCAAACTTTGCTAACTTTGGAAAGATGTGATATCCAAGTGCTCTGAGCACCGTGCATTTTGTCCATTGTGTGGCATCCAATTGATCTGAATTTATTCTGCCAGCACCTGGTGAAAGTCTACTGATGTCGTAAACAGATAGATTGTAAGTCGGCCACCAACGTGTTTGTAAATCTCTAAGAACGTCTGTCGCCGCGTTGTTTATTTCAGTCTGAATGTCTATGATACCAAGTTCATCGATGTTGGGTTCTACTTGTTTAACATCTGATAGTGTAGCAGGTTTAAATGCCATCGTTTGTATTATCCTTTAATTTTACAGGCGAAGTCCTTCTTCATCCTTCTTACTATTTACGTCTTTTGTTTGGATTTTGGGGGGCAAACATGACATCCACCCGGAAAACTGCCCCCCAAACTGTTATGCTGTGATTACAGTCCTGATGCTGATGTTTTAACATCTACACCATAAGAGTCGTGTAGTTCACCTACCGCATAAACGGCAGTAGCAACAAGTTCTGTTGCTCTTAAACTTGCGTCTCTTTGAGTTTCAATGTTAATATCTCTCATCATTGCTAAACCTAAAGCATCTTGCGAGAATACTGCACCTGAGTAAGCAGTTGCGGAATCTTCCACTACGTTGCTTGTCTCAAAAATATCAATTCCCACTATTCTGCCGATATAGCCTTCTCTCATTGCATCATTCTGTAAAACACCTGCGTTTGGATTTACAAAAGTATTTGTCAATGTAGATTTAAGAGCATGTGTTTGCTCTGGGTTGAACACACCGTAGTATGGACCCGGCACGCCCGCCGCTCTTAGTTTAGTTGCCGCTTGTTGAAGTGTTGCGATTGTTAAGTCGTCACCATCATTACCCACTGACTGTGAAAAGCCCGAGAATAATGCAGTTAAGTCTCTATCAATCTTTTTCGCGATTGCTTCACCAAACAGTTTACCTAAGTCCTGAACGACATCACTTTCACTTGCATCTCTGGATAAGTCTGTAAGTGTTGTCATAATACCGTTTTCAGATACTGTTAAGTCTGACTTGCTTGTTGACACTTCCGTGTTGCTCAAGTCACTTGCTTCAGATACTGCCGCCGCACTCACTGTTGGGTATTTTGGCACCTGAAGGATTTTTCCTGATCTCAATGGCATAGTAAAGTTTCTTACTAAACCTTTCATGATTGTTGTTTCTGAAGCAACAAACATTGCCTCCGCTACTAACGGGGAAATCAGATCGTCTAATGTTGAAGTTGTGGTTTCATTAGCCATTTTCTTCTTCTCCTATATGTGTGTGGAGTTATCTGCCATATTGCTGTTTTCTCCACGTTTTATATTTTTCTCTATCAGCCGGCTTGTTCATATCAAGTTTGCTGATATCGATTTCACCCACAGGATTTACGTTACCTACTGCGCCATTTGTGCCAGCACCCGAAGGGCCCGCGGCAACAAAGTGCGGGTTGGCTTGTAAAAATTCCGTAACCAGTGTTTCAACACCAAGGGGTTCGCCCTTGTCATTGTATCTCACTTGTCCGTTAGTATCCATCACGTCTACTGTGCCTTGTTCATTCAACTTCAATTGGTTTTTTAACAATGTCACCACTTGTTCAGGGTTGATTGCTTTTGCCCTTGAAGCCGCTGACAACACAGCACCATCAACTTTGATAGAAGTGAGTTCATTTTGATATTGACTAATTTTGGCATTGAACTTGTCTGCCTGTTCCTTAACCACCTTATCAAATTCGCCTCTTTTTTTGGCTTCCTCCTGTCTTGCGGATTCTTCCTGTTCTACCAATGTGCGATACTTGTCCACGTCAACATCTGCATATTTCTTTTCAAGTTTTGCTCTCTCTCGCGCCACTCTCTGCGATATTAACTTGTCTACTTCATCCTGTGTAAAGCCCTGTTTTTCAACTTCTTGTTGGGGGACAGTTTCCTGCTCCGTTACCGTGGTAGCCTCCGTGTTTGTAGTTTCTTCAACCATGTTATCTCCTTTTTATTGTCTTGTTTGACGCCGCTTATTGCGTGATACTTTATTTACCGCCTAACCACGAGATCTTTTTGATCTGCGGCTTCTACGAGTTTTTTTCTTGTCTTCATCTTTTTTACGTCTCATCATTGATGAACGTCTACCACCTCGCTTTGCCATGATATGCTCCTCCTCTAAATGTAAATGCACCTTGTGGCGCATTATCAAAATTAACTGTGATAGGAAATAGGAAGTCAATGAGATACCCTACTGCATCTGCCATATGATCGTATCCTGTATCCTTGTCCACAATATTAGTGCCTTCTTTATACACCAATCTCTCTAAACTGTTTACCACGTGTTTGGCTTTGTAGTCAACACGCATACCAACTTCGCCATTTGCATTTTGTAGTTTGGCATTCACAGCATTAATTCTATCTCTCACTGGTGTGTGACTGTTTCTCACACGCACCACAAAGCCTGCGTTTTGTAAGATACTCAAATCAGTTTTGCCTCCTGCAGAAGAACGTCTTTGTTTGCAACTTGGATCCGGATAAACCATAATCTTCGCACCAGGATATCTGTTTTTTAGTTCTTGGCAAACTTCTTCTGTGTTAGAACTTTGCATGTGTATTTCATCGTGTATGTTCACCATACCACGTTCATCTATGTTGGCAATGCATAGACACATATTGCCAACGTTGAAGTCCATACCAACGTGTAGGATGCCTTGATATTCAGGCAGTTTGTCTAAGTGTATGTCTCTATCAAAATTGTAAAACACTCTGCCAGAGTATGTGTTGAATGTTGCTTCATATTCTTGTTGAAATGTTTTGGCATCCATATCACGTTTGGCTTGTTCAAGTTCTGTTTCATCTACCCTGCCACCATCGATTGTTTTGTATTGCCAAGCATTCCAATCATCTAATTCTTGTGCTTCTGTGTAAAGTTCGTGTCCCCAACTGCCAACACCTTTTGGTGTGAGTGTAAACAATGCTTTGCCTTTTCTATCTGATAGTGCAGGACGTATTACTTCACGCCATAACCTTGGATCCAAATCTTGTGCTTCGTCCAGTGAAACAAATGTAAGTCCAACACCACGCAAGGAGTCTGGATTGTCCGCACCTTTCAAACTGATTACGGATCCATTTTTGAGACGCACAGTAAGTTCTGCCTCATTTTTCTTTTTGATCCAGTTCAGTGTTTTTAATTTGTCTGTGAGTTGTTGCCAAGCAATAGTTTTGGCTTGACGGTATGATGGTGCAATGTAATAACAGTTGGCATTTGGTTCCGTGGCGTGTTTACACAGTTCTCTAATGGCAAGATGTGTTTTGCCAAAACGTCTGCCTGTCACAGCAACACGGAATCTGCTGTCGTCTTTGCAAATAGATGCTTGTGCTTCTGACAACATTATTTTTTAAGCAATTTCCTTGCCCAACTTAATCCAGCATCACCTCCCCAAGCCAAATATGCTTGTGTGCCAGGAGTGTTTTTGCCAGGCTTGTAATAAGTTCTTGCACGTGACAAAAATGAAAATGTCCTACGCACAGTCTCCATTGAAACATTTTTGCCTTTTGAATATTGGTTTGCTCTTTGTAATCCTACTGGCGTCATTCCCTTTCGACTGGGTGGCGCCGCATCTCTCAACTTCAATGCTCGCTTGGCATTGTTTCTCATTGCTTGTGTTGGTTTAGGCATCTTGCAGTAGTCCTCCTCTTTTTAATTCTTGTAATCTTTTTTCTGTAATGAATTCATCTTCTTCATAAAGTTCTTTGTTATACTTTTCGTGGTTTACCCAATCTTGGTGTGCTCTGTGTCCGTGTTCAATCATATCACACAATAAAACTTTTCTTTTTTTGTGTAAAAGTTTTGCCAGTTCCATACAAGCCTTCCTACATCTTTGTGCCGCTGTTTTGTTTTTCTTGTTGTGCCATTTGCGTAAATTTTTGTCATACTCAATCATCAACAGTCTAATGTGTTCTTCTAATTCAGTCCAATAAAGTTCTTGGGGAAGTTCGGGATACTTGAAGGGCATTACTTGTTCCTTCTTTGTTGTGCTTTTCGCCTCACGTCTAAATCATGTTTTCTGGAACCACGCAAAAAAGAATTTACTCTGCCCATTGCCCAAGCCGCCATACTGACACCTGGACGTGAGCCCGAACTTAGGTATGCGCCTTCACCTCTTTTGTAAACTTGTTTAAGTTCACCAAAAGTAAACTTGCCACTCTTTGTTGCTTTTTCTCTTAAATTTTTATCAATGCTACTTCTTTTTGCCAAGTCTCATCCTCCTATCAATCAGTGACTGAGGTATTTTTTTGCCTTGTGCGTAAAGTGTGCTGATACGTTTTATTACGTTTGCCAATTCGGTGCGTTGACTACCTTTGACGCCACTCAAATATTTTTTGGGAATGCCAGTGGATTTGTCTTTGGCTACTTTTCTAACCTTCGCCATTTTGCCTTGCCATATCAATGTCTTGTTGCGTTATCTCTGGATGCAAGTCTAACATTTCTTGATTGGTGAGGCCCTCTTCAATCATCTCTTTGATGTGTGCCTGCCTACCTTCTGGCGTTGTGACAGGATGTGTTAATTCACCATTATCAATTATTTCTTCATATAGTGCATCATCATCTACAAGTGTTCTTAATATTTGTTCGTCCACATAATCATTAATTTTTGGATTCATAATTTTACTGTCTTTGGCAAGTTTGAACATTGCAATATCATTTGCTTTGTCTTGTATTGAGAATGAACGCGGATACTGTATTTCACCAGTAAACACCATATCATTCAACAAGGCAAACATTCTAAAAATATTTTCTTCTGCGTGTTCTAAGTTTTGTGCAAAGTCAGAAAGTTTTGCGTTTAGCATTTGGAATTCTGTTTGTAGTCCAATGCCAGACAGTCTTCTGCTTTCAATTGAACGTATGCCACCCAAACAAGCCTGCCTATCAATTGATTGAACAGTTTTTTCCATACTACCTAACACAGACTCGATGTTTTGCCCGCTTGGTTGCAACAAGTAAGGTTTTAGTCCTGGATCCAGTGTGGATGGCATTTGTATGATTGCACCGGCACCAGCAGCCGCTTCCACGTCTGGTGTCTTAACCAAACTTGGATGGTTTGTAAGCGAAATCAATTGTAGTATTTCACTTGTCATATCAAACAACTGTTTTTGTGCATCTGCTACATCACCCAGTGGCGAAATGCCCACGCCTCTGTTTGGTGAGCGATTTGAATAAACAACCATTGCTGGAATAATTCCTAAAGTGTTAGGCGATGAACTTTCCAGGAAGCCTTCTTCTCTATTTTCTTCTCCATCGTATTTGTAAACATTAATTTCCTGTGGCAACATCTCTCTCACATATTGTTCGTTCTTGTTTGGAGATTCCTTGACTTTGAAATAGTTCAATGTGTATTTGCCATTTGGCTGTCTCACATAGTTCCAATCCAAAACATTCTCCGGCGTGTAAATTGAAATGTAAGGACGTATGCCTTGTTCTAATTCTTCAGCCCTTGTGCCAACTTGTATTTGTGGTTTGTCCATTACTACCCATACATGTCCATATATCATAGACTGTATGCTTATTTCTCTCATAATGGCATCAAAACTTCTTCCGTCCAAATCAGCATCGTTCATAAATGCTTTCAACATTTCTTGATCTAAGGATTCCAAATCTCTAACGATTGGACGTCTGTATAGAAATGAATTGTAAATGCCAGCAATTGATTTTACGTGATTGTCTAATGCTGTGGTGCGTAATCTTTTGATGTAATCTTCTTGTGTTTCATAATAATATTTTTCAAGGTATTCACCCATTTCATATTCCATGCCACCTGCATAGGAGTCAGACAAAAATGTCCAACGTGGCAGATATCTATGATAGAGAGGATGTGCTTGTAGTAGCAGTTGGGCATCAATGGCGTTGCCTGCTGATAGTCTAAGTCTCATATTATACGCCATTATTTGTCTCCTTCACTTGTGGGAATGTCATCATCACTCCACGGTAGCGGAACTGTGTTGCCATCTTTGTTTGGTGCGTCCTCGTGCCCCAAATATTGTTTTGATAACCAAATTAACATCCTGGTATCTCCTTGTAATCCTTTTTCCATCATTGCTCTTCGAAGTGATTTTCTTCCAGCATCATAACCTTTTTCAATCAAACTTTTGTATTTGCGTTTAACAGTTTTTTCTGCCAAGCCAACCACCTGTGCAATCTCGGCATATGAACACTGAATTGTTGCCAGCCTCCATATTGTTTCTCTATCAACTGTTTTGTATTTGCCTTTTTGGCTTTTGATGCTGTCTTTGTCAAATTCCATTACAGTTGCCTTTCCACGCATTTTATTCTAAAACTTCTTGAATCCTGTCTGTTGGCTGATGAATCCGATGTTGAAAAAGTAAGTCTGTATTCAACATTATAAATCTGTCCTGCTTCGCCACCCGATAGGATTGCTGAAGCAAGAAAGTTTGTGTGTGATGTGGAGTCAACAACCAGTGATGTGCTGTCGTCATTTTCATTGGATGCAGTCACTGACAGTGAGGCAATGGTATAACCTTCTGGCATCCAATTGGTAAAGTCCAAAGTATAATCTAATGTTGCAAATGGATCCTTCTCAATGAATACTCCTTTTGCATCTCTTTTAAATCCAGTAAGTGTTGCCATTAACCTTTCCTTATATCTCTTACACCAAACACGTCTACCAGCACTTGTCCTTGATTGACTTTGAATGTGCGGGTTTCAGACGCCACTGTTTGGAGTCTTGTTTCTTGCATTACTTTATTTACACGATTTTCACTTGTTATTGTCTCTTTTCGCGTTTCTTGTTCAATTAATGCTGTTCTTGTTTCTGTAGGCACAACAAATATTCTGAACGGGTCGAAAACAAGATTGGTGCCAACAGTAAGTGTAGACAGCACTCCGCCCAGTGTTGCACTAAATTGCCTTATCCTTGTTGGAACAATCGATGCTGATGCAATGCCTGACGCAGAAATAATGCCTGACGCAAAAAGTTTTGCAACCGTGCTCATAGCACCACTGCCAGCCATTGTGGCAACGCCACTTACAACGGCAATACCTGCCGATGACATTGATGCCGCTGATGTAAATGTTGCAGATGCTTGTCTTAATCTATCACCTGATGCTGTTAAAGTTGCGGGCCCAACAAATAATGCTGTGCCTCTAAACGTGACACTTGCCGCTTGGACAGTGGCACCAGTTGCTGAAAGTGTTGCACTGGCTGGACGCAACAATCCTGCTTCTGCAGAAAGTGTAGAATTTGCCGACACACTGACTGTGCCTTCTGCAATTACAACAGCACTTGCTGTAAGTGTGGCACTACCTGCCTTAAGGACTGTGCCTGTAAATGTTGCGGATGCATCAACAGTGGCTGAAAGTGCTCCGGTGATGTTTGCATTACCAATGAATGTTGCATTGGCTAATGATGAAACTTGTGCATTGGCACTGAGTGTGGCAACGCCTCCAATCAATATGTCTGATTGACTTACACTTACCGGGGGCCCGAATTTTTCTTGTGTGGGGTTGCCCCAGGTGCCTATGTTGTCAAACGTTTTGCCAAATGTATTACAATCGAGTGTGGCTGTGCCTCCTCGAATAATACTTGGTGTTGCCGATACCGATGCACTGGCACTGATTGACGCTGTGCCAAATTTTAAAATGTCAGCGTCTGCACTGACTGAGGCACTGGCAGAAACTGTTGCCGATGCCTGTGTGAATATGTTTAAGGTGACAGTTGCAGAGGCACTGATATCTGCTACGCCTTCTGTGGTAGGCTCCGCAAAATATCCATCTGCAACGTAATCGGTTTCAACATAGTTGTCGGATTCAATTACCCTCGAAACATATGATTGAGGGCGCCCCGAACTGTCCTCGATTCCAACACCACCTGTGGTTTGTGCTAAATCTCCGGACTCGTCATAGTAACCGGTTACAACATATCTAAAACTTGTCATAACCTGTTTAACCTTATGCTAATGTAATAGTAAGGTTTCCTGTGCTTATTTGGAAAGTGTCTCCAGTTTCTATTGTCTTTGATGAATCCAATGCTCCGTGTAAAAGCAAGTTGCCTGTGCCTGGAGTGGAGGAATCATATATTCCAATATGCGAAATTGTGCCGAACGCCGAAGTTGCTGTTGGAAAAGTAATATTGGCATTGTTAGATGCACTACCTCCTGATGCCGCTCCGAATGTTGCTTCAACTCTAAAGTATCCGCCTGTGGTTGAGTCCTGAGCACTTCCGCCTACCTCAGTTGCCTGAGACGCGGACTCGTTTGGTGATTGTGTGTGTAAACCTACATACACTTTGGCAGGTTTTGTAAAACTTGTAGTTCCTAAAACATGATCTAAAAGTTTATTTTCTGCAAAATCAGATAATGCTGACATAATTGTTTCTCCTTTTATAAAAGTAAATTTTTTGTTTTGTTATAACAGTTGTATTTACGGGATTTTGGTGATTTATACGTTTAACAAACGCACATGGTTGGGTCCAAACGTCAGTATTGCATTGTCGTTGCCAAACCTTGCCAAGGTTGGATTGTTTGCTTGACTGGAACCTCCGTCTATGGTTGCCACTATGCTGAAAGTGTTTGTTGCATACACATATTTGTAAAGTGTGTGTGTGACTGTGCCATCACCATCATTGCTTTGTCCACAGTAAAGAAAAACATTGTTGGTGGGTCCAACCCAACAACCGCTACCAAGGAATGTATTACCAATGCCTGTGGCAGAAACTGTGGCTGTCTTGTAAGTTGTTTCTCCATTTCGGTAGGCGTGCATTACCAACTTGCCTCCACCACTGTCTGCTTCGATTTGCAATGCAATATCACTAAAGCCTGTGGTTTCGAAAGGTGGTGTCATAAATGTTGCATCAACCTCCGCCATTGTGGTGCCACCTGCACTATCCGATGTGTAGTCATCAAAACCCAAACCGGTGAACTCACCTCTGGTGTTGTCCGCACCATTCACTGCATACTTGAATGCCTTGAATTGGTTTGCGTTGGTGTCACGCACCTGGAAAAAAATTGCTGTGTCATCGTCCACAAAGCCTGGCACTTGTTCAATCAAAGACTTTGACTGTGCGGGTGAATTGAAAAGTGCGAATTCAACCTGCGCCATTTCTGGAGTTGATGTCTTGGCATCAGTCACGCTGTATTCAACAATGTCATTGTCATCATACTGTATGAAGTTGCCATCACTTCTTCTGATGCCACTACCACCTGATGTGACATAAGCGGATTCGGAACTTATTAAATCGCTTTGCACCAATGTGGAGCCGGACATATAGTAAGTTCTAAACTTTCCTGTCCTGTCTCCTAAAATCACGGCACCGTCTGCTGTTCTTGCCAATGTGCCTGATGAACTGCTACTTGCTAATTTGTCAAACTGACTGGATTGATTGTGTATGACTTGACTGCCAAAACTTAGGCTGTCGCCTGTGCGTGTCACCAATTTGACTGCCATGTAATCATCACCTGCACTGGAGTTGTCTTCGTGATAAACTATCAGTCCATAGTTGCCTGTGATGTGGGAAAATCCGTATTGTGTTTCTGCACCACTCAGTGTAAAAGTAGTGTCTTTGGTGCCGTCCCACTCTGCCCAGTCCTTGCCAGATGCTATGAACAATGGTGCTGTGAAAGGCATTACTTTACATCCAATATTGCGTTTCCGTAAAGATTAGTTCCGTCTGATACAAATGCAAAAACATCTTTGGCACCTGCGTCAGTTGTAAGTGTTGGATCCGCTCCACCTGGAAACTTGTAAACAGAATTGAAAGTGAGTGTGTGACTGCCAACCGAATCCTGTGTGACAATCAAAATGTATGTGCCGCCTGCTACTTGATTGCTGGGGGCACCTAATGTTCTGTTGTCACTCAACTCAACCTGTGCCACTTGGTTTTGACTTACGTCCCAACTGATGGTTGAAGCATCCGTGAGTGATGTCAAACCAAAAACTTGTGCTCTGGTATAAGTTTGACTTTCATCCGTGACTGCATTGTTGTCTTTTCTTTCCAACGCACCTGATGATGAATTGTAAACTAAGATGTCGCCGTTGGCTATACTGTCTGTATCAATGAAATCAATAATGTTATTAACATTAACGATTGTAGAATTAATGTCGGGTCTTGCCGCACTGATTAAATCTCCTGCCGCATCAGTTGTAGTGGTTGCGGCTTTATCACTTGTAGAGGGCCATGCCATTACTCTTCTGCTCCTTCAGTCCAACTGCCACTGTTCATATGATAGATTGTCATTTCGAATGGACGGTTGTTGCTGGTGTTGTTTACCAATGCCTTAAACCTTGCAAGGCAAGTTGCTTTGTCATCAAAGTTCTCAGTGGTTTCACTGTCTCCTTGATTTTGTATGATTGTAATTTTGTGTTCAGCCATTTATATCTCCTACGGGTTTGCACTACTTCTTGTGTTGCCGGATCCGGGTCCGTTTGTGTTGTCGTTGTCTGTGACAGTTCCGGAACCATCGGTAATGTCTCTGATTGTGGCAGTAAGATTACCACCATTTTCAAGTCCACTGCCTTCGTTATACAAATACAAGTCAGGACGTGTTGCACCACCACTGGTGCCTTGTTCACCACCATCCACATAACCATCTGTGTTGGATGCATTAAAATAAAATGCCCTAACAGAACTGTCCGTGAAATCAATTGCTGTGTCATATATCCAAGTGGGTCCTATGTCCCAAGCCGC
>Ga0160423_10002951_pt1 | contig 14146 bp, 3 predicted proteins | sample CRUFie14St8metaG_FD_108191 | JGI IMG/M metagenome (GOLD analysis project Ga0160423, IMG submission 108191) | Marine microbial communities from the Costa Rica Dome - CRUD Field 142mm St8 metaG | ecosystem: Environmental > Aquatic > Marine > Oceanic > Photic zone | place: Costa Rica: the Eastern...
ATTTCTCTACCTTTTTTTGTTAAGACTGCATCAACCGTAATTGATGAATTATCTAAATATCCCATTTTTATCTCCTACGTTAAAATACTTTAATTCATATATAAATATTAATAAAATGAAAAAATATAGTATTTTTTAATTAGTATATAATTCTATCATCAGTATCAATAGATGGATTACTATTACCTTTTACTCGTATAGAATTTTCTCCACCAGTAACTTTAACTCTATAAAATGAAGCTGTTGAGTAATCTTCATACCTTACATCCAATAGTCCTGGATTTGTGTTTTGTGTTCCTTCAATCATTCGTTCTTTAAATGGTTGACTAAATTTAGTAACGTGATTAGCTGGAAAGAATGTTTCTGTACCATCAGCTGATGCAGAAAAATATCTTGTTTTACCCATCATTCTTCCTGTAACAGCTCCTGGATTACCATTTATGAATGACTCATATGTAAAGTCAGCATTTAAATCATTTGTTAAAATTCTTCTATTTTGTAATCTTTTATGATTTGTAAAATCAGTATATTGAAAAGTTCCATAATATTTTTCTTGTGAACCTGAATATATTTCTTCATCCCCAATAGATAGAAATACAAATCTCGAATCAAGGTGAAGTGTATTAAAATCACCATTAGAACTAGTATCAGATGCAAAATTTATAAAGTGTATATTATTGACACCTTTACCATAATTATCATGTATGTTTTCAAATGATTTATTTGTAACTGTTGTAAAGTCAAAAGAGCCTGATTTTTCTCTATCAAAAGTCATACTTGGTAGTTGTGGTAAAACATTTATTGTACCATTTTTTGTGTTTTCAAAAGTAAAATTCTCATTAATTTCAACACTTATTGAACCACTCTGTGTACTTTCCAAAGAACTATTATTAGTTACATTTACATTATACACACCATCTTTTGTATTTTCTATGGTAAAATCAAAACTTGGTGGTGTGCTAATACTAGAACTAAATGGATTTACAACGTCTACCGAGTTTTCTCCATGTTTATATTTTTGTTTTTCTAAAATAGTTGGTTTAATTAAAACACTAGCGGCTGCTTGACTATCACTAAAAGTTGATTTTGCAGGTGCTACTGTTTTTAAAGCTTCAGTTAAAGAATGATTAAAAATACTTTCATGTCCTCTTATAAATTTATTAACATCTAATTTTATTGGGTGACACTCAAAAAATTCTTTTCTGAACGCATCTAAATCTGCGTAGGATTGTGAATAAAAATCAGCTGGTTTACCATATAGTTTTTCAAAATTAAATCCATCTAATTTAGATAAAATTTCTGAATTAATAGTATCTTGAGGTGAATTTGTTAATTCAAGTTTATTAGATATTTTAATTGGAGGTTTTTTCCCAACTGGATTTGTAATAGAATTTACAACATCAGTAGTTGCACTTAAATCTCCAAAATAATCTTGTTGTAAATCTATTAAGATATTATTGTCACTTTCCTTTACATCATTATCCTCTAAATTAATTGTTAAGAGATTAATATGATCAAATCCATATACAGAAGATGAAGCAAAATGTTTGGAACTTCTAAAAAAACTATAATCCTTTTTTAATACACATTTTGGAGCCGAATCAATAATTTTAAAACTTTGAGCCGATGCTGATACAGAAGCCGAATTATAATTTTCAGCTAATTTAAAATGATAAACTAATTCTTGTTCGTGAGATCTTATAGTGTTCCCAACAGTTGAAAATTTATTTATTACATGATGTCTAAACTTTGATGTACTTAATGCTGTAGTCCAAGATTTTATTTGAGCTAATGAACCAGTAGTGGTTTGTCCTACTACTAAATTAGATGATGACAAAGGATGTCTTGAACCAGATGAAAACCAATTTAGATTAGCATGATGATTATTATCTTGTTCTATTCCACCACTAATTGACATAGTGGCATATTGATATGGGCCAATTCCAGTTTCATCTTGTAAAGCGGCGTGTAATCTATATTCATTTGTAAAATTACCAGCACTACTTTGTGTCATTCTTTGTAACATTACATTCCAAAGTTGTCCGTCTAAAATTTTAATATAATCAGTTGACATCGATACAGCGTTTGAAGCTATACCTAATGAACCTGTTTCAGAATTATTTAGTCTAAATTCAAACGATGAACTTATACCACTAGGAATTACTCTTAAATCCCAAAGTGTTTCTGCTTTACTACCACTTGATTTAAGTATTGTTTGTTCATTTGTAGAATCTCTATGTTTATATACAAATTCAAATGTGTTTATGTTAGCATCATCCATATACCAATCTAAATTAAAAGTTCTACTTGGTACATTAGAAAACATATATCTAAAAAGTTTTGCTTTTTTTGATGTAAATGAAGTTAAATCTACATCAGTAACACCATCGGGATTTAAAGGTCGAGGTTTTGGTGGAGTATCTGGAATAACAGAATCACTACCACCTATTTGTTTATTTGTAACCCCACCAAATTCCTGCAATCTCAATACATCAGGTGGGTAACCATAAACATTTAACAATCCTCTAACTGAGTTTTGTGTTCCTTTTGACTTGTAAATGTATAATAAATTATTTAAAGTTTTTCTCCAAGTGTTGTTTTTAATATCATCAATTGAAGTAACGCCAGTTAGATATTGTCCAAGTGTATCCTCTAAACTTCCAGTAAATGGATTAATAGCTTCCCACCCCATATTTGATAATAACATTGGTAATATATTTTCTGGTGGTGAGTTTGTTTTCTTATATCCTCTTTTGTGAATTGTCCCCATTGAATCAATGTGATTTCTAATTAAATCATATTGTTCACCTTGTAAATTCAAGAAGTCTTTCATATCTTGGTAATCAGAACTTTCTTGTATGTAAAGAGGTAAATTATTTTCTAATGAATGTATGTTATCAGTATCAAATGTTTCAGCTTTTGTTAACATATCATTGTACCAATTAGTCCATTCAGTTGAACTTGTATGGAATACATTATCAAAAGGTAAAACATTAGTTGGGTCTTTTAATGTTACCTTTACATCTGTGATTTTTGTTTCTGTAATGCCTGGTGGATTTAAATATAATAAATTAACTTCTTCAGCTGTTATGGTTCTATTGTAAACTCTTGGGTATTGTAGAAATCCATTAAACACACCACGACTTCCAGCTAATATATCATCACCACCTAAAGATAGTTTAACACCCACATCAGCGTTTGCATTTGATGCTGAAAAATCTCCCATCGTAGCACCAGTTCCATCTGTTACATTGGTTGTACTAGCTTCCAATACACCATCAACATAAAGTTTTATACCAGTAGCAGAAGCACTTTCATAAGTCATTACGACATGATGCCAATTTAATCCATCATCAGTCATTGTATGACTAGCTAATCTTTTACTATTACCATCACTGGTTGGCCTTACCCCACATCTGAATTGATTACTACTATGTCTATATTCTATTCCATAAGAATTTTCTCCACTACCTCTAATAAGAATACCTTGAGCGGTTGTACTAGCTGGTATTGTTGGGTCAGCTGAACCTGTATTTGGATGGAATCTTTTTACCCACACCGATAAAGAAAAGTTATCATCTTTATTAAAATTAAAATCAGTTGAATCAAAATGAACACCAGTATTGTTACCACTTTCACTTATCATAAAGTAAGATGAACCATATTGTCTTCCGTGAACTTCAACACCAGCTGAAGCAGTAACACCTAATATATCCGTAGCATCACCAGTTGTTGGCCCCGCGTCATTTACAACATTAGCAAGAGATAATGAACTACCCGATTTCACATCATCAATATTCCAATAACCTTGTAGACTTGATGATAAAGTGTTTTCGTTAAATATGTGAAATAATTCACCAGCAGGCATAAATGAACCTGAAAAAGCAAGTCCTACTGACTCAGAATTATGAGTTGATAATGATGCATAAAAACCACTTGAATCTCTAACAAAATATGTACCTATGTTATCAGATGCTACCTTTAACTTTGATGTAATGTTAATAGTTTGTGCGCTGTCTTGTGTAAAATCAGCAACAAGACCCATATCACCTTGTACACTATATATATCAATCCCATTTACATCATCAATTACAAAATTTCTAACTGGTGCAAAATAAGAATGAGAAGTTTCAAAAATATATCTTTGATAAGATTCACTTGTAAAATTAGGATTTAAAATTTCATTTTGATTCTTTGATTTTGCTGGTAGTGGTACACCAATACCATTTACTGATGGATTATCGTTTGTATTATTCCAAGTTATTGAACTTCCAGTGTTAGCTATAGCTAGGAATGATAAATAAATAGAACTACTATAATTAAAAAATGGTTTGTCATGTACGAAGTATTTTTTATTAAATAAATTTTGAATCCCATCATGAACCCCACTACCCTCTTCAGATGTGTATTTATAAATAACATCAAACCCTTCACTTGAATTAATTTGAGTGCCATCAAGATTTTTTTCTGAGTAATTTTTACCCAAACCTGGCGCACTAGCTGTTGTCTCACTTTGACCATCATAATATAAAAATCTTTCATATGGTGTGAATGAATTTATTTCTTTATTTACTAAATTAAAATAATTTTTTCTAAGTCCGATTATATAATCAGAGTCACCAGTTATTGATGAAGATATGTTTAAAGATTTTGATATTTCAGAATAATAAGTTTGTATAGTTTCTACTTTTACTCTAAAGTTTTCTAATTTCTTTTTAGCTGAACCAAAGAATGTATGATTTTCAAATTCATTAAAATCTGTATTCAGATTTGGATAATCATAAATACTTTGAGAAATATAAGTGTCTAATATAGTATCACTAACCGATCTACTTAACTCATTATAATTCTGAAATCCGATATCATTACCATCAGGATTAATCCAATTTTCTTGTGGGTCTGGTTCTAAGCCATCACCAAAAAATACTTCAGGCACATCAGAAAAATAATATACGTCTTGAATTTGTGTTGTTAAAACTTCTTTTTCAATTGTAACTTTATCTAAATTTGATAAAGATGATGGAACAGGTTCATACAATTTTAAAATAATAGATTGATTATTTCTACCATCTGTAACTCTATCAAATGTATAATTTGTTATTGGATTATGATTACCATCTCCAATATTTAACACATGTTTAAATTGATATTTATAATTTGGGTTTGGTATTTCTTGTTCAAACGTTATTGAATTTTCATCATCATCAATTATAGTTTCAGGTTCAAAATTATTTAGTTCGTTAATAATATTTAAAATATCAACAGAATTATCTTCAAGAAATTTATTTAATATTTTTATTCTAATTTCTTTTCTTGAAGTTGATATTTGTCTTACAACAAAATTATAAGCTTGTTGTTGTGTTTGTATGTTATCACCGGGATCATCCTCTAAATCATCGGTGTCAGCTGATAGATTGTAAACTGCTGGACTAAGTTGATTTAAAAAATCAATTTGTATTTTATAACTACCTTGAGGTAATCCAAATGTATTAAATATTTCATTTGGTTTTATATAAAAATTTTTTATTTGATTATCATCATAATAAGTTGATTCTTGGTTATCTAATGTGATAAATATTTTAAAATCATTAAGTACACTATCACCATTTTCATCAATCGCGCCGATTAATCTTTGAGTTCCACCAAAAGGTGACGTATCTATGAAAAAAGAGGTTTCTGACAATGAAGAGAAAAATATAGCTTTACCATTTATACCATTTGTATTATTAGGTAAGTTAACAATGTTGTCAGCTTCGGTTGGATATACGATTATTCTAACATAATCTGCTTTTGATAAAACACCAATGTCTTGAGATAAAATTAAATCTCTATCTTGTGAATTAAAATCAAATTCAAATTGTGACATTATAATGCTCCATTTTGATTACCTGTTTTTTTAGGAACTTTTATAAATGAATCTCTTCTCATCGGTTCACCTTTTCTGATTTTTTTTATTTTATAATCACCAATTAACAATCCTTTGTTTGAATTACCACTTGTATCTATAATAGACTTATCACTTATTTCACCACCATTTAATTCTAACTTACAACTTTGTTTTAAATCCAAGTCCTGATTGTCACTTATAAATATCTGTCCGACTGAACTTTCCATCGGAAATTTATTTACATCACCATCATAATATAAATTATCAAATGGTATTAGTTCACTGTTTATAACTGCATCAATATTAAGTAAATCATAAATACTATATGGTTTATTAAAATATCTACATTGTTCTAAATCCATTTTTGTTATGGATTGCCCTAATTCGTCATTATTTAAATCTGATATTAAAAACCTTTCATCAATAATATCAGTATCACCAATCTTACCACTACTTAATGTATTTTGAACACTTTGTTTGTATTTTGAATTATTATCTACACCACCAATTATAGCAGTTGTGAATGGCCAAGGAATTGTTATGTAATCATCTCCACCAACTTCACCAAAGTCAGGATATTGATTTAAAGGAATATCTAAATAAAATCTTGATTTAATTAACTTCCATCTACCCAATTGGTTTGTATTTTTATCAAAAGTCACCATTATGATTTTTATAGTTTTTATACCAGGAGTATTATAAACGTTTTTTATTTCCCCATAATTAGTATAATTGATTGTGGTGTTTTCACCAGCTTCAATAATATTGGGAATGTAAATATTTTCATTTTGTTGTCTTCTTAATAATTCAACATTGTTATCAGGTTTATCTTCTAAAAAGTTTTCAATCGTTTTAATTTCATCATTTACATCATCCCATCTTACAACAAAATATAAATAATCAATATTTTGATTTAACTCAGTATATACTTCACTATCAACACTTTCTTCAACTAAATTAAAATTAATTTTAACAGTACATGGTGATGAGGCTCTTATACTTTGTTCCGATTCAAATGAATAATAACTTTGAATATCTGTTTGTTGAGTATCACCATCAATGTTAATAGTAGTAAGTGGAAAAAAATTAGGAAATAATTCTGATTGAGGATTTCCATCTAAATCACTATTATTTAATTGTTGTAATGGATTAAAATTATTAAAAAAACTAATATTATTTAACTCACTTAATACAAAACTTTTTCGTGGAATAACATCTTTTGATATTTCTTTAGCAATTTCATCTTCAATATTGTTATTTGTAGTTCCACTCACAACATCTATCAGCACTTTAAATTTTGTTATAATAAATGCTGGTGCCTGTGCTGACCAAGAACTACCACCTCCACCCCCATCTTGTCTGTTATCCGCATCCCCATTTGGAAAATCTATTTCTATTGCAGTTCCATTACCATTTGGAAAAAATTGTAAATTATCTATTTTATAAACTTGAAATCTTTTTTCTCTTTTATCCGTTCCACTCCATCTATCTGCATCACCTTTCATCCAAAAACAAAAGTATAATGGATTTTCATCCACACTATCTACTAAAAAATTAGCAGATTCTTCATTTAATCCAGTTGGAAATGGTGTTTTTTCAGAATTTGTTAAATTGTCCAGACTTACATGTCCACCAACAAAAGAACTAATTTGAATATTACCATCTTCTTCGAAGTTTGAAATAATGGGGCCATCCATTACTGCAGTGATATCACCTAAGTTTGAACCATCACTTCTATCTGAAAAACCACTTAAATAGAATCGAGATGTATCATCATTACCATTTAAAACATTATTTAATGTTCCATATCCAGCATCTTCAGGTAAAGTTTCTGATGGATTTGAGTTACTATTAACAAAATAATTTTTTGAAAAAAACCATCCCCTAACTTCAATGTTTTCTAAGTCATAATTTACACCAGCGTTGTCAATTCTTAATTCTTTAATTGTAACATTTGAAGAGCCGGAGTACTTTAAATTATTTTCAATAATGTATTCATTTATAATACTACCATAAGATGTAGTTTGTAAATCTTTATTTTGAAATTGATCATTATTTTCTGGTATACTTGTAGAATTATCATAAGAAAATGGCGCAGTATCATTGGTAGAAAAATTATATTGACTAATTTCTCCAAAGTTTGGTTTATTTTGTAACAAAACTTTTTTCATTTTTAAAATGCTCCATTTTTTGTTTTAGTTTTCATTCCATTGAATTTTTTTATTTTTCTTGGCTTTAACGTATTGTTATCAAAATTAGGTTTGTAATCAGATATGACAAACCCTAAGTTTTCATTTCCACTTTTATCATCAAATACATTAGTATCAATTTGTTCTTTTGTAATATTAATTGATAAATTTTCACTAGATTCTTTTTCATCTGTTATACTACCTTGTGGTGAAAATGGTGTTTTTATAGGTGTTGTTGAATTATTTGAACCATCACCATAATCATTAAAATCAGATTCATCATTATCATCATTATCACCATTTGAATCATTATTATTATAAATGTCACTATAATCAATAAAATAATCACCATTATCTATTATTGTCACTTCACCAGTTTCACCAGTTGTTAAATCAAATAAACCTAAAACATCAGCGGTAGTAAAACCAGTATTTGTGGACTCTTCAAATGTGTGTTCTCCAGCAGTAAAATGTCCTGATTTATACACTTCACAATCTACCCTATTGGGCCCAATTATTGCGCCAGGATTTCCATAAATTCCATTAGAATCAACATCATTAAAATCTAATGTAAATATCTTACGAAAAACATTTTCTCCAGTTGTATTGAATTGAGGAGGAAGTCCATTGTTTGGATATACAAATGGAGGCCCTATATCCTGAAGATAATTTAAAAAGTCTGGTTCTGATGGTAATACTGCTGGTGTGGAATTATTTGTATTAAAATTACCATCTATCCAAAATAAACTTCTACCAGCAGTATAAATACTAGTTGAATTTGACATTTCAAATTGAGATGGGTCAGGGTCGATAGGTTCAGGTTGAGCACCAGGTTCAAGTTCTTGTTGAGGAGGATAATATAAATCAATATTTTTATATTGTAATATCATAGACTCAAAACTATCACTAATACTTTCATAACAAACATCATATCTTTTATCTGCTGTTTTAACATAAGCTATTTTTATTGGTTTGGATGTGGGTTCATTAAATTCATTAGTTGTTTGTAATCTTGGCACTCCAGTGTCAATTGTTTGTTCACTGCCATCCCCATAAATAATAGTAATAAAGTATGTACCACCACGATTCTCACTTTGTACAGAATTACCCAATGACTCAAAGGGATAACCACTCACAACATTGTTTTCTTCATCCATTTGAATATCTACAAATTTACCATTAGATCCGTACTTTGGTAATACAGGATAATAATATTTATTTCCAAATCCTAATTGTTCATTTATACCAATCCAATCTTGATTAGCATAAGTGTCAATACCTCCATTAATACTAATACCCTCTCTATTAAATATAGAATAACCCTCAGGTATTATATTTTTCCAATATCTTGGATTGTTAGGTGTTCCAACTTCTGACAAATCTTGTTCTTCAAATCCAAACATTTCCCATATTGATTTTGGCTCACTGTAATATTTTATATTTGTTAAATCACAATCACCAATTCCTTCTCCTAATTGCTCTATAATTGGTGTAATACCATTGTATATAAGATTACTATTTTCATCAAATCTTTGTATCATATAAGCTGGTAATACCTCTAAATCAGAATAATTTTGATTTTCCATTTTTAAAAGGGCTAATTCTGTTTTTAATCTATCACCTTTTGAATTAAAACTAACATTAGTTTTTATATCATCATCTATAAAACCTAACAATCTCTTTAAAGATTTATAATAAATACTTTGTTTTGATATTCCACCAATAATTGGTGTTGTATTTTTAAATGGTATGAATGAAAAACCATCACTACCATAATATTCAAAATCCTCATCTAGTCCAGGATTTATATTAATTCTTAGTTTAAATCTTTTATTGTGAGCTAAACCTTCAGGTTCACCTATTTTATTTGGTTTTAACCTCATCATAAAACCAGTAATTTCAAACACACCATGTGTTTCATATGTATGATATAAAGCTGTGTTTTCATTTATTTGTTCAGGCTCATTTACAAATTCATTTGGTGAACCATCACCCCAATTCACATCATAAATATAAAATAATCCTTTTTTAAAATCTTGATAAATTGGTGTTCTTGTAATATCAAACACTTTATCGGTTGGATAAGTTGGATAGAAATAAAATTGTGCTTCTAACGGAGCAGTTGAATCATTGTATTCATTAGGTTGTAAATCTCTGTCATAATACTTTGTTAAATCTGCAGCTCCATAGTTACCAACAGATATTTTTTTTCTAACATCTACATCAGGTATAAATTCATAGGATTCATAAACTTCAAAGTCATCCAATAAAACTCTACCTCGAAAATTATTACCTGATTGAACAACAAATAATAAATTGTTCACATCTTGTACTATTTCATCAGCCTGCGCACTGACTGTAATATTTGGTAACGCAAAAGTTTGTTTAATTTCTTTAATTTCATAGGTTGAAAAACCTTCTCCAAATGCTACATCAAGTGTAAACTCACAGAAAAAATAAAAAGTATATTCTTCATTTGTTTTTAATACCCTTTCAGTAGTCCAATTATTAGTATCAAAATCACCAGTCGCAAAATTCTGTGTTACAGAATTACCATATGAATCTTCAATTTTATAAATTAATTTGAATGGGTCAGGTATACCACCACCATCACCACTTTGTAGTGTATAAAACTCATTAACTACACTAGAATAAATTTCGTAAGTGTTTACAACGAATGGATTAACTAACTCATCTATTGGTTGGTCTAAACCATTCCACGCCGTTGTTACTTTTTTCATAGCGTAAAATGAATTATAGTCGACAGAGTTCTGTATCGCTGGACCACTTCCCACCCCACCTTCATCTTGAAACGTAAGCCCATTAGTATCAACAAAAGCAAGATAATAATCAAGATTTATATTACCGTTATTATCAAACTCAGGAACATTCACTCCTCCAAGCTGAAGAGTTTGTAAAGAGTTAATACCACTCATATTAGCAATATTAAAATTAAATTCAAAACTTTCCCATTTGTTTAAATCTGAATTTTCTACCCTAATCATTGAGCCAAAATAGTCATATCTTTTGTCATTTAAATTTGAACCGGTGTAATAAGACGTAGAATTAAATCCTCCAACTTTTTCAGGAACAATTGTAGACATTTTGCCATTTTCGTAGTTTAAAATTTCAGTCTGATATCCATCCGTTTGAGGTGTTAAAAAATCAGTTGTAAGAACACCCACTTCAACTTGCGGCATTCCAACATTAGAATCTGTCATTCTATCAGTATACATTTTAAATTTTACTTTTAAAGAACTATATGGATTTAATAAATCAGATTCTTGTCTATGTATTAATTGAGATTGATTCAATACTCTATATTGATTTTCTGTAAACTTTTTATACTCCTCATCAGTTGGTTCTATTGAAAATTCAGTATCAGTAACTATTGTATAATCATCTGAACCAAATAAACTAAGTATACCCGAATTAACTCCATCTTCATAAAAGCCAGAAAATTCATTTGAATTAAATATCCAAAAATATTTAAAAAAGTTAAGAAGTTGATCTTCACCCCAAGGATTTAAAGAGTGAAATACTAAACATCTATTGTTTGAATATGCTTTATCTGTTCTTATCCACGATGCTATAGGAGGTGGGATGGGGGCATCCAAACCCTCATATGGATAATCTGGAGGATTTAAGTCTTCATATATATCCACAGGAAAATCATATTCTATATCATCGTCATTTGCTGGTGAATAACTTCCATCAATAAGCATTTGATTCCAACTTGATTCAGGTAATGCTTTATAATATTTATCTAAACCAATATCGGTAAAAGGTATGTATGGTAAATATCCACCATAACCAAAATTTCCTTGTGGTGTTTGTAAAAATTCACCACCACCAATATCTATATTTTGTGTATAATAATTTTTATATTCTAATAACGTTTCATTAGTTGAGGGTTCAATATCCACATCCTCAATTTCACCATCCTTACGTTTAAATCCAACACCATCAAAGTTTAAAAATTTCCAACCACCTGATGGTTTTATAACATTTGTTCTTTGAATACCATCAGTATCTGAAAAACTATAATTTTTATCCACACCTTTACAATCACCATTAGTTAACAAATTAACTTTTTTAATTTGATTAAATATTGTATTACGAAATGTTATAGGAAAGTCTTCACTACTTAAATTATCTTCTTCAAAAAAAAATAAACCTAACTCAATTCGACCATCTTGATTTGAATCTATTAAGCTTTGATTTTTATTTTGAAAAGTATCTGTATTAATATTCATCCCACTAAATGGGTCGAATGAGGAGGACAATGTTTGTTCAATGTTAACATTTGGTATGTTAAAATCAGGTGATTCTTCTTCAACTTCAAAAAAGAAAACATTAGCCGCAGAAGCTTCTGAATCTTCTATTTGAGGTGGTAGACTTTCATCCGATATAATATAATCAAAAACATCACGAAGAATATTACTATCTTGCCCTTCCGTACTCATTTCAATCATTTGAGAGTTACCAATTGGTAAATTATCTTTCTCTACGTGACCTTGTGGGAAATTACCCATAGAATATTTTTCTTTAAAATATTCATATATTTGTTCTAATTCATCATCATCATTTAATTCTTCAGAATTATAAACACCATCTGCTGACACACCCAACCCATCAGCTGATGGGTCATTAATATTAGGTATTGATGGATATTTTAAATCATTAGAAATTTGAAGTCTAATCTTTGTTTGGTTAAAGTCTCCCCTAATGTATACATTTAAAATTTCACACTCAATTAAATCTACACCTTCTGAATTTGTAAACCCATAGTAATCATATAATTCTCTCACAGTTGGTATTCGTATATTTTCAAATCGAGTCATAGTACCCACATCAACTTTACCGATTTGTTTACCAAAAGTTATCTCTCTATCTGAAAAAATCTCGCCATTATCACCTACATCTGATTGTAGTTGTTCAATGTTTGTGTATTGTCTTAATGTATTATCCCATCTCCCAAATTTATATCTTAAACTTAAATAAACTTGTATATCAGTAGCTTCATCACCTGAATCTTCTAATTCAAGTCCATATCCCTGTTCTGCATATATCGTTACAGGAACTATATATTCTGTATTTTCAGGAGAATCATGATTATAACCGTCTTCAGATAGTATTGATAATCTATCAATTCTAAAATAATAGTCATAGTTGAATGATGAATGGGACATTTAACTACACCTTAAAACCACGAGCTCGTAGTAAGTCTGATTTAGATATGATTTCTACTTTACAATTGTTTCCAAAGCCTGAAAAATTTGTAAAACTGCCATCTGGATTAACATGATTTAACCAAAAGTTATGATTGGTCATTAAGGATTCTTCAGCAAATAAAGAATTTAGTTCATTTCCAAGAGGATTGAAACTCGCACATATGAAATACCATTCATTAAAATCTTGAGGTATTCTTGTATTGTTAAACATAGATAATATATTTGAACCCGTAATACCATCAGCTCCTACAAACGGTGTAAAAGTTTGTTTAGCAACATGTGGATTTGCAGTGTGTGAGTCATATGTTCTATTTGTAGTATCATCATATACGATTAATCTTACGAATCTTTCCGTGTCAGTATTTTGAAACAATGCTCCATTCGGATTATCAACACCTATTGCGTCTGAAAAAATATCAAAACTATCAAATGTTGGATTACCATCTAAACCAGTTGAACTGTCAGGTGATAGAACAAATGTATCCAATGTAAAACCAAATGGTGTTCCATTTGTTCTAAGTGGATTTCCAAAATTAAACAATGTTCCTTCTGATACTTTATCTAAAAATCTAACCCACATTGTGATAGTAAATCCACCAGTTCCATCTATGTTTAAATAAGTTGGATTATTTGGATTTAATCCAGGTATAAAATCTTGATTTGTATTACGAATAATAATACCTTGATTTGGATTTCTAAATTGTAAATATCCACTTGATTGATTTCTATAAGTTGGCATATCTTCCAAATCAAATGGGTCTTCCAATATGTCTGTTAAATAAGGAAGTATTGTATTGTAAATATCTTCAATAGTTCTTGATGAATTTGTGTCATTA
>Ga0160423_10002952_pt1 | contig 14146 bp, 12 predicted proteins | sample CRUFie14St8metaG_FD_108191 | JGI IMG/M metagenome (GOLD analysis project Ga0160423, IMG submission 108191) | Marine microbial communities from the Costa Rica Dome - CRUD Field 142mm St8 metaG | ecosystem: Environmental > Aquatic > Marine > Oceanic > Photic zone | place: Costa Rica: the Eastern...
CTTTCGCTTGGCCCCGAGCCGCTGGCCCGTTACAAGCCCGTGTGGCCGCAACCCCCATCCTCGACATCCAAGACCTGCATTTGCAACGTGGCGATACTCGCATTCTGGATGGTTTAAACTGGCGCGTGGAACGCGGCGAACACTGGGTTGTTCTGGGCCCAAACGGGTGCGGTAAGACCACCCTGCTTGCCGCATTAACCGGCTACAAGTTTCCCACCCGGGGCGACATCAAAATCCTGGGAAACACCTTTGGAGACAGCGATTGGACCGAGCTGCGCAAACATATTGGCCTCGTCAGCTCCACGCTCAACAAACTCATGGCCGAAGATGAGCCCGTGCTGGAAACCATTGTGAGCGGCAAATACGCCATGATCGATCTCTGGCACGAACCATCCGCCGCCGACAAACGCGAAGCACGCGCCATCCTCAAGCGCATAGAATGCGTTCACCTAGCCGACCGCCCTTGGTCCCAACTATCCCAGGGAGAGCGCCAACGCGCCCTCATCGGCCGTGCCCTCATGGCCCGACCTAAGCTGCTGATGCTCGACGAACCCTGCGCCGGTTTGGATCCCGTAGCCCGCGAACATTTCCTACAATTCATTGACCGCCTCGGCCGCCAGCGAAACACACCCGCCATTGTGCTCATCACTCATCATGTGGAGGAAATCATGCCGGTGTTTACCCACGCCCTCTTGTTGCGCAAAGGTCGCGATGTGGCGCACGGATCGGTGAAACGGATTTTGAAAAATGATACCCTCAGCAAGGCCTTCGACTGCGAGGTTGCCATCAGCCGCCGGCAAGGTCGCTACTGGCTCACTGCCCAGCCCACGCGCACCTCGGTGATGTAATCAATATTGCGGCCCCGGAAACCACGGCTGAAACTCCTCATCACCAATGCCATTGAGTTCGCTCTTGGTTTTCTCGCCGTTGGCCACGGAAATGATTTTCTCAAAAAGCCGAATCCCCACTTCCTGAATCGTTTCCGTACCGTCCATAATCGTGCCGGCATTGAGATCCATGTCCTCCTCCATCCAATTGTAAAGCGCCGTATTCGTGGCCACTTTGATGCAAGGAGCCGGTTTGCAGCCATACACGCTCCCCCGGCCAGTGGTAAACACGCCCACGTTACAACCGCCGGACACCAGCCCGGTCATGCTGATCGGATCGTAGCCGGGCGTATCCATGAAGCAAAATCCCGATGTATCAATCCGCTCGGCATAATCATACACCGCCATCAACGGGGATTGTCCGCCTTTGGCCAGTGCCCCCAGACTCTTTTCATAAATTGTCGTCAACCCACCCTCCTTGTTGCCCACCGAGGGGTTGTTATCAATCGTGCTGTCATGTCGACGGGCGTAATCCTCCCACCAACGAATTTGATTCATGAGCTTTTCCGCCACGGCCGGAGTAACCGCGCGGTTGGTCAGCAAATGTTCCGCGCCATAAATCTCCGATGTTTCCGCCAACACCGAAGTGCCTCCATGCCGCACTAATTCATCGGAGGCCACACCCAGTGCGGGATTGGCTGTGCAACCGCTGTTACCATCCGAACCGCCGCAGTTTTCCGCCAACAACAACTTAGCCAACGGTTGCTCGGTACGTTGTACACTTGCCACATTTGGCAGAATTTGTTCCACCGCCTTGACTGCCGCCTCAATGGTCTTCAGAGAACCGCCCGTGCCCTGAATGGTCATGAACTCCGGTGCTATTTCGGCTTCCTGTAAGTTATCCAGTTTGAAATCCTCGCGGATCCCGGCAATCTGGTTGTCCTCGCACCCAAGCCCAATCATCACGTAGCCGGCAATGTTCGGATGACGCGCCATATTCCCCAGCGTGCGTCTAATAATTTGTATCGGACCGCCCGGCTCGACCCCGCAACCGCCCTGAGTCTTCAAGGCAATCACACCATCCACGCCGGGAAATTGCTGCTGAAATGCCTCGCCGGAAAAACGTTCGGCCACATAACGCGACACGGAATTCGAGCAGTTCACATTAGAAATTACCGCGACATAATTACGCGTCCCGGCCCGTCCTCCCGGACGTGAATAGCCTTTAAAAGTGCGGCGCTCTGATTCTGGGTAAAACTCAGTCGGCTGATAATCCGCACAAAACCGATGTTTCCTATCATAATCACGGCATACCAAATTGTGGGAGTGAACGTGCTCGCCCGCGGTGATGTTTCCCTCCGCAAAACCAATAATTTGGCCGTACTTACGCACAGGCTCGCCATTGGTCACGGACTTCATTGCAATTTTATGACCGGCCGGAATTGTGGCCGCCGTGGTGATCGACTCACTGCCATGGACCAATTCGGTGCCACCTTTCAGCGTCCGCTTCAGCACGCCCACATGATCCCCTTCGCGCAGGCGCAACAAAACCGAATCAATTTCCACAGAAGCCATCAAGGCAACCATAGTGGTGCCTAAGTCGGAGAACAACAGAAACCTACGGGCCGAAATTCGACTCAAATTTGCCGTGCACCGAATCCTCCTCAGTCGGAACAACCCCCTCAACCGCCACCGGCTGAGCTTGTTGACGTCCCCAACCAAGGTACACCAACAATACATCAGACGCTAACAACAAAAATGCCAACGCGGCCACCAGAGCAAGCAACCGTTTCTCTCGCCATGTAAAGGGGCCAGCAAAAAACGAGGGCGCATTCAGCTGACGCAAAGCCGCCGCCAATGAAGCAGCATCCTGAAAGGCCTCGCGCTCATCACCCGAGCAAGCCCGCAGCAACAGCTGGTTCAGTTGCATCAACGGATCACGAGCAGATAAGCCGCGCGCAGTGGGTGGCAAATCAGGAAAGGCGTTGCGATCCATGCCCGTGCTGGCCTCATACAACACCTTGCCCAACGCATACAAATCCCCACGCCAATCACCTGCACCTTCAGCCGGCAAAAAACCCAGCGTCCCAACCTCACCCGACGCCACGCCGGAACCGGCCACCAATCCAACATCCGCCAGCTTGGGTCGGCCGTTTACATAAACGATATTCGAAGGCTTGATATCCCGATGCACCAGACCGTGCGCATGGAGATAATCCAGGGCATCCGCCAACTGGCCTCCGATGTAGGCGCATTCATCTATCGGTAATGATTCACAGGCATTGAGGTCCGATTGCAATGTGCGCGTACTGTAATCCGCAGAGTGCACCGATTGACCAACCACTTGGTCATCAGCCAGTTCCATCACATAATAAAAGTATCCCTCTTCATCATTCCGGCCGACATGCAATACATCGATCAACCCTTCATGCCCGCGGGAAATTGCCTCGTAATGCCGGATTCCGTTCAGTTCGCGCTGGTATGGCCGCGAATCCTCAAAGAACGAGCGCTTCACAATCTTCACCGCCCGCCAAGCCCCCAGCACGCTGCGGGCCAGCCACACCTGGCCATAGCTGCCCCGAGCGATCTCGATCACCAGCTCATAATCGGGAATGTGAAATGATTTGCCCATAACGCAGCACAACCTTGATCGGCAGTATTCACACGTGATTCACAAGACCGCCGTTGCGGATTGTTCCTCACCTCCTTGTATTAACAATAAGTTATCGAAGGTTGTTCACAAAGGGAAGGTTATTCACGTCACCCGGCGTAGAACAAAAAATTTTAGAAAAGTTGTTAGAACGCCTCCGCGACTACGGTACCTATTAATGACATGGGGGTATCCAATGATTCAAAGCACACTGAAACTCAAACTGGACAACCGGGCCGCTCTGACGCGCCGGGTGTCCCGCAACCGCAACCACGCCATCGGCCAGCTCTGGTTCCGGCATATCCGCGCCCGGCTAAAAAAAGGCGCCGATTCGCCCTCCGCGCCATGGCCGCCCGCGCCCAAACAGCAAATCTTTCCGTGGCGCTGACCGTGCATCAATTTACCAGGAAGGCAACATTCGCATGAGGAATCCCGCTGTCATCGTTGGGTTTAACAAAGACGGCACGCCTCCGCATTCCTCGTGCCTCTACCCGCAGCCGGGGTCCCCTTGCCCGTCCGGGCAACCGGACGGGCGCCCCCTGACCCTGAGTGAGCCCCGACCTGGCGTGCCTTCCCCTGGCGCGCCGGGCGGGCGCTAACCCAGCTCCACCTCTTCACCATTGCCCAGCACGCCCGCTTATGATGCAATCCACGCCCATGAAGCCGGAGGCCCCACTGTTGGAAACCCGCAGCAGCCTCATCCAACGACTGAAAGCCACGATCAACGGCGAAAGCTGGGAGGAGTTTTTCCACACCTACTGGGAACTCATCTATAATGTCGCCCGGCGTGCCGGCCTATCCGAGGCCGACGCCCAAGATATCGTTCAGGAAACCACCCTCAAAGTGCACAACAGCCTCGACCGCTTCGAGTACAACCGAAAACGCGGAACGTTCAAGGGGTGGCTACGCACCGTCACCCGTTCCCGGCTCAACGATTTTTTCAAAAAACAACAACGCCGCCCCGCCCTCAATCAGCCACTTGAGGAAACCGCGGATGAATTGCAAAATCTGAAAGACCCGGAAGGCCCGGAAATTGAGAAGATTTGGGATGAAGAATGGAACCGCAATCTCATCCAAGCCGCCCTGAGCCGCACCAAGAAACTCTCGAGCCCCAAGCAATTCCAAATCTTCAAATGCCATTACATCGACGAATGGACCGTGCGCGAAACCTGCCGAACTCTGGGCGTCAGTGCCGCCCAAGTGTACATGGCTAAACAACGCGTCGGGAAAATTTTCCGGGAAGCCGTAGAAACGCTTCAGGAGCAAGTGTGAAAAATGGCACGCCCTAAGGGAGTCGAACCCCTAACCTTCTGATCCGTAGTCAGACGCTCTATCCAATTGAGCTAAGGGCGCAGCCTGAACGGGAGATGTATCGGCTTCATCATTCTGGAGCAAGTCATTTCTTCGTATTCGCGCTCCAGTCATAGTCGGTGTAGCGAATCTTGAATCCGCCGGCCCTCAGAGCCTCGGCGGTCTTAGCTGGAAAATAATCCGCCACAAATTGAATGATCTCAGCGTCGTCTTTCCCGAAATCTTCCCCGTACCATTTGAAGATGGGCGAGAGGTGTAGCTCCTGCTTTTCCAAGTCCACGAAGTTCTTTTCTTCATCCCTCAAAAACGATCGGGCTTGCTCGGTAAATTGTTCCTCTAAACGGGCCGCCGTGTAGGGTTCTTTGCGCAGGACTGGGCATCCTTTGGCGCCGCAAACTAACGCGAAATGAATGGAGGGAGATTGAAACATCTTACGAATCATCCCATGTTCCACATCGTTTAAAGTCCATTTCTCGCCAAACAACCGCACCACTTTCAGTTTCCAAACACTCCGGACACCACCGATCATCTTGATGGATGCAACGGGATAATGGTCAGCCATCAGTTTCAAGGTAGCCGCATTGTAGACATTCAGCAAAAACGCCATCCGCTCAGGCTTAACCCAGCCATCAAACTGCGAACGCGGCACACTGGCGGCGTGGTTCAGATACTCGTCCAACGCTTTTGGATCACGGTGCAGTATTTCATAATCCACAGGCCCAAAACCATCGGTCACTTGATCAAGGATCTCAGCTAATTGCGGATGCGCCGAATCAAACTCCACCGGCTCCTTGACTGACACGGGCGGCACACTTTCGGCCTCATGCTTGCAACCTCCAATGGTCACGCCTCCTAAGACGATCAGAATATTCATCGCTCGGCGCATGATTGCAACTTACCCCATGTATCCTTCAATAAAAACCCTTTCCGTGATTCGGTTTATGAACTACGTGACCGGAGGCACAACCAGAAAACTTCGGTTTTCCACCAGGCTGATCACGTTTCTCGTGATCTTCTCGGTCTCTGTCTCCATGGTTACCGGCTACTATTAACGGAATTTACTTGAGCACGCCCTCGCCAACACAAGCCAATTCGAATGGCTAAACACCGCTACGGAATGAATTTGCGTTGCTTAAACCAGAACATCAACTGGGTGGTCCATGGATGCAGTTTCTCATGATCCGTTGCACCCAGGCCAATCCCGTGCCGGCCGGCCTCGTAAATATGCAGCGACACCCGCACCCCTTGTCGTCGGAGTGCCGAGGCAAACAACATACTGTTCTCCATCGGTACCGGGCCATCCTCCCAGGTATGCCAAATGAAGCAGGGCGGCGAATCCCTTTGAACCTGAAGTTCGTTGGATAACAATTTCACCAGTTCCGGCGAAGGCTTTTCTCCCAAAAGGTTTCGCTTCGACCCCTGGTGCGTATGTTTCCCCAAGGTAATTACCGGATAACACAACACAGCCAAATCCGGCCGTGAACTCACCCGATCGATAGCATCCCCCTCTTTCGATCCGTAATCAAAATGCGCCACAATCGTGGAAGTCAAATGCCCGCCCGCCGATGAACCCATGACCCCAATTCTGTCCGGAGCCAGCTTCCAATGCTTCGCCTTTGCACGGACTGTACGAATGGCACGCGATACATCCTGCCACATGATCGGGTGCCGGTACCCAGCCGAGCCCAAGCGATACTTAAGCACGAAACAATCGACCCCCTGTTTCACCAACCAATCGGCATACCCCTTGCCCTCGTGTCCGGCCAATCCGCCGTAGCCGCCCCCGGGGCAAATGACCATGGCAGCTCCGGTCGGCTTCAAGGACCAGTACGGAGTCAGCGTTGGAATATCCCTCGGCGCATCCCCCTTTTGCCCCGGCGCTTTTCTCGGCCACAGCGGAAATTCTTTTTGCGGGCGTTCAGCCCCGAGGACCGTAAGTGAAAGGAACAAGGGAAACCAATATCGCAAACGCATGCGCCAGCCTAGCATGCGCCCCGTGGATTGCCTAGGCCCAGGCGTCGTTCAGAAAACGCCGAAAATTCCCGTGCATCACACCGGCAATATCCGCCTCAACATAGCCCCGTTCGGCCAGCATTCCCGGAAGGCGTTGCAGATCGGCAATTGTATCCAGATCGCCCGGACTTTGCTCGCGCCCATAGCCCCCATCCAGATCCGTCCCAATACCGATATGCCGGGCATTCCCCGCCAGTTGGCAAATGTGATCCATGTGATCGAGCACATGTTCGAGTTTCACACCGGATTCCTTCGGTGTCGTTAGACCGCGCTGCCAATCCGCCACCAACATCCAAGCATCCAACACGCCGCCAATCACCGCCCCGCGCTCAATCAGACATCGGATTTGTTCATCGGAAAACTGCCGATCATTCGGCACCAATGCGCGGCAATTATTGTGGCTCGCCCACACTGGCCCCTGAAAAATATCCATCGCCTCCCAAAAACTGTCATCACACAAGTGCGTCGCATCCAGAATCATTCCAAGCCGATCCATTTCCTGCAACAGCCCCTTGCCGCGCGGCCCCAAACCGCCCGTGTGTGCCGTGCCTTGCGCATAGGTGCCCGGCCCATAATGTGCTGGTCCGAGGGCACGCAAACCCTGCGCATAAGAACGCTCCAAACGATCCGGGGTAATGATCGAATCCGCCCCCTCAAGACTAAGGATATATCCGATAGGTGCATAATCCGGCGGATCATCCGCCCATAATTCCGCATGAGCGTTCAGTGCTTCCGCGTCTGTGATCTGCAACAGCTCACCTCGTTCCTCCATGGCGCGGTACCAGAACAATTGTCCCTGCGTCTGGGCCCAAGCTTGTTCCGGAGAATGCCAACCCTGAAGATTATTGCTCGGCTTGACGTAACGGGCGATTTGGGTGGCGACACAGATGCCAATCCTCCCACGCCGCATATCCGGCAACGCCACGGTACCTTGCCCACGATCGGGTTTATCGGTTTGGCCTTGTTCACGGTCACGAATTTCAGCAACCGACCGTGTCAAATCCCGGTTCCACTCCATGGCGTTCATGGAGAGATCCAAATGTGCATCCAGAATCCACATTATTTAAACCCCTAAACTCCGGCGCCGCGCCGCGATATCCCAAAGCCCCACCGCCTTACCCTCCTGCACTACCCACGCGTGATCGTGCAAGGCAACTGTGGGGCAAATGTGCGCCGACACACCGTAACAACAATCACCCACCTCCAATCCCTCCATCGAGGCGCCTTCCAGCATCAAGTGCTCCTCACTATGCACAAGGGCCTCAGCGTTTTCGTGTCCAAAAAAACGAACACGCGGCAATGGTTTATCAGCCGCCACGGCCTTATGGCCCAGATCAAAACAGGCACGCTGCGTCCCCGGCCGACTAATCACGCGCGTGAGTAAAATCGCAGCATAATCGAACTCCAAATCCGGCAGACCATCCCCGTATCCGAAATCCCACAACGTCGTTGTGCCCGGACTGCAATTCCGATCTGCATGCGCCGCGTGTACAGGAAATGTCGGGGTACCGCCGGCAACCAGCTCGGGGACACTCAATCCTTGGCCTTCTAGCTGTTCCCGAAACTCTAATACGGGCACAAAATCTGCCTCACATTGAGCCGTGCGCTTGGCCAAATCCGACTCATGGTTGTGCCCATCATAAGCATGCAATCCTCCAGCCTCCAAGCCGGGCGATCGGGAGATTGTCCGGTATAAATCCAGTGCCTCCGGTCCAGGGGCAATTCCGGTACGATGCATACCGCAATCCAAATCAAGGTACATTACCAACTTGCGCGGGGCGTCTGAAAACAACCTACTGAGTGTGTTCACCCAATTTACATCATCCACAATGGCCGCCCAGCGCACCTTGGGATAACGATCCATCAGGAACCGCAAGCGAGCGGCATTCGGCCCCACCGGTTGATGCGCGAGAAGAATATCCATTCCTCCGGAACCGGCGACCATTTCCGCCTCTGCAATGGTGGCGCATTTAAATTTATCAATCCCCAAGGATAGCTGCATCCCGATCAGCTCGGGCAACTTGTGGGTCTTCACATGCGGACGCAAGCGGGCGGGTGCCCCGGCGATTTCAACCATACGTTGAAGATTATGAAGAATCCGATTGGGATACACCAGCAACGCAGGCGAGGGGATTTCCGCCTCATTCGAAATGCGATACCAGTTATCGCCCATCGTCAATCCACCACTTCAAACACCGCCTCGATTTCCACCGCGATATTGCCCGGCAACGATCCCATCCCAATGGCGCTTCGCGTACCCACGCCGTTTTCCGGGCCGAACACCTCGGCCATCAATTCGCTGTAGCCATTGATCACTTGCGGATGCTCTCCAAAATCCGCGGTGGCATTCACCATGCCGAAAGATTTAACCAAACGTTTCACGCGATTCAAACTGCCCAGCCGCCCCTGTAATGTCGCCAAAATTGCTAACCCGGTTTGACGCGCCGCAGTCCGCCCCTCATCCACACCCAATTCACCGCCTACTTTGCCCGTCAGATAGGTCTCATCCGGCAGCAATGGCCCATGACCGGACACATAGGCCAACCCGTCATGGATCAACAACGGCTGATATACCCCGCCCGGTTTGGGGGGTGGTGGCAACTCCAACCCGAGCGCTTCGATCTGTTCTTCAGCATTCATGAAAAATGGTACCGGCGGCCGGAGTCGAACCGGCACGGCTTTTAAAGGCCGGGGGATTTTAAGTCCCCTGTGTCTACCAATTCCACCACACCGGCATGCGTTTGATTCAGATTCGCCTTAGCGCTTGGCTTGACGGATGTTAATGCAATCACCCACCGCCTCGGATTCCTCCAGCCCGTGCTCCAAAGACTCAGACAAGGAGCAGTCATGCTTAACAGCATATTTCTGCAATGCCAACCACGTCACTGGGCGCAAGGTGATGTCAAGATTCACGGTCACTGTGTCCTCGCCCATCTTCTCCAGCACGGCAAGCTCATCGCTGGAGAGCCGTGCATTGGTGGGGCGTTGGGAGGTGGACGGCGTTTGGGAGGTGGTTTTTTCCTCGCTGGAATGAGCAATCGTCATGGTGGGTACGGTTCGGAGTCACCGTAACCTGTCGGCCGGCTCCCTCAAGGCCCAGTTATTGGAGATTTGTTCGCGGGCTATTCACGCCGCAGTAACTGCAGCCATCATCGGCCTAGAAGTCATCAAACGGATCTGCGCTGCCGGACCCTTCCTTTTTGGTCAGGTTAAACTCCAGCATCGAGAAGGCGCCGGGCTGAAATTCTACCCGACCCAAAACCGTGCTTAAGCCGGTGACTCGATCTGCGCCCCAGTTTTCGAGCAGGAAGGTAAACTGGCCACCGTTGGAGAATGTGACCCGCACATCGCCCAAGCCAAGCTTGGGCTTCTCCAGTTTCGCGTCGGCAAGATTGATGCGCGCCACCGTGTCAAGTGTCATCTCCAAAGGCTCTGGTGAAAACGCTGCCTTAAACCGAACTTTACCATCCAAAACCCCAAGTAACTCACCGGATAAACTGCCCGCGCTGCTCATCACCAGCAAATCCTTCCCCTCCTTTTTTGAGCCTTCCCCGGAAGGCAGCTTCCCATCCCATTGGCTCACTAGGATGTTACTGACCTTGACGTATGTATTTTGCAGCAACACAAAATTCACATTCCCACCCTTGCCGGCAAACCCGGCGTTATCCTCCCATTCCTTCACCACGCGGTTATTCAACACCAGCGCAATGGTGCCTTCTTCCTTGTTGATGCGCACGGAAATGCGCGCCTTGGTCTTGCCTCGAAGATCCTGAAAACTGGCTCGGCCCAGATTGTTCTGTACGTTGTTGGCCATGCGCATCAGATAACAATCATTAGGGCTGAACCCAACCATGTAGGAATTACCTGAGTAGGCATCGAACTTATCCGCAAAAACACTGATACCCAAATTGAAATTACCACGCCAATTCAGATCAAACTCCACGTTTACCTTGTCCGTCAGCTTCATCTCTCGTCCGATCAGCGAATTGGACCGCGTGGCCACAAATGACTCGTTGCTGTATTGCCATCGCTCGCCCATTGGCAACCCAGTAATCGGATCAATATCTGGTACCCCGCCAGCGCCAGGCAAAGGCTGCCTTAACCCTTTAACGGGCCCGTTTAAGAAACGCCCCCCCCCCGGCACCACGGGTACTTGTACATTTCTAATACCTCGCCCCTGACTCTTCCAACCTTCCATCCCGGTGGGTCCTTCATAAATCACCCCTGCCTCCGCAGTCGCCGGCCGAATGGCGAGAATTTTCTCACGAGGAATGCGCAAGGTGTTGCGACTATACCATGCCTTTAGAATCAAATGCCGGTTGTTCATCTCCAACAATTCACCACTCAATTCCTCGCCGGTCACCAATTCCACTCTTGTATTATCACTGGGATCGCCCGAGTAATGTCGCGGGAAAAGTCGGATCTTACTAAGGCTATCGGTCATGAATTCGATGTCCGTTTTCACGGCTGAATGCCGCCACTTGGCACCACCTTCGGAATCAAACCCCACGAAAGTTCCTTTGAGCACGTCGCCATCCAGCAGCTCAATCACCTGCTGCTTTTGCCCATACGTAATCCCACCGCCATCTGGCCCAGGCACAATGATGCCGGGACGATTAGTGGATACCGAGGGCGTGCGCACCGGCTTGATCACGATTTCGGCAAAAGTCGAAAGGCCAGTACCGCAAAGCGCCGCCACAAATATGAGCTGTATATTTTTCATTGATCGAACAAGCCAGCACCTTGACGCTGTCTTGGTTGGTCGAGGTTGAATTTAAGTGATTCGAATACGGCGGGATCAACCGACATATCTCCCATAAATTGATGGCGCACCTTGACCTCCTGCTGTTCCCAGCCAAGGAATTCCAATATCAAATTCCCATCACCCATCAGATCCGTTGAAACACCCTTCGGCGTACTGATCGATTCTTGGGCGGGATTAATAACGGCCATTTTTTCGACTGTATCCATCGGCACGGGCACCTCGCCAAAATTGGTTTTGAACACCAGCTTGCCCTCTTCCAACCTCATGATTCGCCCTGAGAAACCGTCGCCGTTGCTGAATCGTACGTAATCTTCCTTGCCGTTCCCTAATTCTTGCTTAGCACCGTTTGGCAAGGTGCCATCCCATTCACGAATAAGAATACGGCTTATCCGCATGGCGCTGTTGTTGCGTGAGGTAAACAACACTCCGTTCCCCTTACCGGCAAAGGCCCCACGCCCATCCTCCCATTTGTTCACCAAGCGATCATTGATCAATAAAGATAAGGTTTTGGCCGGTTTATCAACCAACAGTGTGACCCGACACTCGGTCTTTCCGGATAGCTGGGACTGTGCGTTGCCAAGGTTGGAAGTGCTACCATTTTGAATGCGATACAGGTAAGCGTTGTTTTGATCCAGACGAAGGCTGTAACTGTTACCTGAATATTCGTTTTTGATCTGGTCGGCAAAAATATTAATGCCCAGATTGAAGTAGCCCAGATATTGGAAATCAAATTCCAAAGCGCACTGATCGGGCAGCTCCATATCTTTCCGGCCGAGGATCGGACCACTGGTCATGCTCGTAAACCCCTTGTTTGCATACCGCCACAACGGTGTCTTCTTTGCGCCTCCTTGCCCTCCAGGCGCACGCCGGCCAATCGCCTCCAGAGCCCGTTCCTGCGCCGGCACAGCCCATTGTGCCTGCATTTCGACTACGTTGAAGGGCTTGAGAGCTACCCCAGTATTTCGGTTACCAGTCAACCAACCATCAGGACCCTGTTCCGGCCCTTCATAAACGACCCGCGCCATTGTGCGCCGGGGCTCCACGAGTTGAATAGCTCGTCTGGGAATGGATAATTCACCGGCATACCAAGTCTCTAATACGAGCGCTTGCTCGTCAAACGATTTGAGAATGCCGATAACATTTTCGCCGGTAACCAGCGTTACCCGACAATCGGCTGCCTTGAGTGGCAGGGCTGCCTGTTTGACGCGAACAGAATCCACAGCCTCCGCATCCACGGATACGGGGGCGCCAAAAGCCGAATGCTCCCAACGAACACGTCCTTCATAAAAGCCGAGGAATTTACCATCCAATGAACCGCCGCTCAATAGTTTCAGGCGATCCTCTTGATCTGATTGTTTCTTTTGTGTTTCAGGGGCAACCCGCCGCGTCACTTGAGCGGCGCCAGTGGAACGAACGGGCTTGAGATCGCTCAGACCCACAGTCGGGCCCTGTTGTCGTGGCGTGGGATTGGGATCGTCCTGAGCGCCCGCAGCAATAATCAGACCGCCGAGAACGGTTCCAATAATTTTAACGTTCATAGATCGGAAGATACCGGTAGTTCAATGCCAAGGACAACAACGACGCCGACGTGGCAAAACTACCGCCAAAGTTTCCGGTCCAACCACCATTCTCCTGTTGACTGGCCATCATACGTTTGATGTTCGCCGCATTCCATTCCTCCCACAACTTGGGCGAGGCGTGAAAATAGGTTTGGGAGGCGTAATACAGAAAGTAATGGTAGTAATGATCGTAACCGCCGTTAGGCCCAGTTTGAACAAGGTAATCCATCGCCGACTTGAACCGGTTACTCTCCTTCTTTTTAGCCAGAGCAAAACACAAGGCGCCGATCGCCGTCCGCGGTCCGTTCGATCCACCAGCACTAGTGTAACCAAACCCTCCGTCGGTGGATTGGCAGGCAATGTAAAAACGAAGCGCTTTATCAATGGATTCCTGCGGCACACCTAGGCCGGCATTACGAGCAGCCATCAAAGCCACGAAATTTGCGCCGCTGGCGGTCGTATCCGCATCAGTGCTCTCCGGTGAATAACGCCACCCACCAGGGCGACTACGCTTCTGCGCGTTCAGGATCAACTCTGTTGCCTTTTTCAGGGCTGGCCCTAGGCGCTTGTCATTCACCTGTCCGTAGGCTTCTGCCAAGGCTAGGGCAGCAAATCCATGGTTATACATGGAACTGCCAATGTAACCGGTGGAAGTGTTTTGATTTTTGATGATGAGATTCAACCCGCGTCGAATAGCCAAGGCGTACGGACCGCGATTTGGGTCATCTCCATGTGCCATCATGGCCACAATTGCCAGCCCCACGACGCCCGGTTGCGAGCCGTAATTGTCACTCCGGCCGGGCGTGGAAAACGTGCCGTCCTCTTTTTGATGATCGCGTAAGAAGTTCAGCCCCTTTACATACATTCGATCCACTTCGACAGGAATCAATTGTGTTGGACCCTCGAAGATCCCCTGCGCCCGTACTGGTTGTGACGGAAACAGACCGACCAACAAAAGAATGGAGGCAAACCGAATCACGCTATTTATTCTTCCTCAACTCGTCCACGCCCTTAAAAAAGC
>Ga0160423_10002953_pt1 | contig 14145 bp, 8 predicted proteins | sample CRUFie14St8metaG_FD_108191 | JGI IMG/M metagenome (GOLD analysis project Ga0160423, IMG submission 108191) | Marine microbial communities from the Costa Rica Dome - CRUD Field 142mm St8 metaG | ecosystem: Environmental > Aquatic > Marine > Oceanic > Photic zone | place: Costa Rica: the Eastern...
CCACCCTCAGAGTTGATGCGGTGGTTGCGGTTGAAGCCCGTAGCCACTTGCGTGAAAAAATTGCGGTCCGGCAACAGGTCGCCCGCCATCTGTTCGGTCACAAACCGATCAAACGGCACATTGTCATTGAGCGCCTTGATCAGCCAATCGCGCCACACCCACATGTAGCGCAGGCGATCGTTTTGGTAGCCGTCCGTATCGGCATACCGCGAAGCCTCCATCCAGCCCAGAGCCATATGCTCGCCATAGCGCGGCGAGGTCAGCAGTCGGTCGACCGCTTTTTCATACGCATCCGGTGAAGTATCTTTTAAAAACGCGTCCAGCTCCGAAATCCTCGGCGGCAATCCGGTCAGGTCAAAGCTCACGCGGCGCAGCAGGGTCGCCTTGTCGGCGGGCGGCGATGGCTGTTGTTGAGCTGCCTCCAACCGTGCCAACACAAAGGCATCAATCGGGTTGTAACCCCACGCGGTGTTTTTCACCTTCGGCAACGGAGGACGTTTGGGAGGCACAAACGCCCAGTGCCGGTCGTCCTCTGGCCAATCGGCGCCGGCCTTTAGCCATTGCACCAGCTTGGCGCGATTAGCCGGGCGCAACACACGGTTGAAATCCGGCGGCGGCATTTGCAAATCTGGGTCAGTGGTCGTCAGGCGCTTGAGCATTTCGCCATCATCGAACACACCTGATCCCAGCGCGGCCGGGCGGTCATCCAGCCGTAGGTTCGCCTTGCGAGCCTTGGCATCGGGGCCGTGGCAGTCATAACAGGCATCCGAAAGGATTGGCCGAATATCTCGGCCGTAATCCAAAGGCGCCGCAGCCAGGCAGCTAAATCTGGCCAGCAAAAAAATACCAATATAGGACCAATGTTTCATCGAAAAAACCCAGCAGCTCAGCCACAAATCTCTTTAATTATAGCGAGGGCGGAAAAATAAAAAAAGATTGCATTTCACTATAAAGGATTTTTTCCGAAGAGAAGTTTGAGGCTTTCACTTCGGCACGATTGCCTTAGCGGCGCGGTCGTCCACCCGGAAGTAGCCCAGCGGACGGGCGGCCTGAGTGCCATCGGCGATTTGCCATACGGCGCCGGGGCGGGTGCGTTGGCTCTTGGTTTTGCCGGGCTCAATGGTGGCGTAGTGGCGGCGGTCACCATTGAGGGTCATCCAAAACAACTGCACCGGTTGCGGGCGACGATTGACAAATATGACGTCGAAGCTACCGCCGACGGGCTTGGAGGCGGGTGCCGCGTCGGCGATCTTGAGGGGTAACCATTTCAGGGACGGCATGGCGTCCAACGAAGGTTGCGCAGCGGGGGCGAATTCCTTCGGAGCCAGAGCGCGAAGGCGGCGCAGGGTGGCGGCGTGTTGTTCGTCTTGGGCGAGGTTACGCCATTCGTGGGGGTCGGTGCGGATGTCGTAGAGTTCCTCATCGCCGCCGGCGTAGCGGATGTAGCGGAAGCGTTCGGCGCTGAGGCCGAAGCTGCCGGGTTGGGCCAAGTGCGTGAGGGCAACGTGCGGCCAATCATCGTTGGGAGTTTTCAGGAGTGGCAACAGGCTTGGGCCGTGATGATGCGGATGCGGCGGCAGACCGGCGAGCTCGGTGAGCGTGGGCGCGAGGCTGAGCAGGCTGACGGGTTTGTTGCTGACGCCGGGGCGCGTGCCGGCCGGCAAGCCAGAGGCGCCCTTGGGCACGCGCAGGATGAGCGGCACGCGGGTGCATACGCGCCAAGCGGTGAATTTTTGCCAGTGCTGTTTTTCGCCGAGATGCCAGCCGTGATCGGACCAGAGCGCGACGATGGTGTTGCCGGCGTTGGGCCCTTTCTCCAGAGCATCGAGCACGTGGCCGAGCATGGTGTCGGCAAAGTAAATGGAGGCGAGGTAACCCTGCACGGCGGGTTTCCATTGCTCGTGTTTGCGGATGTGGGCGAAGTAACGATTGGGCCCGCGGCGTTTGCCTTCGGGCGGCAGGTCGTCGAGGTCGTCGGCCTTGTAGCCGGGAGGCAATTGGATGGAGTCCAGCGGAAAAGGCTCGAAATATTTCTTCGGCACGAACCACGGCTCGTGCGGGCGGTAGATGCCGCAGGCGAGGAAGAAAGGGCGGTCGTGTTGTTTGGCGAGCTGTTGGCCGACCCATTGGGCAACGAGATGGTCGCCGCCATATTCTTCGTTGGTGGCGTCCAGCGCCGCCCAGTCGGTCTCGACATATTGCCACGGCTCACGCGGAATGCTCACGGGCCGTTGCTTGGGATAGAGCGTGCGCGGGAAAGGGTTTTCGGTTTCCTTTTTCGGGAAATACTTGTCCCACGATTGGGCGTCGATGAAGTAGTGTAGCATCTTGCCGGAGCCCCCGGCCCAGTACCCGGCGCGGGAGAAGGTCTTGGGCAACAACTCGGCCTTGGGGAGGATTTCGCGCATGCTTTGGTTGTTGGCGTACAAACCGGAGCGGTGCGGGGAACGGCCGGTGAAAATGGCCGTGCGCGAGGGGTTGCAGGCGGGGGCCGGGCAATGGGCGTTGGTGAAGAGCATACCCGAGGCGGCCAGCCGATCGAGGTTGGGCGTGCGAGCCTGCGGATGGCCGCCGAGGCAACCGATCCAGTCGTTCAAATCATCGATGGCGATGAAGAGGATGTTGGGCTTGGCGATCGCCGCAGCCTTTGCGTCGGAGACACTCAGGATGCAAAACAGTAAGCAGATCAACCACATTTTAATTAATTCCTCAATTCAGGGAACGCTGAAAGAACACGGTTATGAAATGTCGCCGGCCAGCCTTCGTTGGACTGCTTTGGGCCAGGGTTGGTGCGGCCGTTGCGGATGGCGATGGCAAGTTGGGCGACGAGTTCCTGGACGCGCTGCGGTTCCTTAGCGCTCAGGTTGGTTTGTTCGCCGGGATCGTCGGCCAGATTGAAGAGCTGCACAGGCGGCAGTTCCTTATTCTTCAACGCCTGCGCGGGGCGCGGCGCACTCCAACCGCCGGAGCCGGGGCAGAGGATGAGTTTCCACGGGCCGCGCCGGATGGCGAAGGAGCCGTTGATGGAATGATGGATGGTGAACGGCCGTAGCGGTTTACGATGGGCCACGCCCTCCAGTGCTGGTAGGATGCTAAAGGAATCCTCAGCGGCGTGGGCGGGGATGGCTTGGTGTTGGCCGAGGATGTCGGCGAGAGTAGCATAGAGATCGGTCGTGCAGATGGTTTCGCCGGAGGTGCTGCCGGCTTTCACTTTACCGGGCCAGCGGACGAGGAATGGCACGCGATGGCCGCCTTCGTAGATATCGGCCTTGTGCCCGCGCCAGTTGGCGTTCGGCTTGTGGCCCTTGGCGATGAGGTCGGGGATTTTTGCCTGCGGCGAACAACCGTTGTCAGCCGTGAAAATGACGATCGTGTTGTCGGCGAGGTTTTGATGATCCAGCTCGGCTAACACTTCGCCGACGACCCAGTCGGTTTCCATCAGGAAATCGCCGTAGATGCCGAGACCGGATTTGCCCTGCCATTTTTTGGACGGCACAATGGGCGTATGCGGGCTAGTGAGCGGCACGTAAAGAAAGAAGGGCTTCTTGCTTTCCGCTCTCAAGGCAATGTACGCGCGGCTTTCGCGAGCGAAATCGATGAGACAATTGACAGCCTCGAAATCCTCCGCCGCCGGGCCGGGCCGATGGAAGGCCTTGGTGGTGTTGGCCCAGGCGGTGGGCTTGTCGTTTTTCAGGTACAGGTACGGAAACATATCGAGCGACGCGGGGATAATGTAGGATTCATCAAAGCCGATCGCCAACGGCCCGCCGGTCACCTTCTGATCATAATCAATTTGCCAACCATCGCCGCGAGTGGGGCCGGTTTTCGAGGTGCGTTTTTCACCGTTGGGCAACATCTCCCAGCCAAGCCCAAGATGCCATTTACCAACCACGGCGGTGTGATATCCCTGTTGCCGCAGAAAGCCGGGCGCTGTCAGGCGTTGCTTTTCAATGAGCGGCTCGGACAAGCCCCAGAGCACACTCTTCTTCAGCGTACTGCGCCAGTTGTAACGGCCAGTAAGAATACCGTAGCGCGTGGGGGTGCAAACCGATGAGGTGGTGTGCGCATCCGTAAACCGCATGCCTTCTCGCGCCAACCGATCACAATGCGGCGTAGCAGCCTTGCCTCCGGCATGAGACAGATCACCATAACCGAGATCGTCTGCTAGGATATAAATGACGTTGGGTCTGTCCTTGGCTGAAACAGTGAATACGGTGATCCAAAGCAGGACAAAAAAGTGAAAAGGCATGGCCTTGGATTAGCATGCCGAGATATGAATAACAAGAAGCTAGGGTTGCATCGGCGGACGCTTCCAGTCGACCGGCTCGTATCCTTTTGGCTTGGCTGGCTTTAGTACGGTTACCAATTCAGCTTCAGGATTAAAAAGTGGCTCATTATCCGTGCGGAACGGTGATGCGGGGAAGCCTTCACGATTATAAAGCAGGTTTCGTCGTGAGGGGTTCATTGCCCAAGCATACCGGACAGCTACAGGCTGAGTGACTTCTGTTGAATAAACTATAATGTTGTCTCCCTTGATTTCAGCTTTTGCCCAATGCCACTTACCGTCATTGCCCGCAATTGCAAAGGCATCGAGTGCTCCCGCCCGTGCGGACACCAACCCCGAACCAACGGAGTCAAACTCAAGAATCACCTTGTTTCCTTTGATTGTCTGTCGTTTCAGAACAGGACCAGATGCTGGGATATTCCGTCCATAGGTTTGCTGGAGTGCAAGATAGGCGTGGCGGATGCCGATGGGCTTTTTATTCTTTGGATGTAAGTCGACAGCATCCCCAGTATCAATGGACACTGCCATCGCCGTATTAGGAACCCTTATATTAACGAGCCTCATAGATTCACGATTTGCAGCCCAAGTGGCCTCTAATCCCTCAACTGGCTTAGTTTGGGGCGGATTCCAGCTTGGTAATTGGGTGAACTGGAAGGGGAAGTCTTTGGAGACATTGCCATCGGACATCTTATGCCAGGAATTGCGGTAGTAGCCAATGAGTTTGATCAACTGACTCTGATAATGAACCGCCTGAGGCACGTCCTTTGAGTTGCGTTCACCTTGATACCAAATGATGCCCCGGAGTCCGTAGGGCCGAATCGGGTGAATCATGGCATTAAAAATATTGGCAGGATGTTGATGGCCTAGTGTGCCCGGACGCGTGATGGTGGGTGGCATTAACTGGCGAAAGGCATTCTTCATGGTTTTTCCAGCGTCGATCATAGCGTTGTACTCGGCCAACCCTTTTTCAAAGGTCGCGAGCGCCTTCTCTGTACTCTCGCCCTGATTTCGGCGCCGGCGTTCAGCGAAATCAATTAGACGTTGCCTGTTCACTTGAGTACGAGGGTCGTCCTTTTGGATGTTCCAAGGCATCCAGCCTTCAATCGGCGTGCCGGCGTAGGCCCGCTGGATGATACCTACCGGTATCTTGAGTTCTTCATGTAGTTTCTTTCCAAAATAATAGGCAACTGCCGAAGTCTCCGCAGCGGCCTTAGCATCACATTGTTTCCAGCGGCTCAGAAGATCGCGGTTTTCCGTCAATGGCTCGTGCCAATGTTCACGAGCAGATTTGAAAATGCGCAATTGCGGCAGATCGACTTCACTCTCTTTTTCCGCCTCGAAGGAATTGGCCACAGACCACCCCATATTCGATTGCCCCACACACAGCCAGACCTCCCCAATAGCGACATCGTTGATTTGAATCTGGTTTGATCCTTCAACCTGCAGAGTATGACCTGTCCCTGGTTTAGGAGTTTTCAGGAATAATTTCCATTGACCATCTTTGTCGGCTTTGGTCGAAGCCAAAGTTCCCCAACTAGCTTTTATGGAGACAGCCTCCCCCGCATCTGCCCAGCCCCAAATTGCGGCATGGGTTTGCTGCTGCAGAATCATATGGTCACTGAAGAAACGCGGCAGGCGTACCTCAGCATTTAAGACCGGTAACGCGGCCGCCAGCATCAGCAACCCCAGAAATAATCGAAACCCATTCACCGCCCCAATCATCCCCCGCCTCACCGAACCGGGCAAGGAAAGAAGCCCCTCCTCCTTGCCAATCCGAGCGGGCGCATTTACAAAGGGGCATGCGCTTTCTTTTTTCATTGTTGATGGTGTGTGGCGTTTTGCAGGCGGTTGAACAGACTAAGCGACCGAACATCTTGTGGATCACGGCCGAGGACATGAGTCCGGTGCTGGGATGTTACGGGGACAAGTTTGCCATCACCCCGAACATTGACCAGTTAGCGAAGGAGAGCGTGCGGTACACGAAGGCGTTTGCCAGTGCGCCGGTGTGTTCGCCTTCGCGTTCGTGCCTGATCACCGGGTGTTATCCCACCTCCCTCTCCACGCAGCAAATGCGGTCGGGCTTTACGATCCCCAAAAGCATGCGTGGGTTTCCGGCGTTGCTACGCCAGCGTGGATATTACACGACTAACAACGTGAAGACCGATTACAACACGGGCAATTACGCAGAGATCATCAAGTCTTCTTGGAACGAAAGCAGCGACACCGCCCACTGGCGCCAGCGCGGCGATAAAGCGCAGCCGTTTTTCAGTGTGTTTAACCTGATGACCTCGCACCAAAGCCGGTCGATGGTGTGGCCGTACGCGCGGTTCAAGGAGGAGGTGCAAAGCACCCTATCGCCGGGCGATATTCACGACCCGAACAAGGTGCCGCTGCCACCGTATTATCCCGACACCCCACTGGTGCGGCGCGAGCTGGCGCGCTTTTACGATTGTGTCACGGCAATGGACCTGCAGGTGGGCGCAATCCTCAAGCAACTGCTGGAGGACGGTCTCGCGGAAAACACCATTGTGTTTTTTTACAGCGACCATGGTAGCGGCATGCCTCGCCACAAACGCGCCCTACTCGATAGCGGCATGCACGTGCCACTGCTGATTCGCTTCCCCCAACAATGGCAGCACCTCGCCCCCGGTAAACCCGGATCCACCACCGATCGGCTCGTGAGTTTTGTGGACTACGCGCCCACGGTGCTGAACCTGCTCGACCTGCCGATCCCCGAGGCCATGCAGGGTGAGCCGTTCCTCGGCAAGGACGCTGCCGAGCCGCGCCGCTACGTGTACGGGCACCGCGATCGCGTGGACGAAGTGCGAGACCTCGCCCGCTCCGTGCGCGACAACCAATACCTTTACATCCGCAACTACATGCCGCACCTCGGCTACAACCAACCCACCGTCTGGCCGGATAGCGGCGAGATTCGCCACGAGTTTTATCGCCTCACTGATTCCAAAAAAATGACCCCTGCTCAATGGCATTTCGCCGGTCCCACACGGCCCGTTGAGGAACTGTACGATTGCCAAGTCGACCCGCAGAATCTCAAGAATCTTGCCGACTCCGAGGCTCACCAGAAAATTCTGAAGCGCCTACGCAACGCCCATCGCAAGCACATCACTCAAACCATTGACCTCGGGTTCCTGCCCGAGAGCGAGGCGTGGGAGATGTTCGCGAAGCAAACCGGCTGGGAACTCGGCCAAGGCGGCCACGTGAAGATGGGGCCCATCCAACGCGCCGCCGCCCAAGTGGGTACTGCCGACGAAACCGCTCTGGTCAAAAATCTCCAATCCAAAAACGCCAGCATCCGTTACTGGGCTGCCCTCGGTCTTGCCCACCATCAGGAACTACGCCTCGAAACCAAACAACAACTCCGAAAGGCACTGACCGATCCCTCCCCTGCCGTCCGCATCGAGGTCGCCAATACCCTGGTCCGCGCCGGCGAACCCAACCCTGCGCTCGGCGCATTAATCAAAGATCTCGCGCACGAAAATCTCATTATCGTCACCCACGCCGCCCGCACCATCGAGCTGCTCGGCCCCCAAGCCAGCGTTGCGAAAAAACCCATGGCCGAAGCGCTCAAGCGCGCTGAAACCATTCGCCCACCTGACACACCCGCCACCGTCGTCCTCCCCGGGGACAAAGACCTCGCCATGTTCGTGGCATTTAGTTGCAGGGCGTTCCTCGATGAGCTGAATTAGGGGGTAATTGTGAATTGTTAACAATCATGTTGACGCGTTTTTGGCTAGCCGTACAATAAACATATGATCGACCGACGACACTTTCTGCGAGGCCTCGGCGGTGTTTGCCTGACCCTCCCGGCATTCGAATCATTACGAGGGGCACAGTCCCGTAAAGCCAAGGCCAAGCGGTTTGTTTGTGTGGCGCCAAATTATGGGATGTACCCGGGCAGTTTCTTCCCGGAACAAACCGGAACGGACTACGCCATGCCTTCAATTCTTAAACCGATGGAACGGCATCGAAGCGAATTCAGTATTTTTAATAATCTCGATCACCCGGGTGTTGGAGGTGGGCATGGATGTTCCCATACCTTCCTAAACGGAATGGAACTCAAAGACACTAAGGATCAGCCTCAACGTTTACAATCCTTGGACGAGTTTTTAGCGGAACAGATCGGCCAACAAACTAGGTTCCCATCTTTGCGCCTCGGGGCCAACGGCGTATCCTGGTCACGTGCGGGCATCAAGCTACCGAGCGACGGAAGTCCGGCGCAGGTCTTTGCCAAATTGTTCATGGAGGACAATCCTAAGGTTAAGGAAAACCAACGACGTTTTCTCGATGAAGATGACAGTATCCTCGATGTTGTCCATGCGGATGCCAAGAGGCTGGGTGCGCGTATGTCCAAGCCTGACCAAGTCAAGCTCGACGAATATTTAACGGCGGTGCGAGAGGTGGAGCGAAAACTTCAGCGGCAGGCCAAGTGGATTGATGTGCCCAAGCCTAAGGCCAACGATGAGGTCATCCGGGGAAATGACGAGGTCGTGGTGGATCTCAACTATCCGTACAATACGCCGGTAATGTATGATCTGATGGTCTTGGCCCTACAAACAGAGTCGACCAATGTCATTACCTTTGGCCATCCGGGCGGCAACCGGCTCTTTCCCTTTGAGGGCATTGAACTGGGGTATCATTCACTCACCCACCACGGCAAACGGCCCGAGTTGCTTCAGCAACTCACGATCATTGAGTTGTACTATACCCAACAACTGGCACGGTTCTTCGATCGGATGAAGGAAGCCAAGGATGCTGAAGGTCAACCTCTATTAGACTCCACCGTGGTGCTCTTTGGTAGCGGCATGGGGAATGCCAGTTCTCATTCCAGTCGCAACCTGCCTATCCTTTTGGCTGGAGGCGGGTTTAAAACCGGCGAACATCATCGGTTTGAGCGTACCGGGCGCGATGGGCGACCGCTCTGTGATTTATTCGTGTCCATCCTGCAAAAATTGGGGGTGGAAACCGACCGGTTCTCCACGAGTCAAGGTAACCTGAATCACCTGATCGCGTGATCCCTCGCCTCATCATCGTGACGTTCGGCTGGTGGTTGGCGACCGGACTGCAATCGGCTGATTTGCAGCTTTTCCTTAAGAACTACTGTGTTGAATGCCACGGCCCGGATAAGCAGAAAGCAGACCGACAGTTTGACCAGTTAACCGGGGACTTCACCCAATTAGCCGAAGCCGAAGCATTCCAGGAGATACTCGACCAATTGAACCTAGGCGAAATGCCGCCCGAAGGAAAACCACGGCCCAATCCCCCTGACCTCAAGGTATTAGTTGCTCAACTCACTGAATCTTTGGCGCGGGCACGGGCTGCAGCCACGGAAAATTCAGGCAAAGTGGTTTTGCGCCGATTGAACCGGGAAGAATATCGCAACACGATCCGGGATTTATTTGGTCTAAAGATGGTCGATTTTGATCCCACCACCACCTTTCCGCCTGACGATACGATTGAAGGCTTCGACAATGTAGGCGAAGGCCTGGTTACCTCTGATCATTTGCTGCGCAACTATCTCTATGCCGCCCGCGAGGTGGCAGACAAAGTCGTTCGACCTGGTCCCAAGCCAGAGATGATTCGGTATGAAAAAGCCAATGAGGTGCCGACCGATACGTTAGAGAAAGATGCCCGGGCGGCAGCCGGCCGAATGTTTATCAAGTTCCGTCAACCACTGGGTATCATGCAATTGGACAAACGCCGCGGAGTGCCGGCGGCCGGCGAATACGTCATTCGTTTTTCAGCACGCGCGATTCGGAGAAAATCCAGATATAAGGATGAAGATCTCCGTTATAATTCAAATGAACCCATGCGCCTTTCGATTTCCATTGATTCACGAGAGCTAGGGGCGACTGCTCACCGGATCATTGGCGAATACGACATTCCCGATGATCGAACCGTGGAGATTGAACATCGGGTGTGGCTGGAAAAAGGGTTTACCTTCCACGTTCATTGGGCCAATGGCCCCCACGGTTCGTTTAAACGCATAATGCGTAAAGTGTTGCCCAAGTATAATCCCGATGCGTTGTACCCGGCCCGTAATCCACCGGAGATGTATATCGGTTCAGGCCCCGAACTCCACGTGTACACGCTCGGGATTGAGGGACCGTTTTATGAAGAATGGCCCCTAGCGGGTTTCGACCGCTATTTTCCCTCGCCACCGGTTAGCCCCAATGCGGAATATCTGCGCAGTAGTCTAACCCGACTAGCCAATGCCGCTTTTCGCCGGCCGGTGACTGAACAGGAAATCAAACCCTATCTAGATCTTGCCGAGAGCTACCTGACGGAAAACAGCAATTTTTGGGCTGCCGCCCGATATGGGATGCGAGCCATTCTTACCTCTCCACGGTTCCTGTACCTTAATGAACACGCGCCCCACTCGGCTAGCCATAAACTCGATGGCTATGAGCTCGCCTCACGCCTGTCTTATTTTCTTTGGAGTTCCATGCCGGATAATGAACTACGCGCGGCCGCAGCTTCGGGTCTTCTAAAAACTCCGGAAGGGCTGAGAGGGCAAGTAAACCGAATGCTCAAAGATCCGCGCGCCTCAGCTTTGAGTAAGAACTTCGTCGAACAATGGTTGCATCTTCGAACCCTTGGCGAAATGCCTCCAGACCCGGAAACCAACCGTGCCTATTATGAGGACGATCTGGAAAATGCCATGCGCGAGGAAACCCGCCGTTACTTTGCACATGTCCTGCTGCAAAACCGAAGTATCCAAGACTTTATCGATTCGAATTATACCTTTCTCAATGAACCCCTCGCCCGGCATTACGGAATCCCGGGCATCTCCCATCAGGAATTTCGCCAGGTGAAACTGAAACCCGAGCACCAACGAGGAGGCCTGCTTGGGCACGGAAGCGTCCTGACCGCCACCTCCAACGGCGTGGAAACTCAGCCGGTACTACGGGGCGTTTGGATTTTAGAAAACCTATTGGGAACACCGCCCAGCCCGCCACCACCGGATATCGAACCCATTGAGCCAGACGTTCGCGGAGTGTCCACGATTCGGGAACTCATGGAAAAACACCGGAACAATGCCACCTGCTTTGAATGTCATCGCAAGATTGATCCACTGGGATTGGCAATGGAACCCTACGATTTTCTCGGCCGCTGGCGCGACCGCTATGCGAAGAAGATTCCCGTCAATGCCACAGGGAACATGCCCGATGGAACGGCTATCAACGGTCCCGTCGGCATTCGTGGATACCTCAAAAAACGCCCTGCGCAGTTCACTCGTTGCCTAACGGAAAAACTTTGGATCTACGCTATGGGCCGCCGGATCAGCTTTACCGATCGTGATGATATTGACCGCATTGTCGCAGTGCTACCCAAGCACGGCTACGGACTGCAAGAATTGATCCATCAAATCGTGGCCAGCGAACCGTTCCACTCGAAATGAAAAAGCTGTTTTTATTTCTGTGGCTAACCATCGCCGCCCTCGCCTCCGAAAAACCCAACATCATCCTGATCATGGTCGATGATATGGGTCGGGACTGGGTCAGTTGCTACGGGGCCCAGCACCCCACTCCCAACATTGATCAACTGGCAAAGCAGGGCGTGCGTTATGAAACAGCCTGGTGCACCCCCATTTGTACCCCTACCCGGGTCACGCTATTAACGGGCCAATACCCCTATAATCACGGCTGGATACAGCACTATGATGTCCCGCGCTGGGGAGGCGCAGGATTACGGACGGACCGCTTTACCACATTTGCCCGTCACCTGCGCGATGCGGGCTACGCCACGGCCATTGGAGGAAAATGGCAGATCAATCACCTTGGCAAACAGCCGGATATCCTCAAGCAGCATGGCTTCGATGAACACTGCGTTTGGCCCGGCGTAGAAGCCGATCAACCCGAAACTGAAGAACGCTTTTGGGATGGGCTCATCGCAACCAACGGCAAACGTGCCAGAGTCCCCTACGGGCCGGATACCATCAACCGGTTCCTCATTGATTTCGTGAAGCGCCACAAGGATCGGCCTTTTCTAGTTTATTATCCCATGTTGCTCACCCACGGACCGCACACCACCACACCACTCAACAAATCCAATCCACCGGAAGGCAAACCTGCGCTCTACGCCGGGAACGTCACCTACATGGATCAGCTGATTGGCAAGCTGGTGCGTGCCGTAGATGATCTTGAGCTGACAAAACGCACCGTCATTATTTTCACTGGCGACAACGGCTCCGCATCCTCCGGCATCCTCAATGGCAAACCCTACCCAAAAGGCAAAGGACGCGAAGCGGATTGGGGAGTGCATGTGCCTTTCATTGTACGCGCCCCATTTCTAACTTCGGGCGGGCGCGTCTCGCGCGACCTCATTGATTTCACCGATTTCTATCCCTCCTTCCTTGAATTAGCCGGCATCCCTTCGCATAAGAACCTGAAACTCGACGGCCGATCTTTCGTTCCCAGCCTCCGCGGCAGTGTCGATCCCTTTGAGAAACGCAGTTGGATTTATTCTCAAATCGGCAACTTCCGAATGATCCGAGACTGGCACCATTTATTGGATAACCGAGGTGCCTTCCACGACATGAACAAGGACCCCCTGCAGCAACATAAAGTCAACCCTCTGGATAAAATCGCTCCAGGCCGCCGCGACCGACTCCAGATGATTCTCAAACGGTTCCCGGCCAATGCACCGGCCCCCTTCCCTGAATTCAAAGTCAAACATTCAGGCCTTTATTAGGCCGAATATATTTTTGGAATCGAACCCAACGAACATCGACTCTTGAGGCGGCTTGAAGGAAAGCTTAAAGTGGAACGCATGCCGTATTTTCTCTCAATACTATTGGTGGCGATAGGCCAGTCCGTCTTCGCGGCAGAAAAGATTCCTTCGGATACTCAGAACCTCAAGAAAGGGAAGGCGTTCACCCTCGCGGTATTGCCTGACACCCAATTTTACTGTGACACCCGACTGAAGCTGTCCAAAAAGTGGGGTAACGGAGATTTGCGCCGTTATTTTTTCGCACAAACCCGCTGGGTTCGTGACAACCAGAAGCGACTCAATATCGCTTTTCTTGTCCACGAAGGAGATCTCGTGCAGGCGGATGCCCCGGAGGAATGGGCCATCGCAAAGGAAGCCATGTCTGTCTTGGACGGGAAGGTTCCCTATAGCATGTGCCTGGGAAACCATGACATGGGTTTTGAGAGGGCGGATAACAAATATGGCGGTAATATCGGCGTCAACCGGACCACGCATTTTAACACCTACTTTCCTCGCGAGAAATTCGCCAAAAGGCAGGAGTTTGGTGGAACCTTTCACCCCGCTCGTCATGACAATTCCTGGTATCACTTCGAGGCAGCAAGTATGAAATTCCTGATTGTTTCCCTCGAATGCAAACCGCGCGACGAGGTGTTGGAATGGGCGAACCGGGTGGTCTCTAAGCACCCTGACCACCGTGTCATTGTCCTGACGCATGCCTATCTGAACCCGAAAAAATCAAGAAATACCTCGGGTGGAGTGAAGGCCAAAGGCAACACCGGTGAGCAGACGTGGCAAAAGTTCATCAAGAAGCACAAGAACATCTTCATGGTTCTCTGCGGTCACCACTCGGGAGAGGCCGTTCGGACAGACGCCGGAGATCACGGCAATCAGGTTCATCAAGTTCTGAGTGATTATCAACACTTAAACAATGGCGGAGAATCTTGGCTCCGCTACATGGTCTTTGAACCAAACGAGAACAAGATAAAGGTCTATACTTACAATCCGGCACTAAACAAATTCCGCAATTTTCCGTCCAGTCGTTTCGATTTGGACTACCCAATGAAAAAAGTAGAATAGTCCGGAGCCTTATTTTCTAACCTGAAAATCTGAATGCCACTTTCTTTTTACCC
>Ga0160423_10002954_pt1 | contig 14145 bp, 17 predicted proteins | sample CRUFie14St8metaG_FD_108191 | JGI IMG/M metagenome (GOLD analysis project Ga0160423, IMG submission 108191) | Marine microbial communities from the Costa Rica Dome - CRUD Field 142mm St8 metaG | ecosystem: Environmental > Aquatic > Marine > Oceanic > Photic zone | place: Costa Rica: the Eastern...
AAACTCCAATGGGTCAAGTTGTAAAAGGCTTACTCGATGGTGGTGTCACATTCGGTGTATCGACTCGTGGTATGGGAAGTTTGAAGAACAATGGTAACGCAATGGTCGTTAATGACGATTATATTCTTAACGCGGTAGATATCGTGCAAGATCCATCCGCTCCTAGCGCTTTCGTTAATGGGATAATGGAAGGAGTTGAGTGGGTTTGGAATAACGGAATCATTGAAGCTCGAACAATTGAGAAAATGGAGACTGAAATTAAAAAGGCTCCACGAACTAATCTCTATGAGACAGAGGTTCGTGAGTTCAAGAATTTCCTCTCGTTGTTAAAATCAAAATAAGGAGTCAAAAATGACTGATAATAATACTGAAAATCAGGACGTGGAACTCCAAGAGACTGATGAGGAAATCTCTGAAATGAAACACGATCCTAAGAATGCTGAAGCTCAGTCAATCGCTTCTGTAGACAAAGCTCAAGATGCAGGAACACAGAGCGCGCCATTACCAATGTCGCCCGGTGCAACTGCAAAGCATAACACTAAGAAAGATCCAATGCCTAAGTTAACTAAGGCAGGTATGATTAATGCAATGTTTAACAAGATGAAAAAAGCTAAGAAAAATAATCTTGAAAACATGTACAATAGTGTTATGAAAGATCACTTCGAGAATGAAGAAGACGCAATCGTTGAAGATAAACCTTCAGTCGATTACAAAGTTGATTTCAAAGAAGATCTTAAAGCTTTAGTCGCTGAAGAAGCTACATTGTCTGATGAGTTCAAGCAGAAAGCAGAAATTATCTTTGAAGCTGCAATTCAATCAAAATTAACTGATGAGATTGACAGACTCGAAGAGAAATATAACGAAGAGCTTGAAGCTGAGATTCAAACTACAAAATCTGATCTCGTAGAAAAAGTTGACAATTACCTAAACTACGTAGTTGAAGGCTGGATGGAAGATAACAAACTAGCTATCCAAAATGGTTTAAGAACTGAGATTGCAGAAGACTTTATGAATAAGTTAAAAGACTTATTTACTGAGTCATATATCACAGTACCAGAAGGAAAGACTGACATGGTCGATGAATTAGCTGACCAAGTTGAAGACCTTGAGGCAAAACTCAACGAAACAACTGAGCAAGCTATATCACAGGCAGTCGAGCTAGAAGATCTTAAGAAAGACGCTATCATTAGAGAGCATTCAAAAGATTTAGCAGATACTCAAGTAGAAAAGCTTAAGTCACTGGTCGGTGACGTAGATTTCGAAAACGAAGAAACTTTTGCAAATAAAGTGGCTACAGTCAAGGAATCATACTTCACTAAAAATACAACAACAAATTCCGGAGAAGTAATCGAGGAAGACGAAGATGCACCAGCAGTTCAAGCTGAAGGTTCAATGGCTCAGTACTTATCCGCAATTAAGAAAACCACTAAATAGGGAGTCCAATTATGGTACCGAATACATCATCTTATGATCAGTTGATTGAAAAGTGGGCTCCAGTACTTAATGAAGAAAGTGCTGGCAAAATCACTGACAATCATAAAAGAGCTGTAACAGCTGCAGTATTAGAGAACCAAGAAATCGCGCTTAGAGAAGAAGGCTTGATTCAGGAAAATTCTAGTACAGTTGCTGGTACAAACACTGGCCCAACTCAGGCATCATGGAATCCTGTATTGATCGCACTAGTAAGAAGAGCTATGCCAAACTTAATGGCATACGATATCTGCGGTGTGCAGCCAATGTCAGGTCCAACAGGCTTAATCTTCGCGATGAAGTCAAGATATAATACAGGCGTTAATAAAGCTGGCCAAGGTACAGCAGGCGCAGGTCTAAGCGCACCAGAAGCTATGTTCAACGAAGTTGAGCAGTACTCAGGTGATTCAGGAGTAGCTGCAAACGCTGCAACTGGTCCATCTGGTCTAACAGGTATAGCTAATGGAGACGGTGACTCAACTATCGATGATAGTAGAGGCGATCCAATTGCAAACGTAGATTTATATACTACTGCAGAAGCTGAGGCACTTGGTGCATCAGGTGCTGAGCAATTCGCTGAAATGGGTTTCACTATCGAAAAAGCAACTGTGACTGCAAAGTCAAGAGCGCTAAAGGCAGAATATACTTTAGAATTAGCTCAAGACCTTAAAGCAATCCACGGTCTAGATGCTGAGACAGAGTTAGCTAACATCTTATCAACAGAGATATTAGCTGAAATCAATAGAGAAGTCGTAAGAACAATCAACGGTCAAGCAAAAACTGGTGCTAGCACTGTAAATACTGCCGTCAATGGTATCTTCAACGTACAGACAGATGCAGATGGTAGATGGTCAGTTGAGAAGTTCAAAGGATTAATTCTACAGATCGAAAGAGAAGCTAATGTAATTGCTAAAGAGACACGTAGAGGTAAAGGTAACTTTATGATCTGCTCATCAGACGTAGCATCTGCATTAAACGCAGCAGGTATGTTAGACTATACACCTGCATTAGCAGCTAACTTACAGGTCGACGACACAGGTAATACTTTTGCTGGCGTAATGAACGGCAGAATGAGAGTATACATTGATCCGTATGCAACTTCAGACTATGTCAACGTAGGATATAAGGGTACTAACCCATATGACGCTGGCGTATTCTACTGTCCATATGTACCGTTAACTATGGTCAGAGCTGTTGGGGAAGACACTTTCCAGCCAAAAATTGGTTTTAAAACCAGATATGGAATGCAAGTCAACCCATACGTAACTGCAACACCGCAGGACGATATTTCTAACAGCACCACTAAGAAGAATAACCAGTACTACAGAATATTCAGAGTAGATAATATTCTTGGTGCTTAAGTCTTAGTACTACTGATAAAAAAAGGGGAGCGTGAGCTCTCCTTTTTTATATAAATAACATTATGGAAATATTTCTACTAACAACATTCGTATTCATGGCTTTCATAGCCTCAGGCATGTCGTTTGGTTTATTATTTAAACCAATTAAAGGTAGCTGTGGTGGAATAAACTGTAGGTGTAAGAATGGCACTGACAACTAATTTTAACTATCTACAACCAACTGGATTTAAGTTAGTTATAGATAGAACTAACTATCCTAATCTAGAGTACTTTGTTCAAGACTTTACACATGCCGGTGTGATTATGAATGCGGCTGAATTAAGTTATAAGAAGATAGCTTCAATTCCTTTTATTGGTGATAAGTTAACTTACAATGAGATGCTAGCTAATATTATATTAGATGAAGATATGAAAGCTTATACTGAGATGCACGATTGGATGAGAAGAGTTCTAGATCAAGATAACGTTACTGCAGTAGATAGATTTAAAAATAAAACTCAAAGACCTCCATCACAATCTGATATTGTGTTATCTATTTTAAATAGTTCTAACAACGCAATAGTTAGAATTAAATATAGAGATTGTATACCAGTAGCTTTAACAGACATACAGTTTCAATCAACGGCAGGTGGAGAATCTTTTATAACGTTTGGTGCATCGTTTAGATTTACGTATTTTGACATATTGACTAAAAACCAGACCACAGGCGCTTTTACTGATTCATTTACAGTTACAGGTTCTGTAGGTTAATATATAATATTGAGGACATTATGATTGATTTGAAAAAAGTCCACGAGATGTGGCAAGAAGACAGTACTATTAATAATAACCAACTAGATGAGACTTCTCGTCAAACTCCAAAATTACATTCTAAATATTTACAACTTTGGTCAACTGCTAAATTAGAGTTAAGAAGGACCGAGTTTGAACAAAAGAAGTTGTTAAAAGAAAAATGGTTATATTATAATGGTAAGATGGATCAAGAAACTTTACAACAAAAAGGTTGGGATCCGGATCCTTTTGATGGTTTAAAAATATTAAAAGGTGAAATGGATTATTATTACGATAGCGATCCAGAGATACAAAAATCAGAAGAGAAGATACAGTATTGGAAAACTGTAATAGAAACTTTAACAGAGATAATAGATAATTTAAAATGGCGGCATCAAACTATATCGAACATAATCAAATGGAAACAATTCGAGTCAGGAAACTAAATCACGCAACTTTAAAAGTAGAATGCGATAGAGGCATTGGAGCAGAACTAAGAGAATTTTTTTCTTTCTATGTTCCAGGGTATAAATTTATGCCAGCTTACAGAAATAGATTATGGGACGGAAAGATAAGATTATATAATCAAATAACTGGAGAGATTTCTAGTGGATTGTTTCCACAAATAATATCTTTTGCAGAGAGCCGAGAATATAAGATAGACGTAGAAGATACCGAGTATGGTAATCCTAATGAAGGAAATAAAATAAATGCAAACTTCATGATGCAGTTTGTAGAAGCACTTAAGTTGCCGTTTAAAATAAGAGATTATCAATTTGACGGAATATGTACTGGAATACAGAGAAAAAGTGCTATACTGCTTTCGCCAACCGGATCTGGTAAATCTTTAATAATATACGTAATGATGAGATGGTTATTATCTGCACTAGACAAATCAAGAAAAGATATACTAATAGTAGTTCCAACAACTTCTTTAGTAGAACAAATGTACAATGATTTTAAATCTTATGGATATGACGTTGATAAACGCTGCCACAGAATTTACTCAGGCAAAGATAAAAATACTTTTAAAAGAGTTGTCATAAGTACTTGGCAATCAATATATAAGTTTCCAAAAGATTGGTTTGCAAAATTTGGAGCAGTATTTGGAGACGAATGCCATGGATTTAAATCAAAGTCACTTACGACTATCATGAATAAATGTACCGAAGCAGAATATAGATTTGGTACGACAGGAACATTAGATGGAGCATTAACACATGAGTTGGTATTACAAGGATTGTTCGGCAAAATTTACAGAGTTACCACCACGCGGGAATTACAAGATAAAGATACGCTCGCTAAGTTATCAATACGTAGAATCATACTCGAGCACGATGAAAAAACAAGAAAAGAATTTGGAAAACAAAAATATCAAGACGAGATTAAATACATAGTAGAACATAAAAAGAGAAATAGTTTTATTACTAACTTATCGCTAGATCTAAAAGGAAACACGTTAGTTTTATATAATTATGTAGATAAACACGGCAAACCAATATACGATATGATTAAAAATAAAGTTGCCGAGGGGCGCAAGATTTTTTTCGTATCAGGTAATACTCCAACATCTGACAGAGAAGCCATAAGAGGAATAGTAGAAAAACAAAAAGATTCTATTACAGTAGCTTCACTCGGTACGTTTAGTACTGGTATAAATATTAGGAACTTACACAATATTGTATTTGCTTCTCCGTCAAAGTCTCAGATACGAGTACTTCAAAGTATTGGAAGAGGTTTAAGAAAAACAGACGACGGAAAAGAAACTACGTTATACGATATTATAGATGATATAAGTTGGAAGTCAAGAAAAAATTATGGTATATTACACGCTGATGAAAGGCTTAGAATATATGGAAGAGAAAAATTTAATCATAAAACATATAAAGTAAAACTATGAACAAAGCAAATATAAAACAATTTAAATTAACAAATAATGATGAGATCGTCTGTGAAGTTATAGAGTGGAACACTGGTGACGAGATAACAGACGTAGTGGTCAACAAAGCTCTGCGAGTAGTGTCTCACGAAGATTTTTATAGAGGCTTTAAGTTTTTTTGTTTCAGGCCATGGCTTAGTTTTCAAGAAGATCCAGCATGTTTGCAGACTATTAACTCATCTCATATAGTAGTATCAAGCAATCCCACACCAGATATTTTAAAACATTATAAAGCTTGTTTAAGAGCCATAACACACGAGTTAAAAAATCGTGGAAAAGGCAAAAAAAGAACTACATACGCTAATTTAGACGAGATAAATCAAGCAATTAAAGATATGACAGATGAAGAGATGGATGCTTTTTTAGAAGAAAAATATGGTATGAGAGCAGTAGATCCGATAATTAATGACTCCGACGCCGGCAATAATGTTATACAGTTTAGACCTAAAGACGATAAGACATATCATTAAGGGTATATTCCTTCCCTCCCCATATACTCTTTTATTCTATCATACTTTTGTGAGTTTGTAAACAAGTTTTTTCACAACTAAGAGTTAAAAAAATATATTTACATTTACGTATTTTTGTTGTATAATATATTATGAAAGGTGGTAAAATGGCACGTAAAAAAAGTATTCACTATGTGAATAATAATGACTTCTCTACTGCAGTAGTTACGTATGTAGAAAACGTCGAAAAGGCTAAAGAAGAAAAATTGCCAGTTCCAAAAGTTCCAGATTACATAGCACAATGTTTTTTAAGAATAGCTGAAGGATTGTCTCATAAAGCTAATTTTATACGATATACTTATCGTGAAGAGATGGTTATGGACGCAGTTGAAAACTGTTTAAAGGCGATAGGTAACTACAACTTAGAAGCAGCTACAAGAACAGGTAAACCAAATGCATTTGCGTATTTTACTCAAATAACATGGTATGCTTTTCTTCGTAGGATTACTAAAGAAAAGAAACAACAAGAAATAAAACTCAAGTATCTTACTAAAGCTGGCGTAGAAAATTTTGTAGACAACGAACTCGAAGGCGGAGGAGTCGGTGAACAAGTTTCTACACACTTTGTTGACACATTAAGAGATAGAATAGAAAGAGTTAGATCTACTGATAGAGAAATGAAAGAAATAGTAAAAGTTGAGAAGAAAAAACGTAGAACAAAAATAGCAGATTCAGATTTAAGCGAGTTTATGAGATGAAAATAGCAATACTAAATGATACTCATTGTGGTATACGTAACTCTTCTGAGATATTTTTAGATAACGCTGAAGCTTTTTACAAAGATGTATTTTTTCCAGAGTGCGAAAAGCGTGGAATCAAACAGATATTGCATCTTGGAGATTATTACGATCATAGAAAGTTTGTTAACTTTAAAGCGTTAAACCACAATAGAAGAATATTTTTAGATCAATTAAGAAAACGTGGAATGAGTATGGATATTATTCCCGGGAACCACGATACTTATTATAAAAATACAAATGAACTAAACGCGTTAAAAGAATGTTTAGGTCATTATATGAATGAAGTCCATATTATAATGGAACCTACAGTTATGAAATACGGTTCTTTAAACATGGGATTACTTCCATGGATATGCTCAGATAATTATGAGCAATCTATGAATTTTATAAAAGACTGTAAAGCAGATTGGCTAGGTGCTCATCTCGAGATACGTGGATTTGAGATGATGAGAGGAGTACGCAACGTACATGGTATGAGTCCAGATGTTTTTAAAAAGTTTGAGATGGTTCTTACAGGTCATTATCATGTAGGCTCTAAAAAGAATAATATTTGGTATCTTGGATCGCAAATGGAGTTCTTTTGGTCAGACGCTCACGATCCAAAACACTTTCATATATTAGACACTGAATCAAGACAAATGGAAAAGATAAGAAATAATAACACTTTATTTGAAAAAGTTGTTTACAATGATGAAGAAATAGATTATAATAGTTATAATAAAAATTTATCTAAAAAGTTTGTTAAGGTTGTGGTCGCAAACAAAACAGATCCTTTTACTTTTGATAGATTTATTGATAATATACAGAATCAAGATATTTATGAATTAAAAATAGCAGAAAACTTTAATGAATTTGTTGGTGCTAATGTTGATGACGAAGATATGAACTTCGAAGACACCACCGAAATTGTTGATACATATATCGATGCAGTTGATACTGACTTAGATAAAGATAAAATAAAAGTTCAGATGCGTGAACTTATGACTGAAGCTCAAACCTTAGAGATAGCATGATTACATTTAAAAGTATTAAGTACAAGAACTTCTTGTCGTCCGGAAACAGTTTTACAGAAATAAACTTAAATAAAAATAAATCTACTTTAGTAGTTGGCCAGAATGGCGCAGGTAAGTCTACTATGTTAGACGCTTTGTCGTTCGCATTATTTGGTAAACCACATCGTAAGATAATGAAAAGCCAACTAGTAAATTCTATCAATCAAAAACAATGTGTAGTTGAAGTAGAATTTTATATTGGTAAAGCTTATTTTAAAATTATACGTGGAATAAAACCAACCATATTTGAGATATGGAAAGATGGTACGATGATTAATCAATCATCTCACGCTAATGAATACCAGAAGATACTCGAACAAAACATCCTGAAACTCAATCATAAGAGTTTCCATCAGGTGGTTGTACTAGGTTCATCTTCCTTTATACCTTTCATGCAACTCAATGCTGGACATCGTAGGGATGTTATCGAGGACCTTCTGGATATTAACATATTCTCAAAGATGAATATTATTTTAAGAGAAAAAAACTCAGTACTAAAAGACAAGTTGTCTACAATTAATCAAAGCATAGAACTTAATAAAACTAAAATAGAACAACAGACAAAATATATTAGAGACATCGCAGCTTTAACAGAAGAAAATAAAAAGAAATATCAAAAACAAGTAAAGACAGCTGAAGAGAAGATACTAAAATTACAGAATGAAAATAGTGAACTATCTAAAGAACTAGAGAACGATAATTCTGATAATGAATATAAAGAGCTACAAGCGCAAAAGAATAAGATAATATCTGAAACTGCTGAAGTAAAACAGCAGATGAAAGCAGTAGCAAAGAAAGGTATGTTCTTAGAAAAAAATGATACATGTCCTACTTGCGAACAAGAAATATCTAACAAAGATGTATTACTAGCTCAAGTAAAGAACGAAGCCTATCAATTAAAATCTACTTTAAACATGATTGATAGCAACGAGACAGTACTTCAAAATCAAATAAACGATTTGGAACAGCTAATGAATCATATTAGAGAAAAAACTAACGTGATCAATGCTAATAATAGAGAGATAACTTCTTTAAATCAAAGTAATGCAGATTTAAAAAAATATTTAGATGAAGAAGTTACTGCTGATTTAACTCAAGCAAGAAAAGATCTTGAAGATATGAGAGATTTAAAAGAAAATATGTTTGAGGAAAAGCTAAAAGTAAATGAACAATTTAGTTATAATAGTGTAATAGCAGAAATGTTAAAAGACACTGGTATAAAAACTAAAATTATAAAACAGTACTTACCAGCAATTAATAAACTTGTTAATCAATATTTGCAAGTATTAGATTTCTTTGTTCACTTTAATCTAGACGAAAACTTTAATGAAACGATTCGATCTAGACATCGAGATGATTTTACATATGATTCTTTTAGTGAAGGCGAAAAACAAAGAATAGATTTATCTTTACTATTTACTTGGCGCCAAATAGCAAAGATGAAAAACTCAGTAGCAACTAATCTACTGATATTAGATGAGACTTTCGATTCTTCTCTAGACCATGATGGTATAGAAAATTTATTAAAAATACTATATACTCTAGATGCAGATACTAATACTTTTATAATATCTCATAAAGGAGATATACTAGATGGAAAGTTTGAAACAAAATTAGAATTTGTAAAAGAAAAGAATTTCTCTAAGATGAAAATATAAATGTTTACTTTTGTCATAAAATGTATTATAATAAAACAATAATAATTAAAAAGGAAGGTATATTATGCAATTAAGTGAAAGCACCCTTGATGTTCTTAGGAACTTTGCTGGGATAAATCAAAATTTATTGATTAACCCTGGCTCAACTATAAAAACTATCAGTGAAGCAAAAAATGTAGTTGCTACAGCTGATATAACTGAATCCTTTACCAAAGGCTTTGGTATATATGACTTAAATGAGTTCATAGGCGTTTTAGGTCTGGTAAATAATCCATCTCTTAAATTTGACAATGACTTTGTCGTGGTTCAAGATGAAAGTGGTAGATCAAAAGTTAAATACTTTTATGCCGCAGAAGAGACTGTGACAACACCAACAAAAGTTGTCACCATGCCAGATCCAGAAGTTAAGTTTAGTCTAGATAACGACACTTTAAATAAACTTAAAAAGGCTGCAGCGACTTTAGGTCATGATGAATTACTGATTTCAGCAAAAGATGGAGTACTAACTTTATCAGTTGTAGAAAACCAAAATGCAACTTCAAATGCATTTTCTATAGACGTAGATGGTGAGTTTGCGCAGGACGCTGTCTTTAATTTCATCATCAAAATTTCTAATTTAAAATCACTTTTAGCTGGTGATTATGATGTAGAAATATCCTCTAGATTAATAACGCAATTCAAACACAAAGAGGTAGGTGTAAAATATTGGATTGCACTCGAGAAAACTTCAACGTACGGAGCGTGACATGTCAGATAACTTGACTCAATTAAAAGACCTTAGTAATAAGGCAGCTAGAAGTACAGTAGCAGTAATTGATGCTGTAACTCAAAGAGGTGGTTTTAAAGGCGAAGAGCTTACAACCATCGGCGGTTTAAGAGACCAGTGTGTACAAATTATTCAGCTATCAGAGCAGATTCAGCAAGAAGATGCCATGGCCGATAACAGTACTCAAACTGAAACTAAACCAAAGACTATTAAATAATTTACGTTTTGATTTTTGATTTTATTATTTTGTTATGGAGAATACGTAAATGTCTAAAGAATTTCTATGGGTTGAAAAATATCGACCAACTAAAATAGAAGACACTATTTTACCTAAGTCTTTAAAAGAAACCTTCCAAAAAATAGTAACCGGTGGTGAACTCCCTAATATGTTATTTACTGGTACTGCTGGCTTAGGTAAAACTACCGTAGCTCGAGCTCTATGTAATGAGCTCGACTGCGATTATATCTTAATTAATGGTTCTGAGGAAGGTAATATCGATACACTAAGAACCAAAATAAAACAATTTGCTTCATCAGTTTCTTTGCAAGGTGGCTACAAAGTGGTTATCCTCGATGAGGCAGATTATCTTAATCCACAATCTACTCAACCAGCTCTTCGTGGTTTTATTGAAGAGTTTTCTAATAATTGTAGATTTATTTTAACTTGTAACTTTAAAAATCGTATAATTGAACCGCTTCATTCCAGATGCGGCGTATACGAGTTTAATACTTCTAAAAAAAGTATGGCAGATCTTTGCGATAATTTCATGCAGAGATGCCTAACTATACTCTCAAAAGAAAATATTAAATACGCCGAAGCAGCCGTAGCTGAACTTATTATGAAGTTTGCTCCTGATTGGCGTAGAGTCTTAAACGAGTTACAAAGATATTCTATTAACGGCGTGATTGATAGTGGAATACTTAACAGCATCAAAGATAAAAACTATGATGATCTTTTCTCTTATTTGAAAAATAAAGATTTTAAAAAGATGAGAAACTGGGTTGTAAACAATATAGATACAGATGCAAGCGCAATTTTTAGAGCTATGTACGACAGAATGAGTGATAAGGTTGCGCCTCAATCAATACCACAATTGGTGCTTATTCTTGCAGACTATCAATACAAAAATGCATTTGTTGCTGATCACGAACTTAACGTGGTAGCATGTTTAACGGAGGTTATGTCAGATGTTCAATTCAGTTAAATTAACTTTATATACTCAAGAGGATTGTTACTATTGTTACGAGTTAAAAAAGAAACTTGTACAGTGGGGGTATGATTTCAGAGAAGTAAATATAAGTTACGATTTATTTGCAAAAGATTTTTTAAAAGATAAAGGACATCGAACTGTCCCGCAACTATATTGGAATAATACACATTTAAATAAGTTTCCAACAACAGAACTTAAACAAGAACATGTAGAAGCAGAACTTGATTATGAAAATTATATTGGTGGAGTCGAAAATTGGCAGGTAAAAAGAGCGTAGCAATTGTTGGTGGTGGAATCGCTGGCATAACAACTGCTTATTTTTTAGCTAGAAAAGACTATAAAGTAAGACTATTTGATCCAGATGGAATTGCAGAACATTGTAGTTATGCTAATGGCGGTCAACTCTCTGTATGTAATGCAGAAGTTTGGAATACTTATAGCAACATCATAAAAGGAATCAAGTGGATTAATAAAACTGATGCTCCTCTAGCATTTAGAACTGACCATTGGTCTTGGGAAAAAATTAAATGGATTGCAGGATTCATAGGAGCAACTGTAACTAACTCTTATGATTGGAATACTAGAAAAACTATAGAATGGAGTTTAAGATCTCGTAAATTATACAAAGAGCTTACCAGAGAACTAGGTGTAAACTTCCACCAAAAAGATTGTGGAATACTTCATATCTATAAAAACGAAAAATCTTGGTATAAAGCTCAAAAAACTCTTGAAAGATTTAAAGATACTGGCTGGGGTCGTGTAATAAAAAAAGGTAACTTACTAAAATATAATATAAAGACAAAATCAATAGTAGGTGCTACTTTTACTAAAGGAGATTCAGTCGGCGATATACATACCTTTTGTAAACAAATTTCAAGTTACTTATACCACAATTGGGACTATAGAATTGCTGTAAATAAAATCGTAAGAACTAAAGAACAAAAAGATTGGTCCAAACCACGAGATTATGCTAAAACCATACAAGAACTTCAAGAAGAATTTGATGAAGTTGTTATATGTGCTGGAGCGTATACTCCAGCTTTAGTACCAAATTTAAATATATATCCAATAAAAGGTTATTCTATAACATATCGCTACGAATCAGATGCTCCTACAACTTCAGTACTTGATGACGATGCTAAAATTGTAGCCTCTCCGTTTTCAAATAATACTTTTAGAGTTGCTGGAACTGCTGAATTAGCTGGATGGAATCATGATGTAAGAATAGATAGAATAAAGCCATTAAGAAGATGGGTAAGACAAAATACTTTCGTAAAAGATAAAAGACCAGAGATGTGGGCATGCTTAAGACCAATGACTCCTAACATGTTACCTGTAGCTAAAAAAGTTAAAGGATTATGGGTAAATAGCGGAGCTGGCCATTTAGGTTGGACTATGGGAATGGCTTTAGCTGAAAAAATAGCAAAGGAAATATAATGGAAGCTGAAATGATAAATCAATTTGTTAATCAATTAGCTATGTGTGAATTATTATCTGCACACAGCTTAATACAACCTTCACTCTCTTTTGAGTGTAAACAAATAGAAATCTTTATTCAAGAATCTTATTTTGATAATAACTATGATGCATTTATAAAATGGTGGGATGCAACTGTCGTGCCGGTGGTAAATGAATTTCAAACGTTAATAGAGAAACGTACATCATGAATCCTTTTGAATACGCCAACGCTATAAATTACACTAAGAAGAATATTATGGTAGATGATATTGCTGAAAAAGCATATAATCCTTTTATGATTAATCGTCAGCTTTCATACTTTCCAGATACAGTATTAGCCGCAAATGAGATGAATCGTCATCATCATGTAGATAATCGTCTCCAATTCGATTTTTTTATAAATATAATTAGAAAGCGCAAAAGGTTTTCTAAATGGTTTAAACCAGAACAAATTAGTGATTTGGAGACTGTTAAAGAATACTATGGTTACAGCAATGAAAAAGCCCGCCAAGTTTTAACACTCCTATCCACTGAACAAATGAATGAATTAAAAAATAAGGTGGCCAAAGGTGGAAGAAAATAATATAGTAGAATGGACTCCTGACAATATGTTAGAAGTTACATTAAACGAGCCAGATGATTTCCTAAAAATTAGAGAGACGTTAACTAGAATTGGAGTAGCTTCTAGAAAAGACAATAAGTTATACCAATCATGTCATATACTACATAAACAAGGACGATACTTCATCGTACATTTTAAAGAATTATTTTTACTAGACGGTAAGAAATCTAACTTAGAAGAAAATGATGTAGCTAGAAGAAATACTATTGCTACGCTCATGAGTGACTGGGGTTTACTTGGAATAGAAAATAAAGATAAAGCACAACCAGTAGCTCCACTTAGACAGATTAAAATAATATCTTTTAAAGATAAAGATCAATGGGAACTTTGTCCTAAGTATAATATAGGCAATGGCGTAAAAGCTTAAAAAAAAGTTTATCACAACCGTTTAAATTTAAAAAAAAAGTATTATATATATTATAGGATGCCGAATAGTTCGGGTCCGTTAACTAACCTTGCTTAATAGGAGGATACTATGACTGGAAATTTTGTTTTCCCAAGGAACGCTTTTTTAGGTTTCGACCATATTTTCGACGCATTACAAGATATACATGTACATGCAAACGATGGATACCCACCACACAATGT
>Ga0160423_10002956_pt1 | contig 14140 bp, 13 predicted proteins | sample CRUFie14St8metaG_FD_108191 | JGI IMG/M metagenome (GOLD analysis project Ga0160423, IMG submission 108191) | Marine microbial communities from the Costa Rica Dome - CRUD Field 142mm St8 metaG | ecosystem: Environmental > Aquatic > Marine > Oceanic > Photic zone | place: Costa Rica: the Eastern...
CTAGGTCAGGCCGGGAACGGAGCAGCCCTACCTGGGGCCATGGGTGCTGTGGGGATCCGGGATGGAGGAAGCTTGCGGATTTGGCCGTGTGAAGCGCACGTCCACCCTTGGCCCTCCCACCTCAAATGTCAAAGACGACATCAGCATACCAACCCGGTCCCTCAAAATCAGGAACATCGTCCCAGGGGCTGAAGAGGGTTTCACCTTCGTTCACCTCAGCCACCACGAATTGGTGGGTGGTCACCGCTTTGATCTCAATTTCCCGTTCAATCAAATCGGCATCGATCCACGTGACTTGGGCAACGGCAACCAGGCCCTCTTCATCGGATTCGATTCGAACCATGGCATCAAGGTACCATTGATTCTTGACTTCTGCACGGTAAAGGATTTCATCCAACCATGCAAGGTAGAGAAACGACCGGTCACTTGCATTGTATTGTGAGCGCACTCGCCACTCGCCTGTGCGGCGCACGTGGTTGTTGATGGTCCTCGCCGTTTTTTCAGACATCAAGTACATCTGAACGCCATGTCCAGCCTCGGTTAACAGCGAGGGGAAATCTTTGGCAAAAACACGCATCCCCACATCGGCGGTGGTCGGCCACAACCAAGCACTCATGATGCCACCCTAGCGCTTTGAAACTTGGAGATTCCAAACATGCTCGCCCACTCGATGGATGAGGTCATCCCGACTGAGGACAAAGGAATCGGTTCGTTCAGCTCCAAGAATGCATTCGCAAGCCGCATTTGCAAGAAGTGCCGTGGCATGGACGTCAAGGCCTCTCGAGAGTGAAAAGGCGATGGCCACGGCGGCAGCATCGATCAAGCCGATCATTTGCCTCAAGTCCACCAAGCCGCACGGTGCATGGACGGTTTCTTCCTCAGCGGAGTAAATGGTTACACCGGCCTCCCCTGAAAGCACGACCAGATGGTTCCAGTTGTATTGTGCGATTAATTTCTCAGCCGCTTCTGCCCCGGTGGTGGCACCCAAGCGTCGGCGCATCAATTCCAATCCTTGCGATTGGAAGAGAATCCAATCCACACCTTCCGTGCGGTGCAGGCCGGTCAATTTCGGATCTGCAATGACGGGGATGCCGTGTTGGTTTGCAGCCTCAAACAGCCGTTCTGAACCTTTGTCCGTGATGACCCCCTGCCCGTAATCAGAGGCGATGAGTGCTGAAGCCCCTTCCAAATCATCGATGGCCTGCTCGTACAGTGCTTCTGACGCCTCAAGCGGAACAGGATCGTCTTCCTCGATGTCCCATCGCAGCAGGAGCTGCTCGTCCCGTATCAGGCTTTCTCGGGAGGCCAGCATCCGTGTTTTGACCGTCGTGGTTCGGTCCTCAACAATAGCGATGCCGTGCGTTGTGACTCCCTCTGCCTCAAGTGATTCGATGATGCTGAGTCCTGCCACATCATCACCGACCACGCCGAAAAGATGGCTGTCGAGGCCCATGGAACGGAGACCCCGCGCAACGTGAGCGGCTGCGCCAACGTCCTCTTCTCTTGACGTTTCTCGCAAGACCGGGACGGGGGCCCTGGAATTGAGATTGTTGGCATAGCCATGGATGTAGCAGTCCATCATGACGTCGCCGATCAGGACAATTTTTGACGATTCATCGGACCGTAAATGCTTCTTCAACTCCGAAAGCGTATCGTGCAACATGGCTTCTTCATCCGTCATTCCCATTTGTTCACCTCTGTTCGTTGTTCCTCAATTCGGTCAGGATTTGTTGATGCTCGCCTTCTGAAACGCCGAGTGTGGCTTGAAGCGTTCGTAAAATTGCATGCTCGTCTGCCGTGATGACCTTGTCTTGCATGGCCGTTCTCACCGCAGCAGCATAGGTATGATAGTGCTCGGAGAGGACGGGCGTGTTTCGAGCCTTCTCAAGAAGGGTGTTGTGCGTGAATTGGTCGATGCCAAAGTGGATTCGGAACGTGTTGAGCAAATCGATTTCTTCTTGAACAATCTCGCCGTCATCAAGGGCTTGGAGGATCATTTCGTAGTACACTTCCTCGGGAGGTGGAATCTTGAGTGCCTTCCTCGCTTCGGTCGACAACCGTCGAACCCGTTCAGGGTGCATGCCGAGAAATTGGACCACCTCGCTCAACAGGGATTGCTCATCTTTCGTGATTTTACCGTCTTCCCACGCCCTTGCAAACATGCGCCGTACGAGTTCTTCCCCATATTGTGCGTCGATTGAGGCCATCCCTTCTGGATTGGAAACAGGGGAGACCAAGGCCGTATCGTGATAGTTCATGCCTTCATCGAGGTGTGAAAGCAGTTCCAACATCGGCTGTGGGGATGTCCAGAGGGTGCGAAGTTGGACCTCTGCTCCGTTGTGCTGCACGTGTTCTCCGAGAAGACGCTCGCGCAGCGCCTCGCCGCGAGCTTGCCCGTCTTCCGTGAGCGTATACACGCGTTTTCGTTGTTTCCCGCCGGGGATGTGGCGTTGGGCAACCGAAAGTAGACCGTTGGTCTCCATTCGCTTGAGTGTGCGCGGGATGTGTTTTCGCTGAATGTGAACGGCCGCCGAGATGCCGGCTTGCGTAAGGGATGCGGGTGCCTCCCAACCACCGCTCGGCAGTTGCTGGTGAAGGAGATGGAGAAGCGTCCGCTCCTCGGTGGTGAGCGTCCCTAGATACCCCTCCACCATGTTGAGTTCCTTGAAGAGGTAGCACATAGGACAATCGGTTTCAAGCGACGGTATCAAAAGCGTCCGGCCGGTCGGAAAATCATGGCAGGTCGGGAGCGTAATTACACCCCGCGTGCTCGCACCACTCGCCCCATCGGTGAACCAAGAACACCAAACGCCCCTCCTGGGAAACCGTTGCAGGCCCCGGTAGCGAGAGGAAACTTCTGGTTCATCGAGGAGCCACTTTCACACCGTCTGCATGAAAAAAGTGCTCTCGGTCAACGCACTCCAGGAGGAATTTTACTGGCTCCAGAGGAAGTGATGTTCTGTCATTGGTACCGACATGTTCCGCTACCGGGCGGCGATGGTTGGTTCAACGAACGTTTGTTGGAGAACGAAGACATCGCGAAACGGACCATTGCGCTTGACGTCTTGCGAAACGGTGGTGAGCGTGTCGTTCCATCCGTCCATTTGACAACTCGATTTCCTTCTCTTCCCGAGAATACGTGGGCGATTCGTTGGGAACGTCATGAGGCATGGACGACCCACCCTGGGTTCAGTCAAGTGCGGCTTCAGCGAACCCACGAACAACTTGACTGGCAGGAGCTCCATCAGTGGGTCACGGACGTCCAGGCGTGCGGACACGTGGCGGAATTGTGCGTGATCGATGAAGAATTTGATACCACGATTTACCACCTCTCCATGGCGCAGCCACAGGGCTCCCATCGCCTCGTCACAGATTTGGACGACGAACAGCACCGTGCCTTGCTCGCATCATGCAACGAAGCTATTCCGGTCGAGGGTGGGTTTTTTGTTGCTCACCCTTCGGAGTGGCTGCTGAATGCCGTGGGCTTACCGCATTTTTCCGGTCGTTACCTTCGTGGAGAGGAGTACCGAACACTGGTCGGCGATGCTCAACCAGAAGATGCCTTGTACGCTGAACTTCTCAAAGCGGGTTTGCTCTTGCGTCCCGGATTCAAATACGGATGCCGCTGGAGGGCCTACGAAGAGGGCATAGAGGTCGCCCATGCACCGTGGTTGGTTCAGCCCCAACAGGATGCCCCCCAAAACTGGGAAGAGGTGTGCTTGGCGGTACGGTTGGCCGAGGGCGTCAACAAGCGTTGGTTGTGTGCGCTCGGTACGGGGCAATCATATTCCTTCCTGAACATCCGCCGATTCGGCTAAATCAGGCGTGTCGATGGCTCGTCCCCAAGCATCGGTTTCTTCTGTGGCACGAGGCGCATGGTTGGCTGGCGCGGGCTGTTCTGCTGTTGCTGTTGGCTCGCCAGCGTTTCGACGAGGTAAGGCCGATGTGAACGCTGAAATCGCCACAATGGTCAGCATCAGTCCGATGATTCGTCCGGGTTCTGTCCACGACCTCCACCACCGTTCATTTTCGCTCGACGCCTCGAGAGCAAGCTCAACCGTCCATGTCATGCCTTCCTCGGTCATCAGGTGAAGGGAACCGTACACCAGCATGTTTTCTGTGAGCAACCCGTTGGGTTCAACCTTCAGTTCGTAAACGGAGGCATTGGACAAAACGATACTGCTTTGCCCGGAGGCGACACGGGTGACCGGGCCGTCCAACACAACCGAAAATCGCTGCTCTTCCTCGCCATACGAGGGGAGGGGGATCTCAAGTACGGTCTGGCTGGTAGGGTGAATCGTGGCCTCAAAAGTTGAATCGAGTGGGAGTCGGTTGAGGATATGAACGGGATAGTTGATGTTCACCGAGTGGTTGGCACATGTGATGGTTCCTTGCACCGAGAGAAATGCGTTTGCGATCCCAGAACGTGAGAATTCCAACCTGAATCCATTTGAATCCCTCACCAAGGTGACCCCGCGACCGTCCGACGAGGTCAAGGAACTCGTACAATCATCAACATCACCCTCCATCCATACATCGATGTGCTGGTCCTTGAGGAGCGTAGCTCCGTGGTCGGGTAAATCAAGTGTGAACGGGGGCGAGCAGTTTTCTGCAGTGAAGGAGACGGTCAGGTCCTCCTCCCCGGAGACCGTCGCCGTCCAAGGAACCAAGAGACCGTCGTGCGAACGAATTTCAACGCCTTGGTGGCCGAAGGATGTACCGTTGAGGAATAAATCGCTTTGTTCTCCCTGGTTCGACCCACGGACCAAGTCGTCACCACCGTCAGCCTCAACCACCTTTAACCAGGGCTGTTTTGAGTTGGTGTTGACCTCATTTCGTTCAAAGTCTCCAGCGCCCAAGTCCTGATGACTCACCAAGAGGCCATGCCCGGGCAAACGACTGTCGAAGCCTGAATCGGAGCGGTGCTCAATAAAGATGGATTCATCATCGTTCAGCGGGATTTTCAACACGCTTCCTCCTTCAGTAATGCCTTTTGTGACCACACTTGGGCCAATGCAAGGTGATGTGGCCGTCGCGGGCCATCTCAAATCAAGCGTTTCAATTCGGTCGGCGCGAAGCAACTCGAGGTTTGCACCGGTCGGCATGGCTGGCCAACGACCACCTCCATTCCAATTCCCGCTGGCCATGATGTCCCAATCACCAGGGCCTTTCCACGATTGAACACCGATTTCGTCATGCACGGGGTACAAATCAACGGCCCCCATTTGGTGCAACATTTCGTGAATCATCGTTCCCACACCGCTGGAACCGGTTTGTAAACTGGCCATGGTGTAGTGGTCGATGACCATATCGCCGGGCAGGTCGATCGGGTTGTCGAACTGGGTGAAATGACTCCATATCCGTTGTTCAGCCGACGGGCTTTCTTCTTGGCCTTTGGTGGTGTGGAGGACTAGAAATCGGTCAACTCGGTTGTCCTCATTTAAATCGAACATAGACCAGTTGGTGCTGTCGCGAACAACGGAAACCGCTTCCTCAGCCAAGGCTGCTGGGAGGAAACTTCCGTCAGAGCCAGTGTCTTTGCCGTTTTCATCCCTCCCATAATCACCCATCGTCATGGAGGCACGCACAACCTCGCTATGAAGCGTGATTTCCAAGGTGGAAGCATTGCCGGACAATTGTTCCACGTAAGGGACGACCGCCTGTTCCATCAACGTCGCGGCTTCTTCGGTACCCCATCCGTCACTTGCCGGGGATTGTTCAAAATCCACCACCACGACCAACCAGCGTTCATCGTCCTGGAGCGGAACGAGTGGGGTCTCTTCCTCTTGTGGGAATTCAAGTTGGCCGCGCAGCCATTCTTCCACCGTGGCTTCGTTGAGGAAGGTCCATGTCGCTGAACACATGAAGATGAGGGCAACGATGCCTGCCACCACTCGCTTCATGGGAACCTCTTCATGCATTTGCGTTTGAACCTTGGCCGTCCATGTGATGTCTTCAGTGGATACTTTGTGGACCGCTGGTTTGGCAGGGTGGGACAATCACACGCTGCTCCGGATGATAATCGCTCCATTCTCTTATGTCCTCGTTGGTTAATCGGTGAATGTCGCCGTCCAGCCAGGCTTCTTCTTCAACCAATTTCAGCAGCAAACTGTCCCGTACGGTGGGGCTGAACATGGACGGTATTGAGTAGAATGCTGAGCGCACGTCTCGTTCAGGGTGTGGAGAACGCACGCGCATGTTTTGCAGACTCATGAGGTTCAGCCCGTGAACGGTGACGTCAAGTTTTCTCAGGTTTTGACGGAAAGTCCCAGGGCAAGGTGTTCCGTCACAGCCCGTGATGACCACGTCGGTGATGCTGGATTGAATCACATGCTCGAGGAGGTCGGTTCGACTCACTGGGTTCGTACAGAGACTGCTGACACGCACCGTTGAGCACCCCGGCACGTCGGCATGTCCATGGTGGGTGTTGGCTCCCTCGCATGAACAGTCAACCATCGCCACGCTTCGCCTGCGACCTTGGGCGTCCAATCGGACAGCAGGCGTGCCGTAGGCAGCGGGGGTTTTGTGGAACCACCGTCGTCCTATCAGTTCACTGCTTGTCCAGTATGTTGCGAGCATGGGCAACAGCACGGGCGATGCGTGTTCGGGTGTGCTCAGGACCAAGAGTAAACTTCCAAATCCATAGATTCGCAGGCGCCAATAATCCGCTGTTTGAGCGTTTAATACGCCAAACAACCCCATCACTGCAAGGGCGTTCCACGTGGCGACAACGACCAAAAATGACCACATGCAAAACGCCGCAACCAACAGCAGGTCCACGGCACTGTATTGTGCCGCCAGCCCGACTTGGTCGTGTTGTTCAAACCCGAATTGATAGAGCTGGGGCAAGATCTCTCGCATCATGACCACGCTTCCAACCAAAAGCAGCAAGGTTGTGGTGCCCAGCCATTGCTTCAGCGCTTGATATTCGGTCGGGAGGAGTCCCGGTTTGGAGAAACGGAGAAGTTGGAACAGGATGATTGGAACCGATGAAAACACCGCCAGCATGAGACTGGTAAGCCAACGTACTGCACTCCACTGCGCAGGATCGTACACATTCAGACAGTCACCTACACACGGTTGCAGGCTCCTGAGGACGTTCCCGAGAAACGTATCGACGTAGAAGGACCAAGCGAGGGTAAAGATGGCCACCGTCGCAAAAACAACCGTTGTTCGCCATGTTAATTCATCAAGGTGTGATTGTAAGGGGCGGTTACGGTCGTGTTCAAGCAGAACGGACATGCGCCTTCACTCAGACCAAATCGGTGTATTTCTTGGGCGCTCGTGCTTGGACGACCGTTCGATAGACGCCGTAGATGGCCCAAAGCGTCAACATCCCTGCAACGAGGGCGTAGCCCCATGGTTGACCGCTGTCGACGAGGTAAGCGAACAAAACAGCCATTCCAGCAGCGATCACGCCACGCCGCAGTCCCTGAGGCACAGCGAGGCTCTTGTCCAAGTGGGTCGGCCCTCCGCCAAACCGGCGCTCATAGAATTCGCCTTGGATCACAGCAGCGATGATGATCAGCGAGAGGGTGGTCCAGTAGTAGAGGTTCCCGTTGGTGAAAAAGTCGTGCGCAATCCCTTCTTGGCGTTCGGCCTCGATGGCCTCCGGGTCTTCTTCTGCAACGAAGAGCGAATCGTAGTCGCCCACACTGATGGTTCGCAACGAGACATCTTCATCGGTTGCGATTTCTGTAGCACCGGGAGCGCTGACGGTGAACGTGAGGATGTTCCACTTATCGCCTTCGTCGAAGTTCCCGTTGCCGTTCACTGCGTTTCCAACCAGTTGGAAGTTGGCGGGTCCAGCATCCTCGGACGGCGCCGTCCATTGAACCACCCAGTCATTACCGGGTTCTGATTGTGAAAGAGCTCCGGGTTTTTCATCAACGGTTTTGCTCCCTTCGCCCGGTGTGAGCGTTCCGATATCCCCGTCCCAGAACAGGAATCCACCGCCGTCGTTGGAGGCGTGCTGGAGGCTGATGACAAATTCATAGGTCTCGCTCAAGTTGTACGCTCGTGGTACGCCGGACACGGAGACGACGACCTCGGTGGAGGGGGCGCCGCCACCGTGACACGTGCATCCTGTCTCGACAAGGAGGTCGTTTCCGTTCTTCCACGGCGGTCCGTTGGGGTTGCCTAAAACCGGAGCGACCAGCATCAAAGAGAGAACTACCATCAACGAAAAGTTACGGAAGTTGCGTCGCATGAACTCACCCTGATTTTTCCACTGAGCCCCGCTCTTTCAATGTTGCTTCAACTTCGTGTTTGTTGAGCCCCATCAGATTTCTTTGATGGCGTTGTTCAAACCGGTCATCATGGCCTTCCCGTCGCCAAAGAGCATCATGGTTTTGTCCTCGTAGAACAAGTCGTTGTCAACACCAGCGTAGCCTACCGAGAGTGACCGCTTGATGATGACGACCGTACGTGCTTGGTCGGCGTCGATAATGGGCATGCCGGCAAGGGGTCCTTCCCCACTCCGTGCGGCTGGGTTGCAAGTGTCGTTGGCTCCAATAACCACGGCCACATCACATTCTGGGAATTCAGGGTTGATTTCATCCATTTCGATGAGTTTCTCATAAGGGACATTGGCTTCTGCAAGGAGCACGTTCATGTGGCCTGGCATTCGGCCGGCTACGGGGTGAATGGCGTACTTGACTTCCGTGCCGAATTTCTCTTCAAGCAGGTCTCCAAACTCCTTGACTTGATGTTGACACTGCGAGACGGCCATGCCGTAGCCGGGAACGATGATCACTTTCTGCGCACCGTCCACCATCATGGCTACCTCGTCCGGGTCGGAACCGACCTTGGTTCGAGTCACTGTTTCCTTGGTGCTTCCTCCAAACGACTTGAACAAGACGTCTGGCAGGGTACGGTTCATGGCCTTGCACATGATGAAGGTCAAGATGAGGCCGGACGCACCGACGAGTGAACCGGCCACGATAAGAACAGGGTTGCTGATAATAAAGCCTGTAAATGCAGCAGCAATGCCAGAAAGGGAATTGAGCAAGGAAACGACCACGGGCATGTCCGCACCACCAATGGGGAGAACCAGCACGATGCCGAGGAGGCACGAGATGCCGATGATGGCCCAGAGGTAGTCCGTGTTGGTCGGGTCCCCAATTGACATGACAATGAGGGCCAAGACGCTGATGGTCAGCAAGACCTTCACGGGGTTCAGCCAAGACGGCCCCCACGTTGGCGTACTGAACCACTTCCCAAGAATTTCAACGCCACCTTTGAGTTTGAACATGGCGAGAATGGAACCGGTGAGCGTCATCCAGCCCACCAGGGCTGAGAGTCCGGCAGCGAGCATGATGACTTGGAGCGTCAATCCGGACGGGACGGCTGCAGAGCCTTCGATGTATTTCCATGTCTCTGAAAGGGCCACCAAGGCAGAAGCCGCTCCGCCGAAGCCGTTGAAGAGAGCGACAAGTTCCGGCATTCCGGTCATTTCGACCTTGACGGCCATGATGATGCCGATGATGGAGCCCACCACGAGACCTGCAACGATGAGTTCCCAATTCATGCCACCCGTTGATAGTTGCATGTCCACCACGGTCGTGATGACCGCCACCAGCATGCCCATAGCACCGTATTGGTTGCCGAGGGGCGCCGTTCTTGGGTGCCCGAGTTTCTTCAATCCGAAGATGAAGAGGGCTGCAGAGAGCAAGTATCCCAACGGAATCCATTCTTCCATCTCAAGCCCTCCTGTTTTTGCCCGCGATCATGTTGAGCATACGATTGGTGACGGCGAAACCACCAACGACGTTGATCATGGCAAGGACCAAGGCCACGAAGGCCAACAACCCAGAAACAAGGGTTTCTCCGCCGTTGTAAGCAACGTTTGCACCGAGAAGTGCACCCACCACGCTGATACCGGAAATGGCGTTGGCGCCGCTCATCAGCGGTGTGTGCAACGTCGCTGGGACCTTGGTAATGAGTTCAAATCCGAGGAAAATTGCGAGCATGAAGAGCGTAAGGTTGGCAATCAGTGAAGTTTCGGTAATCATTCAACCACCCCCGCAAGGCGTGTTTGTTTCGCATGGATGGCACCGTCCTTGCAAATGAGGACGCCTCCCATGCCGTTGACATAGAAATCGGATCCTTCAGGCGCTCCCACGAGGATATCATCCTCTTCTGAAATCACGACCGCATGGCTTTCCTTGTCCACAAGCGAGGTGAAAAAGGTGGTCAGATTGTTGGAGTACAACATCGAGGCCGTGTTGGCGAGTGTGCCGGGAAGGTTGGATGTTCCAACGATGATGACGCCGTTGTCGGTGGTGGTCACCTCACCCTGTACGGTGTCTTCGCAGTTTCCTCCCACATCAGCGTTCATGTCGACGACCACAGCACCTGATTTGAAATTGGCAACAGCGGTTGATGGAACGGTGATGGGTGCGGGACGACCGAAAATTCTGGCGGTGGTGACGATGATGTCAGCATCCGCAGCAACGCCGCATACGGTATCGTTGACCTTCTGGATAAACTCTGGAGTGAGGGGTTTGGCGTAGCCTGAGTCATCTTCAAAGTCGTCCATTCCGTCAACTTCGATGAACCGGCCACCAACGGACTCAATTTGTTCTGCAGCCGATTTTCGGACATCGGAAGCGAACACGATGGCTCCGAGGCGCTTGGCGGTAGCAATGGCCTGCAGCCCGGCGACACCGCTGCCCATGATCACGACTTTTGCAGGTCGAATGGTCCCGGCGGAGGTGGTCATCATAGGGATGCCTTTGGGGACATGGGCGGCCCCGAGCAGCACGGCTTTGTAGCCGGCCAGATTGTCTTGACTGGAGTTGACATCCATCGATTGAGCACGAGAGAGACGGCGTGGAATCATGTCCATGGAGAGCAGGGTGATGTTGGCCTCCATGCACGCTTTCACGGATTCAGGATGCCGAAACGGGTCGGATACGCATGCGAGGTTTGTCCCCGCTGCGATGCCTTCGACACCGGGGAATCGGATGCAAACGATGTTTTCGCAAGCCAGTGCCTCTTTTCGAGATACGATGGTCGCACCGGCGCTTTCGTATTCACTGTCGTGGTAATTGGCGGCGAGGCCTGCGCCTGCTTCAATGCAGACTTCAAATCCAGCCCGTGCGAGTTTCTTCATGCTCGAGGGAACAATACCCACTCGCGTTTCGCCTTCGGGCTCCTTTGGGACACCAAGTTTCATCCTTTCACCTGCCGTTGACACCACCGAAAGGGTAGGTGCAAATCACCCACATGAAGGAGGTTTTTAGATTCCACGCTTTGTTTTACTGTAGCGTTTTTTTGGCGCTCGCTGGGCCGCATGATGAAAATACATCACCATCGGACTTATGGACTGGCCGTGCAAGGTCAAAACCACAAGGTGGAAACCATGGCGAGCGGTCGACGAAAAATTGCGGTGATTGGAGCAGGAAACGTGGGAGCAACATGCGCATTTGTGCTTGCACAAATGAAAATTGCTGATATCGTTCTCCTCGACATTTATGAAGGATTTGCCAAAGGCAAAGCGCTGGACATGTCCCAAAACGCCAATGTTCTGAACTACAACGGGACCATCACGGGGACCTCCGACTACGCTGATATTTCGGGTGCCGAGGTTGTCGTGGTGACGTCCGGTTTTCCGCGACAACCCGGCATGACTCGAGAGGACTTGATCGGGAAGAATGCCGATATCGTGACACAGGTCGGTTCTGGCATCAAAGATCACGCACCTCAAGCCGTGGTCATCGTCGTCACCAATCCTTTGGATTTGATGACCTACCACATGCAGCAAGTCACCGGCTTCCCTCCCGAGCGTGTGATTGGCCAAGCCGGTGTGCTTGATAGTGCTCGTATGGCTCACTTCATCGCCATGGAGCTGAATTGTGCAGAGGAAGATGTATCGCCCATGGTTCTTGGAGGCCACGGCGACACCATGGTGCCGCTGCCTCGGTACACCACCGTCGGGGGTATACCCATCACGCAATTGATGAGCCAAGACCGTATTGACGCCATCAGTGCACGTACGGCAAGCGGTGGTGGCGAAATTGTCAAACTGCTCGAACGCGGTTCAGCGTTCTATGCGCCAGGTTCTGCCGCCGCCATCATGGCAGAATCCGTGTTGAACGACCGCCGACGATTGATTCCAGCATCGTGTCTCTTAACGGGTCAATACGGTTTGAACGATGTCTACATCGGCGTTCCCTGCATCATCGGGTCCAACGGCGTGGAGCAGATTTTCGAGTTGGAACTGACCGATGACGAACTTCAATCACTCCAAGGCTCTGGTGAATTCTACAAGGGCCAACTCAAAGACGTCCTCGGTTATTGAGTACGTACGATGCAGAGACTGTTGTCGTTTCCTGGTGTGGTGACGTTTTCTGTTGGATTGGCGCGAACAACGAGGCGGTGACCTTGTTTCCCACGACTTCGCATCCTGACCAAGACCTCCTGTCCAATGTAGCACCCTTTTTGCGGATGAACCAATTCGCCCAAGCCGCAAGCAAGTGGGTGTCGTGATCCAGTGATTTCAAAACCGTGATACGGGATGACGTGGGCAATTCGATGTTCGTTCCACTGTTCAACAGTCCACGTTGGCTGGAGGTTGTGCTTGACGGACACGACCACCATTTTTCCGAAAAACGAGCCATGGACGGTAGCATCTGGAGGGAGCGGTGAATCACCGAGATCAAAGAAGACATCGTTGAGTTCAGTGATGTCGGTGATGGTGATGCCCTGGCCGAGAATTCGTTCAGCAAGATGAGCTGTAAGTTTGCTTTTGTTGTCAGCGTGACCCACCAAAGCCACGCGGTCACCGATCGGTATCACTTCACAAACATCGATGATTTTGGCCGCTCGTGTCGTGAAAACCGTGGTGCAGGGTCCGTCCACGTGATTTGTAGACAGGCCGTCAAGGAAGGAAAGCGTATCCTCTCCTTGGAGAAGGAGGACCGAGGCCTCATGGCGCACCAAATCCATGGCGTGCCCTCAAGAGAAGGATTCACCGCAACCGCATGAGGAACTGGCGTTGGGATTGTTGATCTTGAATCCGCCACCCATTAGGCGGTCAACATAATCAATTTCAATTCCGTTCAGAAGATGACTCGAGGCAGAGGGGACCAGCACTCGAAATCCATTGATGTTCAGTTCTTGACAGGGCGTCTCGGTTGATTCAACGATTTGAAGATCGTACATGTATCCGGAGCACCCACCGCTCAGGACACCCACAAGGAGGGCATGGCTGCGATCGTCGCCAAAGGCATCTTCCAGCATTGACGTGGCTTTCTCTGTAAGGGTGAGTTGGACGTCAACCTCGTCGGGTTGATGCACTTCCAGTGGTGTTGCTACTTCGCAGGTGCCGCAGTCCATGGTGTACCCAATGCACCACTGTTTTTGAAGTTGACCTCAAACCGGCGCACTTCATCGCTTCTTGCGTTTCTTGTCCATGGCTTTTTGCAAGATGTTGCATCGTCGAATCTGGTCCTTCGCCCGACGCTTGGCTTCGTCGCTCAGTCCGCGCGGAATCGCTTGTTCAAAGCACTTCACGGCATCCTTGTAACGCTCCATCTCGGCGTAGGCCGTTCCCATGTTGTACAGGGTTTCGCCTCTGACTTCCGTTGGACGAATGAGCATGGCTTGGTGATAGGATTCAACACACTTCGGATATTCCTCCAGGAAATAATACGCATTTCCACGGTTATTGAGGATACGAATGATCATCGCATCGTCTCCAGCGAATGCGGGGAGTGCACGGTCAAAACAGGACAGTGCTTCTTTGTACTTTTTGTCCTCAATCAGTTGAACACCCTGGTTGAACCATGCGACATCCTGATTGGAAATGGCATTGCTCGTGGTTTGTTGGGGTGTGTTCACGGCCACCGTTTGAGCCGCATCCAACGCAGCTTTCGCGAGATCAACTTCCGGCTGAGGGGTCGCTTCAACCGCTTTCTCTCTGGGCTCAACCGGTGCCAACAACATCGCAGCATCCATCGCACCCTGTGTTTCTGCGGGTGCTGGAACTTCCGCTGGTTCAGGTGCCGGCGGGGCTTGGGTGAGGAGAGGCTCGGGTTCGGCTAACGATGATGTCTCAACGCTCGGTGCAGTCGGTTGTGGGGGTGCTTCAAGGGGGGGTGGAGCCACATCAAGACGTGCCTCAACGGGTGCCTCA
>Ga0160423_10002957_pt1 | contig 14137 bp, 12 predicted proteins | sample CRUFie14St8metaG_FD_108191 | JGI IMG/M metagenome (GOLD analysis project Ga0160423, IMG submission 108191) | Marine microbial communities from the Costa Rica Dome - CRUD Field 142mm St8 metaG | ecosystem: Environmental > Aquatic > Marine > Oceanic > Photic zone | place: Costa Rica: the Eastern...
CAGCCCCTTAGCTACTTCCCTATCTATCTCAGCATTAATAAATGTTGAGCCTAGCCTTGTAAAATCCCTGTCAAATCTTGCTGCGAAATCAGCAGAAGCAACGGTTTTGCGCATGATTTTTTTGGAAATAGACGCTGAAGTCCAAGCGCCGTGATCAACCCATTGAGCGTTGAGAACTGCGCTTGCAAATGCAAAAAATGAAATTGTCGCTAGGACTTTTCTCATTGTTTATAGCTCGTCGTAAATAGTGATCCGTCCAGCGTCAACTACGTCCTTTCTGCCGTCTATAACTACCTCTTTATACACGGCAAACTCTGGAAGGGGATAAACAACTTCACTTGTGTCTTCTGAGTATACATAGATGGTGTAATCTCCCGTTCTAAGCCAATTAAAAGCAAAATCACCATCAGGATTAGTAAACACTCTGTCGTCAGGGCTTGTGTTGTCGCCGTAGACTATAAAAACCTCTGTATCCGAAGATGGAATTGTGTCTTTTATTGATTCATTACTATCGTCATAAATCAATTCCCTTCTTTCAACTTCTACGCTCCCAATAATTGATGCGCGTCCTCCTTCTCCAGGAGTCTTTTCACATGAAGAAAGAAAAATTATGATAGAAAGAAGTGGCAGATATAGTTTGTGAATATTCATGTGCCTAAATTACGCGTCTTAGCGCCAATCATCGTCGTAACTTGCGACAGCTTATGCATAGATCGGATTCATATCACTCAATTTCAACTCTGCCATTAGGCGAAGGACGCCTTGAAATTATTTGTGGGCCTATGTTTTCTGGCAAAACTGAAGAGCTCCTTAGAAGGGTCAGGCGATCTCAAATTGCAAAATTGCCAACTGTGCTCGTTAAGCCCGCAATTGACACTCGTTACGCTGTTGGAGATGTCGTATCTCACGACAAAAACGCAATGCCTTCAGTTGTTGTGAAGAGCGCGAAGGATATTTTAAAAGTGTTGAAAGTTGATGGCAGGCCTGCTTTAGTTGTGGCAATAGACGAAGCACAATTTTTCGACGAAGACCTCCCAGAAGTATGCACACAGTTAGCAGATCAGGGCATGAGGGTAATCGTTGCGGGCTTGGACTTAGACTATAACGGCATACCATTTGGAAGCATGCCGAAGTTGTTGGCCCTTGCTGAGGAGGTGACAAAACTCCATGCTGTTTGTGTTGAAACTGGTCGCTCAGCCCACTTTTCTCACAAAATCTCTGGAAGCAGTGATACTGTCGAATTAGGCGAAAAGGACAAATACATTCCGCTAGCAAGACACGCTTTTGTTGCTGCTAGAAAAAAGTGACCTATGGCAAGCAAGTCTCATGTAACTACATTAACTCTGGATTTAATGCGTATTCGAGAAAATCTAAATACGATAAAATCTCATTTGCAAAATTCTGGGGGAGTGACCCCGGGGATAATTGCGGTAATTAAAGGGTTTGGTTACGGAACTGACGATACTGTTTTGGCTAAGTTATATGCTGAAGAAGGTGTAAATTATTTGGCAGTTGCATATGTAGAGGAAGGCATTCAGCTCAGAGATGCTGGAGCTAAAGACCAAATCATGGTCCTAAATCCCGACCCATCAACCTTTGATATGATGGGCGAATACCGACTAGAACCAAGCCTTATCTCAATGGCACACTTGAACGAATATTTGGCTTGGGTTGATAGTAGTGGTGCTGACCTAGAGCCCGTGCACTTGAACTTTAATACTGGTATGCACAGATTAGGGTTTGCTGAAAATGAAATGGGTGCTGTTGCTGACGCACTAAAAAAAGTGTCCGGAATAAAATTGGGCACAGTTTATACTCATTTGGCCTCAACTGAAAATGAAGAAAATGATACGAGCACATTAAGCCAACTTCAAAAGTTTAAGGAGTTGTGTGGCGCCCTTAGAGAAGAATTCAAGGGGTTAAGTGCACTTTCAGGATTTAAATCTCATTCGCTTAACTCATCCGGAGTTGTGCGTTTCCCAGAGCACGGGATGGATTATGTAAGGGTGGGGTTAATTCTTTTAGGTTCGGAGCTTTCTAGGGCTGGGATAGCTCTTAAACCAGCTGTTTTCTTTAAAACTGTAATAACCCAAATCCAAACCGTGCCAGCTGGTCAGGGTGTCGGATACGGATATGCAGACCCATCGTCAATTGAAAGAGAAATTGCTTGGCTCCCTGTTGGATATGCAGATGGATATCCGAGAAGCCTAAGTGATGGTAAAGGCCGCGTTGCGGTCGGCGGGCAAACCGCTCCTGTTGTTGGTCGAGTATGTATGGACCTAACAGCAGTAGATGTCACGGGGCTAAACGTAAATGTAGGTGATGAAGTGGAGCTGTTTGGTGACGAAGTCTCTATTGAAGAGGTCAGCGATGCTGCTGGAACCATTCCGTATGAACTTGTTGCTAGAGTTCACCAAAGGGTAATTCGAAAAGTAGTGTAACAAAGAAGCGCCGCCCGCGTTCGGACGGCGCTTCAGCCTTAACCAATACCCTGAGAGTCGTCTCAAGGGCTAATGTCGAAATCACGCGACATTGACTTTCTAATCAATATCAAAACGCGTCTTTGTCCAAAAAGGTTGCGCAGCAAATGTTAAAATTCCCCAATCTTCAGATTGTCCTAAAGAAAAAGACGAGTTGTGAGCTTCTCTTTTGGGAAGCAACTTCTTGTACCTTAAGACGACTCTCAGGGTATTTTGATACAAACCCTCTATGTGCGACTAATTTGGAGCGTTCAGGCAATAATTAAGTGCGGATTTAATTGTGTCTTCGTCAGTGTGATTTGGCATAGTTACTTTAAGACGGGGTTCAACGTCCATCGCTCTTTCTATTGCCCACTCCGCATTAGAATTTCTGGCCCATGACCTTCTTGCAATTCCGTTATTTACATCGAAATGAAGCATAGATTTGAGTCTTCTTTCGGCGTCAGCCGTTCCGTCGAGAAGCATCCCAAACCCTCCGTTTATCACCTCTCCCCATCCTACTCCACCACCATTGTGAATCGAAATCCATGTTGCTCCTCTAAAGCCGTCTCCAATGACGTTATGTATCGCCATGTCTGCTGTAAATGCTGAACCATCATATATGTTTGAGGTCTCTCTGTAAGGCGAATCTGTTCCGCTTACATCGTGATGGTCACGCCCAAGAACTACCGGCGCACTCAATTCACCAGAGGCAATCGCTTTATTAAATGCCTCTGCAATTCTCATTCTTCCCTCTGCATCAGCGTAAAGAATTCTAGCTTGAGACCCCACCACAAGTTTATTTTCTTCTGCGCTCTTTATCCATTGGATATTGTCCTTCATTTGCTGGCGTATATCTTCTGGAGCCGTTTCCATCAATTCTTCTAACACCTTGCAAGCAATAGTGTCTGTTTTGGCCAAATCCTGTGGATCACCGCTTGTGCACACCCATCTAAAAGGCCCAAACCCGTAATCGAAACACATGGGCCCCATTATATCTTGAACATAGCTTGGGTATCGGAAGTTGATTCCGTCTGATGCCATAACATCTGCACCAGCTCTGCTCGCTTCGAGCAAGAACGCGTTTCCGTAATCAAAGAAATAAGTTCCTTTTGCTGTGTGTTTGTTTACAGCTGCAGCATGTCTTTTTAAAGACTCGTGAACGAGTTCACGGAATTTCTCTGGCTCCTCTGCCATTAATCTATTTGATTCCTCAAAACTTATTCCAACTGGATAGTAACCTCCAGCCCAAGGGTTGTGTAATGAGGTTTGGTCTGAGCCAAGGTCAATATAAATATCTGCTTTGTCGAATTCCTCCCATACTTCTACCACATTGCCTAGGTATGCGTATGAAACAACTTCTTTGTTTTTTATTGACGTGACAACCTTTGATTTTAGGTCTTCGATATTTGTGATTACATGATCGACCCAACCTTGTGAGTGTCGTTTGTAAGCGGCGTCTGAACTAACCTCAGCGCATACTGTGACACAACCAGCAATATTTCCGGCTTTGGGTTGAGCTCCGCTCATTCCTCCAAGCCCAGAAGTAACAAACAACTTACCTTCTAATGTTCCATCTCCAGGAAGTTTGCGCCCAGCGTTTAATACCGTGATTGTTGTTCCGTGCACAATTCCTTGAGGCCCAATATACATGTATGACCCAGCTGTCATTTGGCCAAATTGGCTTACGCCTATGGCGTTCATTCTTTCCCAATCATCTTGTGAGCTATGGTTTGGTATAACCATGCCGTTTGTAACCACAACCCTCGGCGCGTCGGGGTGCGATGGGAATAAGCCCATGGGGTGGCCAGAGTACATTGAGAGAGTTTGGCCTTCATCCATCTCGCTCAAATACTTCATTACAAGCCTGTACTGTGCCCAATTTGAAAAAACCGCTCCATTTCCTCCGTATGTTATTAGCTCTTCTGGATATTGGGCAACAGCTGGATCTAGATTATTTTGGATCATCAACATGATGGCTGCTGCTTGCTTAGACTTTGCGGGATACCAATCAATTGCTCTTGCCTTCATCTCGCCTTCTGGCATAAATCTGTACATGTAGATTCTGCCGTAGTCTTTGAGCTCTTGAGCGAATTCAGGAGCCAACGTTTCGTGTTGATGTGATGGGAAATATCTAAGCGCATTCTTAAGAGCCAGTTCTTTTTCTGCTGGAGTTAAGATGTCCTTACGCACTGGTGCATGAGGGACTTTTGGATTAGGTGTTTTTGCAGATGGCAGTATAGAGGGGATGCCCTCAGTAATTGTGTTGCGGAATTGTTCTAAGTTCATTTGCGCACATGTTTCCTAAAAGTTCCTGTTTTCTTGTCAAAACCAAATGGGCAATGCTTACAACCACTTTGACAACAGTGTCCTCTTTTTAAATGATATTTTTCGGTAAAAATGATGAAGCCCTCTTCAGTAGTGTAAAAATCCTCCTGTTCTAAGTTTTTCTTCATCGTTGCAAAGGTAGTATTTCACTACCTTTGAGACTCAATTATTCCATCTTAATGAGCGACTTCTTAACGCACGAATGCGGCATCGCGCTTTTGAGGCTTAAAAAGCCTCTTCAATACTACATAAATAAGTATGGCACGGCGTTCTACGCGCTCAACAAAATGTATCTCCTTATGGAGAAACAACACAATAGAGGACAGGACGGAGCAGGTATTGCAAATATCAAGATAGACGTAAGTCCAGGGAAAAGATATATATCTAGAATGAGGTCTGTTGAAAACAAGCCTATTCAAGATGTTTTTGGCAAAATCATGGGTCGTTTTGAATATTTGAATGCCGATCAACTTCAAGATGCCGACTTCCTTCAACAAAATTTCGCCTTCACTGGCGAGCTCTCTTTAGGGCATTTGAGATACGGCACCTATGGCAAAAACGACATTGAAAATTGTCATCCGTTTTTAAGACAAAACAACTGGAGAACAAGGAACTTGGTTGTAGCTGGAAACTTTAATATGACAAATGTTGACGAATTATTTGACGTATTGATCAACATTGGCCAGCACCCTAAACAGAAATCTGATACAGTTACTGTTCTCGAAAAAATCGGCCACTACTTAGACGTAGAAAACCAAGCTAGATTTGATTCTTTAAAGGCGGAAGGCCTCGACAACCGATCTATCTCAGAAAAAATTGCCGATACTCTCGATCTAGGAAGCGTTCTTAGGTCTTCGGCATCTGATTTTGATGGAGGGTACGCGATGTGTGGTTTGCTCGGCCATGGCGATGCTTTTATACTAAGAGATCCAAATGGAATTAGGCCTGCATATTGGTATGAAGACGACGAAGTCGTTGTTGCAGCGAGCGAAAGGCCTGTAATCCAAACCGCATTTGATACTAAGGCAGAAGAAGTTGTTGAGGTTAAGCCCGGGCACGCGCTTATTATTAGCCGAAATGGTAACACAAATCTTGAAAAAATTATTGAGCCTGGCGAAAGAGCCGCTTGCAGCTTTGAGCGTATTTACTTCAGCAGGGGTAATGACAAGGACATCTACGAAGAAAGAAAGGCCCTTGGGGAGGGTGTTGTTTCACAGGTTTTAGAGGCAGTTGAACACGATCTGGACAACACTGTGGTTAGCTTCATCCCAAATACAGCTGAGGTTTGTTTTTATGGCTTGGTTAAAGGGCTTGAAGACAAATTGAACAGATCAAAGATTGAGCGTATTAAAGGTCTTGGCGCCAATCCTGCTGCAGAAGAAATTGAAAGCATTCTAGGGGAAAGGGCAAGGGTTGAGAAGGTGACGATTAAGGATGCCAAACTCAGAACATTCATTAGCGAGGATGCTACTAGAGGCGACCTCGTTGCCCACGTATACGATATCGCATATGGCACTATCAAACCCGGTGTAGATAACCTTGTTGTGATAGACGACAGCATCGTTAGGGGAACAACTCTAAAAAAGTCCATCCTTAGAATTCTCGACAGGCTCAACCCCAAAAGAATTGTTGTTGCCTCAAGCGCTCCTCAGATTCGCTATCCAGACTGCTATGGAATTGATATGGCAAAAATGGGCGACTTCATCGCATTCCAAGCCGCTGTTTCGCTTTTAATTGAACGTGGAATGGGACACGTTCTTGACGAGACATACGAAGCGTGTTTGAAAGAACTTGAAAAACCTCTTTCTAATGACATCAAAAATCCGGTAGCTTCAATTTACGAGCCATTTTCTGCAGATGAGATTTCTGACAAGATTTCTGAGCTCCTTACTCCAGAAGGAATGGCCGCTGAAGTAAAAATCATTTTCCAGAGTATAGAGGGATTGCACAAAGCTTGTCCTAATCACACTGGCGATTGGTACTTCACCGGCAATTACCCTACACCAGGTGGACGAAGGGTGGTAAACAAAGCTTTTGTTTATTTCATGGAAGGCCGAACAGATAGGGCCTACTAAAGTTTACTCTACTACTAATTTTTTGGTCGTTTTTCCATCAATTGAAGTAAAACTAACCGTGTACACTCCTGCTTCCCATCCGCTTACATTAAACGCAGCAATTGGAAATCCCGGTGTTGATTTTATGTTTTCAATCACTCGCCCATAAGCGTTGTATACGTCAATTGAACTTTCGCCTGCAAACCACTTTAATGTAACTCTATCCGATGCTGGATTTGGGAACATTGCAAACTGGTCTTCTGCCACTTCTTCGGCATCAACAGTGTAGCTAAAAAGAAACTCCATTACGTCAAATTCCATTAAATCTCCGTCTGTATTTATGGTTATCAAACTATGTGCCACCAGAGGTGTAGCAACACTGTTTTGCATAAAGAGGGTTTGGTCTACAGTCATCGTAGTTATTCCTGTTTTGGAAATATCTTCGATAAATCTGTAAAGTCTTATTCTGCATACATCATCGTATAAAGCTTCGTTTGGAAGCTTTAACGTCCCATAGCCATCAAAAACTGAGTTTGTAATAATATTTCTATTTACTAATTCGCCTTGTATAATCAAATGATTATACGAAGAGGCCAAATGTGTTTGGCCATACTCAAAAGGATATGGAAATAGCTCTTCTGAGTCAGTATTAGGACAGCTAAATCCTCCTTCAATACCACCATAATATTCATAAAATCAGGGCCAAAATTGTAGTAATATTCCCCTCCGTTTATTTCTGTAACCCACATGGCATTTGGGTAGTTTTATTGAACTGTAGAGTTGTTAGCGAGATAAGACTGCCCGGAATAATTCTGAATAAACTGTACTTGCGTATAATCCCAAACCATGCTTGCACCCGCCTCGCCAACAGGTAATGGATTTCCTATAGACATTGTGAAAAAATTTCCCGCCTGAACTGTAGGCGCATTTAGGACTTGGGCATCAGTTGTGACAACAAATAAAAACTCAGAATAATTGTGACTAATTGTTTCATGTTGTTAGGTTTCAAGTAAAAATCGTCTGCAATTATAGCTTTACCCAGTGCTTTACAGAAGCGCCATGTTCGGTCTTAATAATAATGCTGTAGACTCCTGTGCTTAATTGTCCAATATCTAAGCTTACTTGTCTATCAAGCGCCCTATTTACAATTGCATCTACTATACTTCCTTGAGAGTTGTATATTTCCCAGCTTTGAATTTTACTTTCTGACGTTTTAATAAAGAGAAAATCTGATGTGGGATTTGGGAAAAGTTCAATTAAAGAATTATCTGCTTCTGCAACTGATTGATGTTCCGCTGTTTCTTCAAAAAGTGCTGTAAAACTTAAAGAATTGTTATACGTTTCTCCAGTCCAATATGGATTAAGGTCGTCATCGATTTGAGGCGCGCTTACCCATTCAATAAATTCATAGCCTTCATTTGCAACAGCTGTCATTTCAATTGGGATTCCTTTATAGTACACTCCTTCCCAAGGGTACTCTGGTGGCTCAATTGTATTTAAATGAATTACTCCCGCACCCGCTGGCAGAGCGTCTAGATATAAATCGAATTGACCGTCTAAATCCAGCGCGTCTTCAATCTGGTCACGAACCACTTCTGTTTTACACTCTATTTCTTCTTGAAGGTGACTGTGTCTATCAAAAAACTCATTCATTTGGCCTTGTACGTTCCACGGATCACCCCAACGTGCAAATTCTTTTGGCATCTCTAGTGACCACTCATCAAAATAGCTCTGTTCTATAGAGAGGAGTCTGTCGACTTTATACAGGGTATTGTTAAGGTCGGCAAATCTATTTATGAAGTAAACTCTATAATCGTTGTTCTCATAACATCTGTTCCAAGCTCCAACAAACAAATCATTTTCCCCCTCGTTTCTCACGTGTTGAAGACCATTGTCGTAACAATCTGACCAACCCCCTGGCTGTAAGCTCAATTCGAGATCTATTGTTGCAAACCTCCACCTTAAGTCAGAGGCGTCAGATCTGTAAAGTTTTATATTGTTATACGGCCAATCATAATTTGCTATCCAGCTTTGACTTATAATATAATCAGTATAATTTTCAAGGTCATAATACGTATTTGCTTGGGTCAAAAACCCTGGCGATTCTGGGTTTAACTGCTGAAACTCCTCCAACATTATGTAATAGTCATCAACTTGGCCATCTGTAGCACGGAGGATTAAATCGTACCAATAGCTTTGGGAAAGGACATCTACCGTTTCGTAATCATCGTAGTCGTCATATTCTGCCCAGAATTCTGCATCTAATTTTTCCCTAATCTCATATAGACCAAAATACTCTCCATTTATGTACACTGATGCCGGCCTCATTGCAGAATGGTAAGCAAAAGTATTGGTGGTTAGCATATCAACTAGACATGCGTCCTTATAGGGAATATTTAGCCAGTGGTTTGAACCATTCCTGAAATAAAGTCTTGAGTAAGTGTCTCTTTCTGGGCGGTTCGATAATAGTGACAACTCAACTGGTTCTTCATCAAAGGCTCCTTTTGCCATTTCTAATCTGAAGCTATGTTGAGGGTGTGATCTAGACCCTCCTGCGCCTCCATCCATTTGCATCGCCACGTTTCTATCAAAGATATGATTGTGTTCTTGCGTTGAATCAAAGACTGAGATTTGAGCAAATCTTTCCCAGTCTTCCCACCAATTTTCAAATATGCCGTCATCAGCATAAAGGTGATCGTCTTCAATGCTTATGGCAACAATGGGGGTAATGTGATTGACGTTCAAAAGGTAGGTTTCGGATACTATTTGGCTTGGTATATATCCATCTTTGAATGCTCTTGCTCTAATGTTTGACGACTGGAATACATTGATCGATTCTCCTGTATATTGCTCTGAATCTAAATTTGGCTCATCTCCATTTGTTGTATAGAAGATATGGGTCTCATCATCACCAGTATTTATGAGATCTACTTGCAGCGTGCTTTGATAAACCCCTCCTTCAATACTTATAATTGGTTCACTGCAAACGCCTTCTGGTAAAAAACTATCATCGTTAGACTCTCCTGGTGAAGGAAGGCTTAAAAAAGAAATGTTATTACTTCCGTTTGGTATAGAGCCTCGGCTTGTAAAAATAGATGGAACATCGACAAAAAGTTCGGACTCTATTGCTAAATCAGGAGATACTAGAAAAATGTTTTCTCCACCTGAATCAATTTTGAAATTAGTGTGAAAATCATCGCCTTGACTATTGGTAAATTGCCCGGTTAGCTGATCTAAGTCCACGAGCTTCATTTTGATTGAAATATAGGTGTACTGCTCTTCAGAGGTGTATTCTACATCCCAGCCTATTTGATTTATCTCACCTTCCGTCAGTCCCGACTCTTCTAACTCTTCAGCCTTAAAGAGCATTTGGTTTCTCGCAGCCCAATACCAATTCCCGTAAGGCGCAGGATAACATGTATTACAATTCACAACATCATCATCTCCAATTTGAATGTAGTTAAATCTCGTGTTGGGCCTTTGAAAGTGAACATCTCCACCATAAGCATCACAAGAGGCATCTCCACCATCATTTACTGCAGTCACAGTTGACCCAAACTCTGTTTCTGTTTGGTGAAATCTAGAATTATTTGTGTATCCATCGTTATAATAAGAACATACATCTAATATTACGTTAGACTCCCCATCCCAATAGAAGGGATCTTCAAATTCATGATAATTCCACCCCTCGTGTGGGACATAATTTTCTACATAAGCTACGTCTTGAAAAGCTTGATCCGGCTGAATGTCTTTGCCGCTACAAAAAACTATCAAAAACTCCTGAGGTTGAATGAAATACGTCGAGAACTCCCACTTTTGAAGATCTTCTTCGTCATCAGTCAGAAAATATCCATTTAGATTAATCGGATAGTCTGCCGAATTATAAATCTCAATCCAATCTTCAGATTCTTCGTCTTCGTCTAAAATAAAATTAAAGTTTTTATTTGAGCCTTCATTAATGACTAACTGTGCATTTGTGAGCGCCGGCAAAAACGTTAAGAGTATGATTATGAGCTTTTTCACGAAACGTTAAATTTAGAAATTATTTTTAGTTTCGAAGAATGGAAAGCACTCTTAGTGATAAGCTTAAATATGGCTCCGTGACGCTGACTTTTTGTGCTGTGCTTTACCTAATAACGAACCGCATCACCTTGGGTTTAGAAAACACAACCCACATGTTTCTAAAATGGGAGCTAGATATTCCTCGGGTTCCGTGCTTTATAATCCTCTACACTTCTTTTTACTTGCTTTTAGTGCTGGGTTTTTTGTCATGCCCAACACGCCGTGAGTTGAAAATCTTGAGCTACCAAATAATATTAAGCTCGGTAATAGCTTGCTCTTGTTTCTTAATTCTTCCCGGCGAGCTAGGTTATACGCGAATGGAGAGCGCGGGAGTGTTCCAGCCAATTTATGGTCTGCTCTTTGTGCTTGACAACCCCACCAACCTGTTCCCTTCTCTTCACATTACCCTCTCCTATGTTGCGTTGTTTTTTGCTCTAGCCCAAACCAAGCGGTTTATTTGGAAGACCGGATTAATATTGTGGTTTTTCGGAATATGTGCTTCCGTGATTTTAGTACATCAGCACCATCTTTTTGATATAGCTACGGGTTTGATTTTAGGGGTGTTTGTAAGAAGGATTATTTAGCAAAAATTCTGGTTTTGTGTTTTGATCTAAAATCATGTTTTTAAAAGACCGGTATGTTACTTGTTGATTTTGAATGCTTTACAAGTAAACATAGCTGAATCGTTTTTAAAGTTGTAAAACAGTCCAAATGGTGGGTAGCTAGAATACAAAAAAGATTCTACTAAAAAAATTATTAAAGGGTGTTATCGACGACGAAACATATAAGTCTGAAGTCGCAGATATTAATCAGAATATCCAAGAATTAGAAAAGGAAAAAACACAATTAAAGCGATATGAAAAATACTCTCTCGAGTTTGTTAGCTTTGGTGTGTATATTCTTTTAAATTTCGGATTTCCATTTAAAAAAGCATCTATAAATACAAAGCAAAAAATCATTAGTTCGATTTTTAAAGAAAAGCTCGTCTTTGATGGAGAGCGGTATCGAACCCCAATTTTGAACAATGGTGTATCGCTTATTCCTCGCAGCATCAACGCTTTAGATACGGCAAAAAAACGAGAGACAATCTTTAGATTGCCTCCCGCTTTGTACCCGAAGTGGGAATCGAACCCACACTCCTTGCGGAACACGAGTTTGAGTCGTGCGCGTCTACCAATTCCGCCATTCGGGCAAATAAGGGACGCAAAAGTACATCAAGGATTGCAATCTCGCCACGCTGAAGTCATTGGAGTTTCTTTAAGCTCGTCAGACGAAACCCCTTTTAACTCTCTTGACCTATTTTCAAGCCAAAGCTTTCTCTCATTCAGTGCCATTTGAGATGCTGAAGCATTGTGCAGCCTCATCTTTTGGGCTGGTTTAAAAGATTTCTTTAAAACTGTTTTCCCGTCCTTAGACAGGAGGTCTAATCGAAGTATCAGCTCTACATCACCTGATACTCGAACTGGAAGAAACCCTCCTGCCCTTTCAAAAGCCAAACGAGAGTGCAATGACTGACAGTATCCAAAATACATAGATCTCATCTTAGAAAAATCCTCTTTCCATCGCTCAAGAACTGGACGAACAGATCCTTCCCTGCCTTTGAGCATGTCCAAGCTATGCTCCAGCCAGCAAGGATAAGCCTCGTCGTCAGGGTCAATAAAAGTTACATGTGTCCAATCGGAATCTGCCGCTTCAAATGCGGTGCTCCTAGCTACATAAGCACCGGAATTTTTTTCGAGCACAATCGTCTTAATACGAGGGTCTCGTGATGCTTGAGCCTGTAGAACTTCTCTAGACCCTTCTGCACTTGAGCAGTCGTCAACGATGAGAAGCTGAAAGTTTGTGTGTGATTGGTCTAAAACTGAGTCCACACAACCAGGGAGCCAATCCAAATGATTGTAGTGGGCACAAATTATCAAAACCTTCGACTTGCTATGATCAAGGCCATGGTTTTTGAAATCGCGCGCTATCTTTTTGCACTCAGAAATGCAAAGAGCAGATTGAACTGCCGTTGAAAGGCCCAATTTCCGAAACAGAATTGCCAGAGGGACTCTGATAAATGATGGGATAATATTTTGTAACAGGCTAACTCGCATTAGATGTCATAGCCAAGTGAATACGCAAAATCCTGAATTTCCTGGGTAAGCTCAGAATCTATTGCTCTAAGCTCGTCCCAAGTCACAGGACTTTTTCTTTTGTTGTATTTAATCCTGCGCCATTGTGTTATGGGGCCAACTCTGTGGTTGAATAGCGAATCGTTTGCCCTTGTTGAACCAGAATTTGCGCTGTGTTTGGCCTTTATATAGGCCTCAACCCAAACATCATCACTAACACCCCACCCTAACGCCTCCAAAATCTCTGGTGCAGAACCTTCGATGTTTTCTAGCTTCCAAGTAAATGACGCAATGTCAACTGCTCTCAAATTCCAGTCGAGCCAATGAGCCATAGCCCTGTGCATGATCTTATTTGGCAGCTCTGGCGAGTTTTCGCTTATATATCTCCAACTTGTTTTGTTAAATGTGGTAAGGGAGCCAATCGTTTTTAGCGGGTGACGAACTTGATGTCCAACTATAAAATGTTCGTTTATAGCAGCACCCCCTGGGCCATATACTGCATCGGAAACATCTGCAACTAAGCACCAAGATGCTATCCCGTCTTTACCCATTTCTTCGTGCCTAACGTCTTTACCTAATTCAGCCAGCACTGCAGCGAAAAAATTAGTTCCGGATCTGCCAGTTCCTGTTACGGCGATTTTTTTAGCCATTTCGTTTTAGTGTAATTCTAAAAATTGTTCCTACACCAGGTTCGGATTTTAAAAGGAAGATACTGCCTCCGTGGTACTCTTCAATAATCCTTTTTGTCAGGCTTAGTCCTAGTCCCCACCCCCTTTTCTTCGTGGTGAACCCTGGAGCAAATACGTTGCGTATATCGGATCTGGAAATCCCTTTGCCAGTGTCTTCTACATCTATGAATACGTTTTCTCCCTTTGGGGTGAGTAAAATTGTAATCACACCCTTGCCCTCCATGGCGTCAACAGAGTTTCTCAAAAGGTTTTCTAGAACCCAGCTGAGAAGGTTTGGGTTATATAGGGCCGAAACTTCAGCTCCTTTTTCACAACCAACAAGGTTTAATTCTACTTGTTTGCTTATTCTCGGCCTCATGTATGCAGCTGTGTTTTGGAGTGCAACAGCGAGGTTTTCTGGTTTGAGTTCAGGCTGAGAGCCAATCTTACTG
>Ga0160423_10002958_pt1 | contig 14136 bp, 3 predicted proteins | sample CRUFie14St8metaG_FD_108191 | JGI IMG/M metagenome (GOLD analysis project Ga0160423, IMG submission 108191) | Marine microbial communities from the Costa Rica Dome - CRUD Field 142mm St8 metaG | ecosystem: Environmental > Aquatic > Marine > Oceanic > Photic zone | place: Costa Rica: the Eastern...
CGAGTTGGTTGCCGTCGCAGTCGCAGTCGCCTTCTGGGATGTCAGAACATCCGCACTCGTAGATCTCACCTGGGCCGTTGCACACGCCGCAAGCGTCGAGCTCACCCACACAGTCGTCGACATCGTCACAGATGCCATCGCCATCGGCGTCCGCTGCGCAGTCACCACCACACACGCCCAAGGCGTCGAGTTGGTTGCCGTCGCAGTCGCAGTCGCCAGCGGGGATGCCGTCACCACCGCACACACCGCACTCGTCGGTGTACTGGCAAGAACCGTCATCCGTGTTGGCACCTATGTCGTAGTTGCAGGCCATCTCGTCCGTACAGCCGAGCACTTCGTACTCACATGAGCCGTCGTCGTACTGTGCTGTATCGTCGTAGTTCGTGGCGGTGCTGTCCGTACAACCGCAAGCAATGCTGGCCCCGAAGGTGCCTGCACCTTCAAACGCGACGCTGACTTGTTCCTGATCTGCGCCCACACCGAGTGGAAAGACTTGGTAGTTGATTTGGCCTGAGATGTCACCAGATGTGGTCACCTGCATGATGAGCACACGTCCGTCCGCGTCAGGCAATCCGTTGGCCGCCGTATTCAAAACGTACCAAGAAGCACCCGTGAGGGTGGTGCTCTCAAGGTTGGTGGCACCTGGCGTCAGGAAGTAAGGGGTAATCTGTTGATTGGCATCCTCCACAATGGAAGGATCGGCGGCGCCTGTGATGCCTGAGGTAGAAGCGGGACCCGTCAAGCCAATCGTGGCGTACGTGTCGTCCGCCAAGTCCGGAAACACAGGCAAGAACGCAGGGTTGATGCCTGAAGCGTTCCAAGAGCTGTTGAAGGAACTGTTGAACGCACCACCGGGCGTGTTCACAATCAAGCTTGCTTGGTCGTTGCCAAACACCGCGCTCATGCGGTCCGTGGCGTCTTGCATGTCCACGTAGACACGGTAGGTGGTCAAACCGGCAGTCACTGCGGGAGAAGCTTCCAACGTCAACGTGTAATCGCTGGCCCGAGCGCATGAGCAGAAGTCGCAGGACCCGTCATCCTGCGTAGCTTGTGCATTGTAGTTGCACGCAGCGTTGTCAGTGCAACCAGGAATTTCAGCATCGTCACAAATGCCATTGCCGTTTGCATCATCCGCACAATCACCACCGCACACGCCCAAGGCGTCGAGCTGGTTGCCGTCGCAGTCGCAGTCCCCGGAAGGAACATCGTCACAACCGCACTCGTAGATGGCCCCTGAGCCATTGCAGACACCACATTCGTCTGCCGTATCAATGACACTGCCCGTGCCATCTAAACCATTTCCGATGCACTCCTCGCAAGGGCCATCTGCGAAGACGCACGAGGCATTGTCACTCACGACAGCCCCGGCCAAATAGTTGCATGCCGTTGCAATCGTGCAACCCGTACACTCACTTCCGTCACCTCCACATTCGCCACACGCGTCCACGACATTGCCGTCACAATCACATGCACCTTCTGCGATGCCGTCTCCCCCACACTCGCCGCATTCGTCCAATTCGAGGCAAGAACCGTCGTTGGTGGTGGCTTCAGGGTTGTAGTTGCAGGCGGCAGAATCGTTGCAGCCAGGCACAGGCTCGAGGTTGCCACCTTCAAACGTTCCTGCACCGTCAAATTCAATGCTCACTTGTTGTTGGTTCGCCCCTACACCGAGCGGAAACACTTGAAAGTTCATTTGACCCGAGATGTCGCCAGATGTGGTGACTTGCATAATCAACACCTGAAGGTTTGCATCCGGGAGGCCGTTCGCAGCCGTGTTCAGCACGTACCAAGAAGCGCCTGTGAGTGTGGTGCTTTCAAGGTTGGTTGCGCCTGGCGTCAGGAAGAACGGTGTGATTTGCTGAGTGTTGTCCTCCACAATGGACGGATCAGCTGCACCCGCAATGCCGGAAGTGGACGCTGGCCCCGTCAAGCCAATCGTGGCATACGTGTCGTCCGCCAAGTCGGGGAACACGGGCAAGAACGCAGGGTTGATGCCCGACGCGTTCCATGAACTGTTGAACGGACTGTTGAATGCACCACCAGGCGCGTTCACAAGGAGGCTTGCTTGGTCGTTGCCAAACACCGCGCTCATGCGGTCCGTGGGGTCTTGCATGTCCACGTAGAAACGGTAGGTGGTCAACCCCGCCGTCACAGCGGGTGCGGCATCCACAGTCATGGTGTACTGGGCAAAGCCCGTGGTCTGAAGGATGAAGAGGAGCACTGCTCCCAGAGTCAAATTCTTCATGGTTAGGATTTGGTTGTGATTCGGTGGCAAGATAGCCCAATGACCCATGAACAAGGCTCAGGCATCGATGAAGCTCAAAGTAAAAACCACCAACCCAACCCAATCGGTTGCACACCACCCAAGCGCAGGGTGTGGGCTTCCTCCAAAAACACCCTCTGCAAGGACGGTCTCGCTGTCTGAAATTCAGGCAAAAAGAAAGCCCGGGACGTTTCCCGGGCTTCCAAGTAGATTGTTGAATGAATCCTTTTTTGGGGCCTAAACCCTCTGGAATCCTAGATCAGTGTTGGATGGCCAAACGCTTCACGCTCACGCCACGCTCATCGCTGAGCATGACGTTGTACGTGCCGCTGCTGAGGCCCGCCAAGTTGAGCACCGTGTTGCCTTGAAGGGCCACGTTTTGCTCTGCCCAAACCACACGGCCCGCGCCGTCCATGATTTGGACTGTCACCCCGCTGTGGAAGCCGGCAACCGTCAAGGTCACCTCACCCGTGGTGGGGTTGGGGAACATGCCGAAGGCGATGCGCGTTTCATACACACCGTCTTCCACCTCGCCCACACATTCGCAATCGTCGTTGTACGCATCATTGATGGTGTTTTCATCACCATCGTCGCACGCATCACCTGGGAATGCGCATGAACCGTCGTCGTCTGTGGCAAGCTCGTCGTAGTTGCACGCAATGATGTTGGTGCAACCCGCCACTTCCAATTCATCGCAAACACCGTCGCCATCGGCGTCGTTCAGGCAGTTGCCATCGCAATCGTAAAACTCTTCAGCGTATTCGCAGAGATCGTTGTTGATGTCTGTCACGTCTGCATTGTAGTTGCACGCCGCTTCGTCAAAGCATCCTTCGATTTCGTCGTCGTCGCACACCCCATCACCGTCGATGTCGTTCAACACCACGCTTCCGTCGTCTGCGCATTCCTCACACGCATCGTCTGCGAACACGCAGGATTCGTCGTCATCGGTGGCCTCTGCATCGTAGTTGCAAGCCATGGCATCCGTGCAACCTGGCACTTCAAATTCGTCGCAAACACCGTCGCCATCGGCGTCGTCCAAGCAGTTGCCGTCGCAATCGTAGCCCGCTTCCGCGTAGACACACTGGTCGTTGTCTTCAAACACGTTGTTCGCGTCAAAGTTGCACGCCATCATGTCCATGCATCCTGTTTCTTCAGCGTCGCAAACCATGTTCATGTTGGTGTCGGCGCCGAGACAGTTGCCATCACAGTCGTACCCTTCTGCAGCGTACACACAATTGGTTCCATCGTCGATGGTGGCCGTGGCATCAAAGTTGCACGCCTCCATGTCCATGCAACCGTTGCAAGAATCGTAATCACATGCGTCGTTGGGATCGTCGTAGTTGGCGTCGGGGTTGTAGTTGCAGGCATTGGCCTCCATGCATCCACACACATTGACCTGGCCAAACGTGCCCACGCCGTCAAACGAAGACGTCATCAAGATGTCGGCGGCCTGATTTCCCTGAGGGAACACTTGGTAGTTCAAGGTTCCGGAAATGCTGCCTGCCGTGGTGATTTGCATGACCAGGATGCGGCCATCGGCGTCAGGCAAGCCATTCGCCGCCGTGTTCAATACGAACCAACTCAACCCGGGATTTGTGTCGGACGTGAAACCTGTCTCACCATCGACGGTGAACAACGTGGTCAAGGCCAAGTCGGGGTCCACCAACGTCGGATCGGCGTATTCCGAACCAAGCGGCGCTGCAGGACCGGTCAAACCAATGGTGGCGTAAGAGTCGTCCACGATGTTGGGGAACTCCACAAACAATGCGGGGTTCACCCCTGCTGCATTCCAGGTCGTGGATTGGGGGCTGTTCCAAGCTCCTTCAGGAACGTCGATGGTCAAGGGGTTGTTCGCGTTGCTGATGACCGCGCTCAAACGGTCGGTGCTGCTCAGGGTGTTGACATACACGCGGTACGTCGTCAGACCTTCCTGAACGGCAGGGAACGAATCCACGGACAAGGTGTAGGCGGATTCTGCGCAAGAGCAGAATTCACATGAACCGTCCTCTTCAGTGGCCGCTGCATCGTAGTTGCACGCCATCCCGTCGGTGCACCCAAAAACTTCGTCTTCATCGCACACGCCGTCGTTGTCCGTATCTGCCACCAAGCCATCACAATCGCAGAAGCCGTCGGGGGTCCCGACGCAAGAACCGTCGCTGATGTTGGCGTTGGGATCGTAGTTGCATGCGTCCAAATTGATGCATCCGTACACTTCATCCCCTGCACACACGGTGGGGCTGTCCGGAGAAGCCTCTGTGCAGTCGCCGCCGCACACGCCGATCGCGTCGAGGTACAGGCAAGAGCCGTCGTCGATGGTGGCTTCGGGGTTGAATGTGCAGGAGTTGACATCCGTGCAACCTTCCACATCCACGGGAGGGGAGACATTGAAACTGGAAGACATAAGGGTGCTGTTTTCGCCGAGTCCCAAGGGGAACACCTGGTAGTTCAGGGTTCCTGACACCCCACCTGCTGTGGTGACCTGCAAAATCAACACCTGGAGGTTTTCATCAGGCAATCCATTGCCTGCGGTGTTCAACACGTACCAAGAAGAACCCGTCAAGGTGGTGCTTTCCAAATTGGTCGCTCCAGGGGTCAAGAAGTAGGGTGTGATGGGTTGTGCCGCATCTTCCACAACCGAAGGGTCCGCTGCACCTGCGACACTGGAAGTGGATGCGGGGCCGGTCAAACCAATGGTGGCATAGGTGTCGTCCGCCAGTTCTGGGAAAGCGCCCAAAAATGCGGGGTTGATGCCCGAAGCATTCCAGCTTGAATTGAACGCGCTGTTGTATGCACCATCAGGCGTGGAAATGAACAGTCCGGCCTCGTTGTTGCCGTAAACCGCGCTCATGCGGTCCGTGGCGTCGGCCATGTTGACGTAAAAGCGGTAGGTCGTCAACCCTTCCTGGACGGCTGGGGACGGCTCGACCGTCAGTTCATATTGGGCCGAACCCAAAGTTGTGAGTCCTGCAAACAGGAGCGCACAAAACGTAAGATGTTTCATGAATGGAGAGAATTAGATATTTGGATGCCAAGTTAGAGGGGACGACAAGGTGATTTGAGGGCATCTCGCCACAAGGAATCAACACTTGAGGCTTGAAAAGCGTCCTCTCTTTGGATGGACATGTTGTCCACGACTGCGAACAACTTCTCCCGGGGGAATTCGGTGTGCGTGACCTGTCCTCCGTAACTTGCCTGACTGAACATTCCTCATCTGAATGAACCCACGATTCACACGCCTCAACAACCGCGTCCTTGCCAAGTGTGCAACGGGCTGGTGGGTGTTGTCCTTTTTGCTCTGCTTGGCCTCGCCCCAAGGCATGTTGGCAACGCCCTCGACATTGACAGCGTTGCCTCCGGCCACGATTGTTCCTTCCAGCGGCCCCACCTCCTGTTTGGGACTGGAAATTACATTTGACCTGACTGGTTTTGACAATGACCAAAGCACCATCACAGACGTTCCTTGGACCGTCTCGCACAACGGCATCGCGCTAAGCGATGTTGACTTGGACCAGTTCGTTCAGCTTGGCGCATTGGGCGATGAATTGAGTGATTGGTCCACGTCTACCACGCTCGCTTTCACGCCGCTCGTGGAAGGGTGTTTCACGGTGGGTGTGGAGCCCTACATCATATACGCAATCAACGCAAGCCAGAATGTTCAGCCAGTCACTGTGATTGTGGCAGACGCCCCTTCCACCCCTGTATTGAGTGGCTTTGGTGCAGGACCTGGCGAAGTGCCGGGCGGGGTCTTGTTCTGTGACGGCGGAGCCACCAGCGGTGCCGTTGCGTCCTTCACCGTTGGCGAAGTTCCCATGTCCCTCTCTTACACGTTTGAAAACGATTTGGGCACCGTGTTGGCCTCCGATGCTGTCATTGACCAAGTAGGTGAGGCCTGCGACGGTCCCAGCATTAACATGTCTTTCAACTCCGGCGCTTTGGGGGTGGGGCATTATACATTCATGGCCACTGCGGACAATGAGTGCGGGGCAACCAGCACGAGCTTGGACGTCGAAGTGGTCAGCTTCCCGTCTTTTGCACTCAGCTCCGACCCCATTTGTTCCGGGGAAGATGCCGTCGTTTTTGGCGACCTCGACCTCTCTCTGTTCGCCATGTCAGAAGGCTCGTTGCCTACCGCCACTGCGGTTTGGAGCAACGGCGGCACGGACTTGGTCTCCAACACCTACGTCAGCCCCCTCGATGGCGAGCTGTTTTCCCAAGAGGTCACGTTGACCTACGCGTTGTACGGAGAAGAAGCCTCTTGCAGCAGCACGGCCGAAATCAACCAAGTGGTGCACACCCCAGGCAGCATTGACCTGGTGGTCTCTGGAGGCATTGACGGCAATTTGGTCTGCGAAGGAGCGAACTTGACCATCTTCCTCGATAACGTTTCAAACGCGGATCCTGCGGAGACCTTTGTTTGGACGAGCAGCGTTCCACCAAGTGCGTCATCTCCTTTGTCTCTCTCATGGGAATCGTTTGAGTTGGAGGTGACCGGAACGGTCACCCAAACGTCGGCTTGGGCCGATGGGACATCATGTGAGAACACCCTCGACTTTGAGGTGAATGTCAGTCCCAGGCCTGAGCTGATTTGGACGACGAGCGACGCCACCATTTGCGCAGAAAGTGACGCAGGTCTCATCGTGCAGAACATCACTGGGCAAGCCATTGATGTCACTTGGGAACTGCCCAATGGCGCCATGGGAACGGTTGAAGACATCCCCACAAACAACACGGCCCTCGAAGGAATCCTTCTTCTGCCTGGCGTGAACTTCCCCAGTGCGGGTCAATACGTGGTCGAGGCCACGCCCACAGACGCCAACGGATGTGTGGGTGACCCCATTGAAGGTTTGGTCGAGGTGGAAAACCTTCCCGTCGCCAACGCCACCTTCGCCGAGGCGTGCGAAGGCTCCACCGTCGTCCCCACAGGGGTGGTTGCAGGAGCTCAATACGCCTACGATTGGTCCACGACGGGCAACGCTTCTTTGGGTCAAGGTGCCACCACAGCAACACCTGACATCGACAACGTGTCATGCGGCGATGTGATCAGCTTGGTGGTGACCGAAACTTTCCTGATCGATGGCGAGGAACTTGAATGCGAGTCGGATGAACAAACCGTTGCGCTTGAGGTCGTGGCGCTGCCTGAACCTGAAGTCACGACGGCCTCCACGATGTGCAAGGGCACAGATTTGGTGCTCGACCTGACGGACAACATCGAAACGACCGGGTGCACAAATCAAGACATCGACTACGTTTGGACCTTGAACGACGGCAGCAACGTCACCACGACGAACAATGCCATTTCCGTGACCCTTCCTGAGGCTTCGTTTGAATCCTTGGACGTCACGCTTGATGCAGAGGCCACGGGCACAAGTGGCTTGACATGCATCACGACCACGTCGTATGTCTTCGATCTGTTTGACAATCCTGTACTGCCCGCACTGCCTTTGGATTGGACCATTTGTGACGAAGGCTCCTTGACGATTGACGGCGATGTGACCCTCAACCCCAACGGCGGTGACTTGGCTTACTCGTGGAACAACTCGAGTGTTCCTGCAGCCTTTGTCATCACGCCTGTGGGCGCACCCTCGAGTTCCGAAGCCATTGTCGCCTTGGTCGATGGAACCTCGGAAAGTTTGGGAGAGGTGACATTGACGGTGGTTGACGCGTTGGGTTGCTTTGCGGAGGCCTCCACAAGCATTGACATTTTGGACCTGCCTGAAGCGGTCAATGCGATGTGGTCCGACAACGTGTTGTGCACTGGACAGGTGCTGACACTCAACCTGGATGACATCACCACAGATGCCGCCTTGACAGATCCGGCGACCTACACATGGAGTGTCCTGGGAAGCAATGGCGTGACCTACACCGTTTCCAATCTCGGCAACTTTGAAGATGAGGTGATCGACTTGCTTCTCCCCGACGCTCCATTTGACGCCAGCCTCGAGCCAGTCACCCTTGATTTGGTGCTGGACGTGACCGACGGCACGTGTCAAAGTCAACAGTCTTGGACTGAAGCCGTGTCCGTGTATCCCAATCCTGAAGTAAGCCTCGTCACTGACAACGATGTGTGCGTAGGCACAGACTGGGAAGGAACCTTGGCCGGGGCTTCCACCCTTTCTTGGACCAACAGCACGGGAACAACCTTCGACGGGATTGACGACAACGGCAACCTGCTCCTCAACCTGCCCTGGAGTGAAATTGGCATTCCTTCCGACGGCTCCGTTCCCCTCCCCCTTCTCTTGGACGTCGCCTCTGACTACACGGTCATTCAATGTGCAAGCACATGGGAACTGACGTTGGATGTGTTGCAAAACCCCGAAGTCAACATCACGGCACCGGACGCCATTTGCGTGGGTTCCACCGAGACGTTGACGGCTGAACCTGTTTCAGGAACCGGACAAGGAGGGCTGACCTACGCTTGGTCCAGCGAAGACGACCCCGCAGCGTTTGTCCTTGACGCGCCCAACAATGCCGTGACCGACATCCAAGTCGCCGAGGGTGGGGTCATTCCCGACGAGGGAAGCGTGTTGTTGACGGTGACAGACCAAGAGGGCTGCGTGGGCATTTCTCCCGTCAGCACGATCACCATCATTGAGCTTCCCGTGTTGGGCGATTTGACCGTGATTCCAGAAGCTGCGTGTTCGGGCACCGTCATTGACGTTGCCCTGTCCAACATTACCGTGGATGACGGACTCAACGTCGACGATGTGCAGTACGCATGGAGTGCGGATTTGAATGGCGTTGCCCTTGCCTTGAATGGGACTGGTTTGAATGTCTCCACCACCCCCTCTTTGGCTGACGTTCCGTTCCAAGATTTTGTGGGGCCCGAATTGCTCAGCCTGGGATTGACCGCAACCATTGCAGGCTGCTCCATTTCGGCTGCGTGGGAAGATGTGGCGGAGGTCTATCCCAATCCAATTGCAGAAGCAGACAACCCATACATGTGCATCGGCCAAAATTGGGAATCCACCATCACCGGATGCGACGTCCTCACAGTGTTGGGTCAGAACGGACTCCCTGACCTCACCTGGAGCACCACTGACCCTGCAACAGGCATCGACATCTCGTTGAGTCCGGATTACTTCGAGGCTCCAACCGGTCAAACACAGAACACGTTTGTCTTCTATGGAAGCGTGACCTACGAGGAGGACGGACCCACCTGCTTCACGGAGACATCGTTCCAGATGCAGCGACGGAACGCCCCCGCTTACTCGATCATGGGGGATGACAACAGCGGACCTGCCGATGACCTCATCATGTGCGAAGGGGCCGACCTGATTTTGGAAGCAGACGTAGTCTTTGGAGGCGGCATTGCTTACGAGTGGGCGCAATTCGTCGACGATGGCTCAGGCAATGTGACCTTGCAACCTCTGCCAAGCACCGACGACAATGTCATTTTCGTGGATGTGGAAGCTTCGGCCCCGTTGGATACGCCCACGCTCATTGAAGGTGTGGCCTATGTGACATACACCTATAATCCCGCCTCCACACCTGCCGATTTTCAATGCGTCGTGGAGGAGCCTTGGAGCTTTCAGGTGTTGCCCACCCCAGTCATTTCCTGGAGCACAGAAGCCACCCACGTATGCGATGGAGACGATGTGGAGCTCAGCGTGACCTTGGATGCCGGAGCCACCACCCTCAACGGCACCGGCATCACCTGGGATTGGGACTGGAGTGGAAGCACGATTGACCAAATCAACACCACCTCCACCCCCTCAGACGTGGTCACCGTCGAAGCACAATACGAGAGCACCCTAGATGGCACGTTTGACCAAAACTTCAACGTCACGGTCACCGACAGCTACGGATGTTTGTCTTCACCTCCGACGGTGGTTTCCATCACCGCATTGGAGCGCGCAGTGGTTGGACTGGAGCGGCCGTTTGTTTGCTCTTACGACACGCTTGAAGTGCTCGCGACAGGAGGCGATGTGTACACCTGGAGTGTTGATACAGCCACGGTCGATGGGCACCTTGAAGAAGCCGTGTACTTCCCCAGCTACGCGCCGACAGGAGATTCCATCCAGAGTCTGGTGTTGTTCGACCCGACGCACGGCGACGTCATCGAAGTGACCGGAGGGTTGGTCTATGAGGTGAGTGACACCGAGACCGTCACCTGCGAAGCGACCGGAGACATCCTTCTCGTCATTTTTGACGAGCCTGAATTGGAAATGAACTTTGCTGGCGATCCTGTGCCCTACTGCGATGGCGACGTTCTCACGTTCCAAGACCTCAACACGGACTTGCCACAGTACGTGACGTACGACTATTGGACTTCGGCCGGCTTGGATGTCATGAACGAGGTGAGCAACACCGTCTCTTTCTCACTGCAGAGCGAGGAAACCACGTTTGAAGTGACCAAGTACCGGGCCTACTTTGCCCAAGCGGATACCATCTACTGCAGCACGTTCGGCACGGAGACTTTCGACGTGATCGCCAACCCAGTCATTGGCGTCGATGGCGATGCTGGCATCTGTCAAGATGGCTTGGGATCCGTCGTTTGTGAGGTCATCGACCCCAACGGAGCGTTCATTTATACGCCCACGTGGACGGCTTCGTCCAATGCCGACACTTCCATGGTCGACCTAGGTGCCACGACGTTTGGCCTCGACGTCTCCTCGGCCAACGGCGTCACTCCCGAGGCTGAACCCAACCTGATCTTCTCGGTGTACGTGAAAGATGACAATGGATGCCTCTCTGAAACGGTGTCCTACGAAATGCAGGTGGTGGCCACGCCAATTCTCGACATCACCGACGAATTGCTGGAGGACCAATGCTCCCCCTCCACGGATTGCATGCAAGTTGCCCTGCTGAATGAAGATTTATCGGGGGTGGACATGATGTACTTCTGGGACAACGAAGCAGGCAGCAACAACGATGGCTTCTGCGTCAATTTTGTCAATCCCACGGAGTGCCCCTTCACCGACTCGACCAAAGTCACCGTCCGGTACGAGCACACGCTTGTGAATGGGGAGACGGTGTTCTGCGAGAGTTCCGCCGTCGACAGCACGGTGGTCAACCCCACCCCGCTGCCCAACTTCTCCTTGGAATCACCGCAGGCCTGCTTGGACGTCGAGAATTTGAACTGCGTGCCCGTCCTTCATGATACCGCGGCCTACAGCGTGTGTGAGGGCGACAGCCTGAGCTACGAGTGGTTTGTGACCCCCTTGGGAGACTTGATCCAAAACAACTTGGTCACGGACGACTTGACCACCCCCTTCCCCTCGATTTGTGTGGACACTGCAGGGGTGTTGAACGTGGTGCTCGAAATCACCAACAGCTACGGATGCGCACAAACCACCTCCAACGTGCCCTTCACGGTCCGAGGTCTGCCGGTGCCGGAGTTGACCTTCGAGCAGCCTTCCATTTGTCTCCCCACGACGGTGTCGATTTTGAACTCCTCCTCAGGGGCCGCCAACTTCTCCATGTCCATCCCGGGGTACCCGACCTATGAGAATTTCCTCTCTCCCCTGGAACTCGACGTGGAATTCCCTGGGTATTACAATGCCGAATTCACGGTGTCCAACACCCACATCATCGATGGCCATGAGTTGACGTGCTCGGTGGACACGGAATACGTGTATGCCTTCGAAGGACGCACTCCACCTGTGGCCGAGTTCGCAGTGTTGCCAGACACCATCATCGATTTCGTGAATCCTGTGGTCGAGTTTGTGAACCTCTCGGAGGGACAAATCGAAAACATTTGGTCTTTTGGAAACGGCGAAGGCTCCAGCGAATTGGATCCCGAAGTGGAATACGAAGCCGCTGGATTCTACAACGCCCAGTTGCAAGTGGTCAATGAGTATGGCTGCACCGACGTGTACTCCCAAGAAATCGAGGTCTACACCGACCTGTACATCTACGTGCCCACCGCCTTCACACCCGACAACGATGGGTTGAATGACGCGTGGCTTCCCTCCATCATTGGTCAGGATGTCATCGCCACCTACGAGTGTTCCGTGTTCACACGCTCGGGAGACCGTGTCTTCTACACCACCGACCCGAACAAAGCGTGGATCGGCGGCAACGATTTGTCCGGAGAGGGAGCGCACTACAGCAGCGGTGGAGAGGTCTTTGCGTGGCGCATCCTCATCAAAAAGAAGGATGGCCAAGGTGCCAAGACCTACACGGGGCACGTGACCATGATTCGTTGATTCGAAGGAGGTTCGAGGGAGATGCAAATGCGATGGGTGATCGGGTTGATGGCGCTCGCGTGGGGCAACCTCGCGGCGCAGTCGATTGTCACCCCCTTGGGCAGCGGCGAGGAAACGCGATTGCGGGCGCCCGTTGTCAGTGATGCAGACACGGTTTACCAGAAGCACGAGACCCTGATCAATGTGCAATTCAGCCAAGTTCAGTTGAGCCAATGGGCCGCCGGTGGACAAAGCTCGGCGAGCCTCATTGCCAAGCTCGACCAGTTCTGGGAATACGACGGCACGACCTTTGGGTGGGACACGGAACTCCATGCAGCCTTCGGCCTGCTCCATCGCCCCGATGAGAACATCATTCTGAAAACCGACGACCGCATTGAATTGGCCTCCAAACTCGGATACCGACTCAAGGACAAAGGCGCACTCACGGCACTCGGGAGTTTCCGGACCCAAATGGCCCCTGGTTTTGCCGCGGTCAACGGGGTCCCCGACCCTTCTCAAGTGACGTCACGCTTCATGGCTCCAGGATACCTCGTGGTGGCCCTCGGATTGGATTTGAAACCGACCCCCACCACCACCGTGTTCCTCGCCCCTTTCACCTCGAAATCCACCTATGTTTTGGACGATTCGCTTTCGGCTGCAGGCATGTTTGGGGTTGCCCCGGGAGAACAGGCTCGACACGAGGTGGGGGGCTACATCCGCCTTGGATTGAAGGAGCAGGTCACCGAGAATGTCACGTATGCCGTGCGTCTCGACCTCTTCAGCAACTACCTTGAGGAGCCCGAAGCCGTGGATATCTTTTCGGACCACGTCTTGACCTTGAAGGTGAACGACTGGCTGTCGACCACCTTGGGTCTCACCCTGATCTACGACAAGGACGTCGAACTCCTCTTGCGAGAACCCGACCCAGACATTCCCGAGGATGAAGGCGAAATGGGCCCCGGCGTCCAGCTAAAACAAATCCTTGCTGTAGGTTTGTCCTTGAAATTTTCTTGACATGAAAGCTTTTGTGTTCCCGGGCCAAGGCGCCCAGTTTTCCGGCATGGGGAAAGACCTGTACGACGCTTCACCACAAGCCCGTGCACGCTTCGAAGAAGCCAACGACATTCTCGGCTTCGACATTGCCTCCATCATGTTTGAAGGCAGCGACGAAGAACTCAAACAGACCAAGGTGACCCAACCCGCCATTTTCCTGCACTCGGTCATCCTTGCCGAGTGTTTGGGCGAGGCGTTTCAACCCGACATGGTCGCAGGCCACAGCTTGGGTGAATTCAGTGCGCTTGTGGCTGCAGGCGCGTTGTCGTTCGCCGATGGGTTGCGCCTTGTGAGCGCCCGCGCCAACGCCATGCAAAAGGCGTGTGAGTTGCAACCGTCGACCATGGCGGCAGTGCTCGGCCTGGACAACGACGTGGTGGAGGACATCTGCAACACCATCGACGGTGTGGTGGTTGCCGCCAACTACAACTGCCCAGGACAGCTCGTCATCTCAGGAGAAGTCCCTGCTGTGGAGGCCGCCTGCGCCGCATTGAGTGAGGCAGGTGCACGGCGTGCGCTGATGCTTCCCGTGGGAGGAGCCTTCCACAGCCCTTTGATGGAGCCTGCCCGCGAAGAACTGGCTTCTGCCATTGCGCAGGCCGACATCCAAGCGCCCCGTTGCCCCATCTACCAAAACGTCAGTGCGGAACCCACGAGCGACCCGGATTTGATCCGTCAACAACTCGTGGCGCA
>Ga0160423_10002961_pt1 | contig 14125 bp, 15 predicted proteins | sample CRUFie14St8metaG_FD_108191 | JGI IMG/M metagenome (GOLD analysis project Ga0160423, IMG submission 108191) | Marine microbial communities from the Costa Rica Dome - CRUD Field 142mm St8 metaG | ecosystem: Environmental > Aquatic > Marine > Oceanic > Photic zone | place: Costa Rica: the Eastern...
CTGAGCCACCTGCCGGAGGGAACCTCGGTGCGCAACCTTCTGCACTGGGCGCAGTCGGTGAGGACCAACAAGTTCCAAAAGGTGAGTTTGACACTCTTTCTTTGTGCCGCCGCGGCAGCCGGGGTGGGTCAACTGACGGACCGACGTTCTCATCGCGGGGCTGCGCCCACCACCCAAAGTACGACTTTGGCCCAGCGGAGAACCAGCACAGGTACGGCCAGGAGATTCCTCCCGAATACGATTTGCTGGCCTACTCGGTCCCCACGCTGCTGATCTACGGCAGCAAGGACCCCATCGCGAACAGGAAGGATGTGAGGAGGCTGGCGAGGGTCTTCCAACAGACGGGAGTGCTCCTGGGCACCATGGAGATCCCGACATACGACCACAACGACTTCACCCTCGCGGCGGACGGGTTTGAGTTCTTCTTCGAGTACGTCTTGGACAGGGTGGAGGGGGCGGCGTGCGCGGCGGAGGGAGGGGAGGGGGGGGAGGAGGAGGCCGACGCGCAGGACTGGCGCGGGGTCCTGCAGACTGGCGCGGGGTCTTTCTGGACCTTCCTGTCGGAAGAGATCCAGGTCCAGGAGGAGCAAGAGCTCCAGGATCTTGTGCTCGAGGAAGGCTCGCTTCCTTGACAAAACGCGAGTAGGGTCGTCGTGCGAGGGAGAGGCGCGTGTGTGGTTGTGTGGCAAAAGGTACAGCAGGCTGGGCATTCTTTCTTTTTTATTCAATCTTCGTTCCTTTCCCTCTCGGGGACAAATATCTATTTCTCCCGTTGGCCCAACTCGGTGTGTGGCAAAGATTCGTAACGGACTTTTTTTTCCTTCCCGCGTGATTCCCCCCCCCACACAGAGTAATCATCTGACGTGGCCAATATCTTCCGAAACGTGCTCGTCGCTCTTGTACGCGTTTTGAACTTTCGCAGTGTCGAAGAAAGGGCATGCGATCTTCGATTTCCGCGATAATTCGGGGCATCCTAAGGATTCCGGTGTTGATATTCCGTCTTCGAGGCCAAAAAAAGCGCATCGAACCGCGGTGTCGTCAGAAACGCGCTGTCGCCATTGCGATCGTGGTAGACGTCGCGCGCGCGCCTCGATGGTGGTGGAGGAGTAGGGAGGGGGTGGCGGAGAGAGTGACGACAGAAAACGAAGCACGGGCGCACGCACCATGGAAGCGACCTACTACCCGCTGCGCAGCCCCTCAAGGAAGCTCATGCGGGCGCAGTCCGACCTCGGGATGGCGGACGTGGGGCTTTTTGACATCGACGACCTCGAGGACGGCCTGTCGTGGTCCCCGACCTCGGTGTTCTCCCAGAGCGATGACATGCACAACCTCGAGCAGAGCGTGCTCGCGGTGGGCACGCTGTGCTCGCCGTTTTCGGTGAAGGAGGACGTTCTGGTGCGGAGGACCGGCAGGATTTTGAAGGTCGGCAAGGTCGGGTCGGGTGACGCGCAGGCCGCCCTCAGGGAGCTGCGGAGGCTGGGCTTCCCGGTCTCCGTGGCGGAATCGAGGCGGAGCCAGGGGAAGGATATCTTCAGGTGCCCTAGGCACGAGTTCCTGAGGATGGAGGTCGCGGACGGGCCGGACATCGTGATCGACACGAGCTTCCGCTCGTTCTTCGCCGTGGCGAGGAGCTCTTTTTACTATTCGAAGATCTTCGAGCAGCTTCCCGAGGTCTTCATCGGGGGCGAGGACAGGCTCAGGCTTCTCGTGGCCTTCATGGCCGAACAGCTGAAGCGGAACTTTGAGACGACGGGAATGCCTTGCCCTCCCTGGAGGGACACCAAGTCCCTCCTCAACACGTGGGCGCTGTGAGATTACTTGTTCTTTTTGTTAAATACTTGTTTTTGATACCTTTTTGTTCTTTCTTTTTCCGCGTTGAGACCCGCGCACAACCCGCCGAGGAGGCCCGGGGTTGAGCCTCCTGTCCACGGGGTGTGTGGAGTGAGAAGACGTAAAGCGTTGAGCAAAGAAAAATAATAATATATAGAAAATCCGGGGAAATGAGCCTTTTTCCCCCAACCCCTAGTCCACCACGCTGAACACCCTCTTCCTGTTCCCCTCCGAGTCGGTTTCCGTCCTGGTCACGTACTTGGCCTGCGGGGAGGCGTCCAGAATCTCTGCCGGGATGTGTTCCATGCTCCTCTCCACCACCTCTGTCACGCTGGCCGGGCTTCCCTTGTGCAGCATCTCCTCGATTGTCCGCTTCCACTTGTTCGTCCCGGGCTCTCCGTAGAACAGCCCGAGCAGGGGCTTGGCCATCTTCCTCACCACCTGCTTTGGCTCGCAGCTCCAGGACTTGCTCTGGCGCTCCAGCTGAGAGTCGCACAGCTCGCAGTAGTCCCTCAGGAGCTGCCTCCTGGACGTACAAGGGTTCTCCGCCTCGCCAAAGATCGCCCTGTCCGCGTCCGCCAGGGTGTGCCAAGGGGTCTTGTACGCGGCCCTGCCGATCATCACGCCGTGGATCCTGCCGCCTCGCTCCCCCCGGCGCTCGAGGAGGTCCTTGGCCTCGTCGAGGGTCTTCACCCCGCCGTTCAGCGAGAACTTGAGGTGAGGAAAGTCCTCGCTCAGCTTGAACACCCAGTCGTACTTGAGGGGGGGCACGTCTCGGTTCTGGGCTGGCGACAGACCCTGCAGGAAGGCCTTCCTGGCGTGCATGATGAAGTGGTCGATGGGTAGGTTCTCCGACGTCTGCCTCACAAACTCGACGAGCTCCGGGTACGTGTCGTTGTCGTCCACGCCCAAGCGGCACTTGATGGTGACGGGGACGGGGGATGACCGGGACATGCCCTCCACGATGGCCCGCACGGACGGGGGGTCCTTCATCAGCGCCGCGCCGAAGCAACCCTTCCCGGAGACCCTTGGGCTGGGGCACCCGCAGTTCAAGTTTATCTCGTCGTACTCGTACGAGAGCGCGAGCTTGACCGCGGCCTCGAGCTGGGGCGGGCTGTTGCCTCCCAGCTGGAGCACCACGGGGTGCTGCGGCTCCGGGAAGTGCAGGTATCGGTCCAGGCTCTTTCCCTCCTTCTCCTTGTAGATAAGCGTCTTGTCGACTATCATCTCCGTGTACAGCCACGTCCTCCTGCTGAGCAGGCGGGCGAGGTTCCTGTAGTACACGTCCGTCCACTCCATCATCGGAGCCACGCTCAGGAGGGGCGCGGAGGTGGACTCGTCCAGCCTGCTTCTGTCCTGGGCGATGGCCGTCGCCATAGTCCTCGGCAGGGGTCCCGGTCTGCAGCTGCCGCGCGGTCCCGGCCGGCTCTCGGCGCGCGCGCAAGCCCGTTCAATGCCTCCTCGGCTCCCGCAACCTCGAAAGGCTCGAACTCCTCGTCCCAAGCAGTGCTGGACGACGCCGCCCATGAGAGACGTTTCCTGCACCGCCGGCCGTCTCGCTTTGGAGCCACAGAAATTCGGAGGCTGAGGTAGATAGAGTTCTTAGTTTGTTGGAGAGGAGGAGCACGAGGGGAGTTGAGGTTCTTCTCTTCATTTGCTCTGGAGTATTTCGACGGCCTCGGGGCACTCGACTTGAGAACCAATCTCCTCGCCTTGGGTGAGTGGTACCGTGCTGACGCCGTCAGAACCGGGGCCGCTGCACCCTGTTTAGATCCCCCGTCCCCCGGTGCCGGGGGACCCCGTCCAGGCTGTGGTCAAAATGAAACAAAAAGTGTAAACTACAGTATAGGGCCCACCCTCTTTTTACATCGTAGAAGTTAGGCAACGTTCTGCCACGTCTCGGTCTGCGACAGGCTCGGGTTGTGAATGGAGCAGTTCTCCGCTTCTTCCAAGAACCGCATGGGAGCCGTGTCGCAGTTGCAAATCTCAATCATGTTCCTGGGCGCCAAACAGAAAGAGGAGAAGTGTCAGGAACTGAAAGCCTGCGAGCACAATGGACCGGGACACTGCGGGCCTCACCTGTCAGGGTCGTGAAAGAAGAGCTGGCTGATGCGAACTCCCTCGTGCTCAATCTCGTCCGAGATGTAGTGCACGCCCAGGGCCTTGAGTTCCCTCTCGATCCCCGCGATGTCCTCGGTCTGGAAGGAAAAGTGGTCCGCCTCGGGCCGTATCTCGCTCGTCCTCTTGGGCGGCTCTCCCTCCAGCAGGTGCAGGCCGATGTTATAGTTGAAGAGCCAGCAACCGTTGCATCTCTCCTTCAGGGCTCCCGGCCTGACGAGCTCGGAGAAGCCAAGTAACTCGCAATAAAATCTGCGAGAGGCCTGAGCAGCACATAAAGTCAGTACCTTTCCCTTCCTCTTTCCACTTTCTTCCTGCTTACCTCCAAGTTTTTCACGACGAAGGACACGTGAGAAAAACTCTGTAGTTTGAGCCTGCTGTAAGAGGTCCTCCTCGTCCCTCCCTTGTGCACGCAGGGGCACCTCTGTGCCGGGCAGCAGCTGTCTTCCGTCGGGTACGTTGCACTCTCCTCAAACATCAGTCGCTCGGGGACGAACTCCTCTCACACCTGCTGCTTTGTTCGCGCAAGAACAAAGGAAAAATAGTAGTAGAAGGCCTCTCTGAAAGGCAGCGAGCGTGTGTGTGCGCGCCACGTACAAGGCGGGCGCGGGCGTTATGCGCGTCGAGGCTCGTCACCTTGCGTCCCTCGGCGTAGACGGCGTCGCTGGTTGTCGAGTCGAGGCATAGCCCGTGAGCAACGATGATATTTTGCGAAAAGGGCACACACAGGGGGGGAAATAGTAGAAAAGGCTATCTATCCGGCAGTGCTGACGTGCTTTCACGCTTTGTGCGATTCGGCCCTGGGTCGATGCGTACAGCAAGGGAATCTTTACACTAATCGGGACGGGAAGAATGGATTTCCCCGTGCGCGGCCCCGTGGCGTGCCCCGTGCGCGCCTCCCGGGAGGCGAGGAGATGAGGAGGTGGGTGCGTCTAACCTGAAGCGGTTCGCTTTGCATCCACCCTCCCCCTGAACTAATTCGTCTGCTCTCCCCCCTCCACCTTCAACAGGGTGTGTGGAGGGTTGTGCGGGGGCCTGCGCAGGCAGCACTGGACTGGCGGGAGAGGGGAGAGGAGGTATGGCCTTGAAAGACAATGGAGGGGGGTTGCTGGGATTCGGGTGTGCAACTCCAAGAAAAGGTCTCGAACAGGCCTGTGCGCCCAAAGGTAGAATACAAGGTCACGAGTCAGCCATCTCAACGTCCTCACTGGCAAGGATGGCGGCCGCTCGCTTGAAGTCCACCATCCGCAGCTGTGGAAGCAACTTCATTATTTGCAGCCGGTAATCCGGCAGCTTTGTGATCTCGTTGTCTAGCACCACCAGCCGCTTGAGTTTGGACAATTCTCTCAAGTTTTGGAGGTCCTGCCGAGGAGAGAAATAAGCGAGCCGTAGAGGAAAGTGAAAGTGATCGGCGGAAGGGTTAGAAAAACGGAGGGCGGCACTCGCGCTCGCACAAAAACAGCGCAGTTGGCCCGGATCCAGGGGTCTGGATGGAAGGGCGCCTAAGAGGCCGTACCCACCTCAATGCTGTTGATCCTGTTTCCCGTCAGGACCAGCGTCTCCAGGTTGGGTATGCTGGCCTCCAAGTTTTTCGATATCCTGGATGGGAGGAGAAGGAATAGGAAGTGTACGTTTCATTTTTTTCGTCGTTGTTGGAGTTTTCCGGTCAGCGAGCCGAGATCGGTCGGGTCGGGTGGGCACGAACGGAACCGCCTCAGTGGGCTGGTCTCAGCTGGGCGTACCTTGAGATCCGGTTGTGGTTCAGCGTTAAGGTCTTCAGCCGGGGAAGCAGCGGGAAGCCCTCGAGCTTGACGATCTCGTTATCCGAGAGGTCGATGCTGTCAAACTGGTTCTGCGTCCCTCCCAGGTTCTCGATCACCGAGACCTTGTTTCCCCGGAGGTCCAGCTCATACTCGTCGCAGGCGTTCATGAACTGTGGTGAACGAAGGATTAGGTCTGTGCTTAGGCGGAGCGCGAACATGGTTTCTTCCCCTGGCCACGTTGCGCTGAGTGCGCCGGTTATTCCCTCCCCCTTCTCCTTCTTCTGCCCCGCCTCGCTTCTCTCTTCGCCTCACCGCCGCCTCGCCCCTGCGGAGACCACCGATCCGGGGCCAAACGAACCGGACAATTCTGAGCAAAAACTTCCTCTGGGGAGAAACGGCAAGTTCGGAGGGTCGGGGGGTCGAGGGTCAGGGGGCCGGATTCGTCGGGAGGATCGTCAGGCGTCCTCCGCCGCCGGGCTCGCGGTCGCCGCGCGCTCCAGGGCGTCTGAGATCGTCTGGTTCTTCCACTCCAGCATTATGGGCTCGAAGAAGGGCGGTCCGTGCGGACACTGTGGGTCCACGGAGTCGCCCATGTGGCGCAAGGGTCCAGATACGAAACCCGTGCTGTGCAACGCGTGCGGCGCGAGGTGGATCACGAAGCGCACTCTCGATGGCTACCTACCCAAAAGCGCGGGGGGGACTGCGAGGAAGCCCAAGCCCAGGGCCAAGTCCGCGACGGTCAGCAGCTCGAGGAATTCGCAGCGAAGGGTCTCGGCGAGTTCCAGGAGGGGCCGGCCCGCTGCTGTTGGTGGCGACGAGCCGCTGATTCTCAGCGGGAAGAGGGCGAAGAGGGCCCCGCAGAAGTACCAGGACACCACAAAGCCAAAGCCCGCCAAGGCGAAAAGGGGGTCTGCGGGGGCGACGACCAGTTCCGGCCCCGTCTCCTCGAGGTCCTCCAAGCGCAAGTCCCTGAAGGTCGAGGTGGGTGGCAAGCCAGGGAAGGTTCAGGACCGGATTCCTTCGCCCCAAAAGCCCGCGAAGAAGAGGCGCACGGTCAGGATCCTTTACGTGGAGGACCTCGAGGGTCCCAAAACGACGGTGCCGCCGAAGAAGAAGAAGTACAGCCTGCTGGACAGGTACCCTTACCGGAAGCACTCGGTCCTCAAGAGCTCCGAGTCTCCCCTGTGCCACGTCGACCTGTTGTCGATCGTTAGGGAGACCAACTTCAAGGCCTGTCTCAGCGAGGAGGACAAAGAGTCTCTCGCAGCGATGCTGCCGCCGGTCGACGTGGGGGAGGGCAGCGCCGACCTCTCTGGCGTCTTCAGCTCGGAGGCCTTCCGCAGCGCGGTTCTGAACTATCAGGATCTCCTGAAGTCTGGGAGCTTCGACCCGGACCTGCCTGCGGCGAACTTGAGAATGGTGGACCACTACGACCGCCTGACGAGGGAGTTGAACCTGACCAAGTGGATCGCGGAGGTGCCCACCAACACCTCGCGCAGGAGCAGGGGCTCGGCCGCGTCCTCTGCGGGCATGCCGTCGACAGTGCAAGCCATGCAGGAGGCCCTGATGAAGTCAGGGTCCACGCCCAAGATTGAGTTTCCGGCGACGACAGAGGCCGTCACGGCGACATCGTAGCTTATTGCGTGCGTGTGCGTGTGTGTTTTATTCGTGTACCGTTCAATCGTGTAACAAAAGTCCAGTTCCGAAGATCACGGATTACAATCCAGTTTTCACTTCACGCGGCGCTCTGCGAGCACCGGTGGTACTCCCGGACGACCTTTGCGCACGCCGTGGGGTCCTCTTTGTTCTCCTTGTAGCAACTGAAACATGCTTCCTTCTCCCCCTGGCAAGGAACGGGCTTCAAAGGGGCCTCGTACTCGGACTTGATGAGATCTTCCGCGTACTGGGCCACCCGCCCGAGCTCCCCGCCCTCGTGCTGCAGCAGAAGGTTGCCGTACCGAACCTGAGGGGGCGCCGCGCGCGCCGGCGTGCGTCAGACCAGAGTCCGGGGGAGAAGAGAGGAGGCGGGGGAGGCGTCGTGGAGACGAGGACTCACCGTGTCTCTGAGGCTACTCTGCGTCACCGCAGGGTACCTCGTCTCGCTCTCCCTGTCGAGCGTTTGGAAATCGAAACGAGTCCGTCAGTGTCGCCCTGGAAGGGTGAAAGGACCCTCTTCCTTTTCATGTGGTTCGGGTGGAGTACTAACCTTGCTGCGGACAAGCCCCGAGCTTCCCGCTTCTCCGGCTCCCTGCTAGTCGTTGGCACGCCAGAGAGCGTCTCCAGCAGCCTCCGCGTCACCCTCACCGTCGTCACCATGGCGAGATCGATGGGAGTCGATCGAGAGAACGGAGCGCTTTGGTTTCCTTGGCACACTCTGCCCCCCTTCTTCACAATTCCTCCGCCTGGGCTGGCTGGGGGCTTCCAGAAATGAATGTTTCCGTCGAATTTTCCGGGAGGAAATCGAGGATCTTCGATAAAAGGTCTGTGTGGCTGAAAAGCAGAGGAGACGGAGCGTCCGGAGGTCACGACGAGACAGGGAGACCGGCCGTGACCGGGGGCACTTGCCAAGTGACGGCTGACGAAACCGCTGAGAAAGGGGAGCAGAACATAACGCCCCTCGCATCAAGAGGTAACGAGCACAGACTGCGACCGTAACGATGGTGTTTGGCCTGTTCAGCAAAAAGCCCGAGGAAAAGGCTCCCGAGAACCTGCGTTCGGCTTTCGCGCCACTCGGCGTGCTGAACACAAAGGGCGAGGACGTGAAGCTTGGCAGCGTGCTGAGCAATGACAAACCCGTTCTGCTCTGGGTCATGCGCCGCTTCGGGTGCCCGCTGTGCCGCGGCTACGCCGTGGAGCTGAGGGACAAGGTGCAGAAGAAGGCCGACGAGAAGGGAGTCCAGATGGTTGCCCTCGGCCTGGAGATGATCGGCCTGGAGGATTTCCAGAAGGGAAAGTTCTGGCCCGGTGACATCGTCATCGAGAACCCCCAGCAGGAGGTCCACAAGCTCCTCAACCTGAAGAGGGCTTCCATTCTGAAAATCTTGGACTACGGGATGCTGAAGAAGGGCTCCAAGCTGCAGAAGGAGGTCGGGGGCAACGCCACGGAGGGCGACGGCCTCGTCCTCGGGGGAGTCTTTATTATGGATAAGGCGGGAAAGTGCGTGTACGAGTGGCGCCAGAGGAACTTCAAGACGGACGCTGGCACGGACGACATCCTCAACGTGCTGGACGGGTTGTGAAAGAGGAGCCCTAAGTCGTTTTTTGTTGTTGTTGTTGTATTTGTTTGCTTCCTAAACACCAGAAGTTTAGAGTTGGATTCATTGCGTAGGGCGGTTGGCCAGGCTCTCCATCATGTCGGAGTACAGGGGGAGCTCGATGTCGTCATCGTCCCCGTCAACGTAGAGGGAAGGCTGCTGCGGGGTCCTCCTGACGCGGATGGGCACGGAAGGCAGCGGGCTCCTCGAGTCGCTGAAGCTCAAAGCGTTCTGGGCCTCCGAGGCAGGGGGGTACGGGGCGCTGTCCAGCTGCCTGGCCGAAAACTGGGTCCTGGGGTTGTACTTGTCTGTGAGCAGGGACTGAAAGTTTCTCTGGAGGTTGCTCATCATGTCGCCGAACTCCTTCCTCATGGACTTGATCTCGTCCCTCAGCACGAGCTGGGTCTCCTTCATGTCGTCCACGTCGCTCTTAATTCCCTCCACCTCCTTCTTGATGGTGCCCACGTCCATCTGAGACATCATTGTGTCGATCCTGCTGATGTTGATGTCAATGATCTGCTGGATGTTGTCCACGATCTTCTGGGCCCTGTTGCTCGTCCTGTACTCGAACATGATCTCGTGAGGATCCAGCTTGCCGTACTTGTCCGCGTGCTGCGCGAGCTCGTCGAAGGTCTCCACGTTGCCAAGCCTGGAGGTGGAGGCCTCCCTCTCGGAAGAGTGCGCCGCTTCCTCCTCCTCGTGGGCCTCCCCCACTCCTCCCGCGGCGAGGTCCTCGGGGGACTCCTCCCGCGCATTCTCGACCTCCCCCGCCGCCGGCCCTTCGTATTTCTCGCACAGCTCCCTCAGCCTCTCCACTCCCGGAAGCTGGTTCCGTGAGGTGTAGAGGTCCTTCCTCCTGGCCTGCTCTTCCTTCGAGAGCTTGTACTGCGAGTGATCCTGGACGTTGGGATCCCACGCAGGCTTCGGCCTGCGCCTTCGCACGGCTGGTGGCGCGGACTTCTTCTTCCTCGTCGACACCATTGTCATGCACCCGCACCGAGCGTGGTGGGGGCCTCCCCTCTGCTGTCCCGGGGGTGTCCAAGGTCACCCCAAGGCGCCAAGGCGCGAAAAAAAGTTTCGGAAGAAAAATCACGGAAAACTCGGCGATCCAAGCCAAAACTGGAGCGATGAGAGCAGATCACACCGAGGCGATCCCGAGCCACACAAGCCAGCAGTGCAGCAGGCAGCAGTGCATCAGTGCAGCGCAGCAGTGCAGTGAGGACTCGGCGCACGCGACCAAGGGGCAAGCGTCCTCGACCCGATGATCGCGAAAAAGATGTTCTGCTCACTCGCGCAGGGAGGGAGGCTCCTGTCGAGGTCCTTCTCTTCGTCCGCAACCCCCTCGTCCCACACTCCCGGCCTTCTCGAGTGGCGACGCTACAAGATCCGTTTCGAAGGCATGCAGGAGTTTCTAAGGCTGACTGAGGAGTCCGCCGCGCTGCGAAAGAGCTTGCATCCCGGCTGGCTTGGTTTCTTCACCCCGGACACCGGAGGCTGCCTAACGTCTGTCCACCACATCTACCACTACGACGATATGCTGCACAGGCAGGAGGTTCGCGCAAAAGCGAGCGAGGACGAGGGCTGGAAAGCCTACCGCGCTGCGATCGGCCCACACGTCGTGGAGCAGGAGTCCTCGATCTTTAAACCAGCCGTGCAGTGCATCGAGGCTGCGGGGGCCCCGCTCATCCAGGACTTCAAACCCGAGCCCGAGGAAGGCGTGATGTATGAGCTCAGGTGGGTTACCCAAAGGGCGCTTCGGCAGCACCCCTTCGCTCCCTTCTCCGCCCTTTTCGTCGCCCTTTTCGCCCCCCTGCTGACCCCTCGCCTGTCGTTGCGGTGCACAGAAAGTATCAGCTGCATCCAGGCTACGGCTCGGTCCCCGGCCTGATTGAGAGCTTCTCCAAAGGCCTGCCGCACAAGGTTGCCGCGGACTCCAACTCAAAGCTTGTCTACTTTGGGTTTATCGACGTCGGGATGCTGAACACGGTGATCGAGTTGTGGAGGTATCCCTCGCTGGCCGCGTCAATCAAGGCGCGGGAAAGTGCGAGGAAGGTGGCGGAGTGGAAGGACTGCATAAACTCTGTCACTCCGAATGTGCAGCATTTTCGCACGACCGCGCTGCACCCCACGTCGTTCTCCCCGCTGAGGTGAAGGGGGACCAAGCCATGGGAAGACGGACGTCGTCGTGAAAGCCCGAGTGAAGCCCGAGAGAAGAACGTGAGATAGAGCGATCTCCCTCTTCTTCTTCATCTCCACTTCTTGTGTAATGTTACAAAAAATATCTTCCTCCTGCGCGCGGGCTGCGCAGCTAAGTTTAAGTCAAGTCGTCCTCTCCCCCCTCCTCCAGGACCTTCTTCGCCCTGAGAAGGAGCTTCGTCTTCCACGCATCGAGCCTCGTCATGGAGTCAAACTCTCCGATGACCTGGGTGAACTGGTCCACGTCTCCCTCCTCCGTCGCCGCGATCAAGTCCTGGATGAACTTGAACTCCCTCGTGCCGGAGAAGGTCACGTCGAGGTCCTCGTACCTTTCCAGGGCCTCCTTGGAGCCCTCCAGGGACCCAATGCACAGGTGGCAGATGCCCGCCTGGAGCAAGTAACCCTTCACGCTGTACTTGAGGAGGTTGTTGTCCACGGACTTCTTAGCGACGTCCTCGAAGAGCTTGATGGCTTTGTTGTACTTCTCGAGCTCCGCGTTCATCGTCGCGATCTTCAGCTTGCACTTGTTGGTCTCCGAGGTCTGGTTCTCCGTCTCGAACAGGTCGGCGGCCTTTTCGTAAAAGTCGAGGGACTCCACGTTCGCCCCGACCGCCTCCAGCTGCTCTGCGGCCTCCCTGTAGGACTTGGCGGCCATGCCAAGGCGCCCCAGATTACAAAAGTAGTCTGCCGACTTGTTGTAGAAGGGGATGGCCTTCTTGGGGTCAGCCTTCTTGACGCACCCCGCCGCGCTGCTCATGGCGGACGCGGCCTCGTGGATCGATTCCAGCTTGACGTGGCACTCCGCGAGCTGGTCAAAGCACTGGGCGGCCTCTTCCCACTTCTTCCCGAGCTTAAACGAGTTCGCCGCCTGCTCGTAGAGCTCGGCCGCATCTTCGTACTTGTTCCCGAAGAAACTCCCGAACAACCCTCCCTTCAGTTTCTTCTCCGCTTTGGCCTTCAGGTCCAAGGCCTTCCTCACGTGAACGTCCGACATGGCTCTTCGTTACACAAACCCACAAGAGTCGTGTGCTACCTCGCGTCGTCTCTTCCACGCGCACTCCCCCCTCGCAATCAACCTCTGCTCTCCCGTCGTCAGTCTCCTCGGAGGTCTCGGCGAAGAAAAAAAAAGTCTCTCGCCGAACAGCGGACAGAAGCCTGTGGCACACCTGTGGCATCGGCCCTGCTGAAGGAAGCGTGGAAGCATGGCCGCGGACGCTGCGGAGGGAGAACGAAAGGTTTTCGCACGCAAACCGACCGTCGAGGAGGCACGAGCTTGTCAGTTTCATTGCTGGTTTCCAAAGTTCGGTCCGAAACACGCCGGGAAAGTCGTTTCGCTGGATCTCCCTCAAGACTTCGTGGAATACCTGAAGGAGGACGGCATAACTGTCGCGGATGACTCGCGAGCTTTTGGGGAGCCCGCGTCCTCGTCGAGCGGGAGCGAATCCCCCTCGTCGACCGAGGAGGAGGAGAGCGACGGCGAGGCGTCCTCCGCCGAGGACGTGCTAGCCAGCAGGTTTGGCGACCTGATCGCGAAGGTGGATAGCGCCATCGGCGACTTGGAGGGTTCCGTCATGCCCAAACTGAATTGGGCGTGCCCAAAAGTGAGTGGGTTGAGCTTCTCCTTCCACACTCTGCTTCGCTGACTCGTTTTTGTGCCGTGTTTCGCTCCCCCCTACACACACAGGACGCCACTTGGATGAATCCGCTGTCGTCTCTGAGGTGCAACAACGCTGAAGAGATCATACTCATGTTGAAGGCCTCGGATAGGGTGCTCCACGACGTGATGCATGCGTTCGAGGACTGTGCGGACATTGATGCAGGCAGCGAAGCCGACTTGAAACAGGTGCTCAACTTGAAGAAGTGGTACGACTTTGACAGGAGGCGCGAGCTTAGGTGCTTTGTGGTCGACGGGGACCTCGTGGGTGGGTGAAGCCAGATCTTTTCTGTCAAGGCATCTGAAAACTAACCCGACATGCCTCTCCGTCCGCAGGTGTCAGCCAACGGTATCTCAGCGAGGATGCCGCCGACTTGGCGTCGGAGAAGGAGGAAATTTTGAGAAAGGTCAAGGACTTCTTTCGCGATGTCGTGAAGGAGAGGTTTGACGGCCTCAGTACATGTGAGTGCACGTGATGGACGCCACGCCACCTTCTCCTGTTTACCGCTGACTCGCCTGCAATTCTCAGATGCCTTTGATATTCACATCAGCAAGAGGGACAGAATCACAATCATTGATTTCAATCATTCGGGGGAGTCTACGAACCCCTTGCTCTACACATGGGAAGAACTGCTGCACGCTTCAGGGGAGGCAGAGCTTAGACTATGCGACTCGGAGGACAGCCGGCGGACGGTGCCGGAAAAAAGCGTCTACGGCTTCCCTGTGGATTTTAACAGGCTCGGCGACGTGCTCAATTCAAAGGACACTGACTTGTTCACCTAGCCACACCGCACAGAAGTCATTCTGGACCTTCTCCTGTCGGAAGAGCTCCGCGAGTAAGAGATGGGGCCTATGGGGCCTTAAAGACGTGTTTGCAACAAAAGTAGAGGCTGGGCATTCGTTAATCCTTTGTTTGTATCTCTATAGTATTATTTGATGCTCTTTGGATGATGTCGATAAAAAGGAACGGGAAATAGGGTGCGTGAAATGGGAGGGGGTTGATATTCGGACGAAGGAAGGAAAATGTGACTTCCCTTCGGAGTGGTCTCAGGATTTTTGTAAGGACTTTTTTGACCGACATGACCGAGCAATAGTGTCAACTTCTTCAACTTCTTCAACTATTGATCCCTTGGGAAACAAAACGAGAAGATAGAGTAGGTCTTCGACTCCAACTTTTCACGAGAGCTCCCCACCAAGCGGGGCGCTCTCTGCATCAAACCATGAACCCACACTTTTTTTTCCTTGCTTGCACCACGCCTTCCACATGTGGTGCAGGGCGCAAAAGACACCGGCGACTCCGGCTTGAAGTA
>Ga0160423_10002963_pt1 | contig 14120 bp, 4 predicted proteins | sample CRUFie14St8metaG_FD_108191 | JGI IMG/M metagenome (GOLD analysis project Ga0160423, IMG submission 108191) | Marine microbial communities from the Costa Rica Dome - CRUD Field 142mm St8 metaG | ecosystem: Environmental > Aquatic > Marine > Oceanic > Photic zone | place: Costa Rica: the Eastern...
GCGGTGACGGCATCCCTGCCGGAGACTGCGACTGCGACGGAAACCAGCTTGACGCCCTCGGCGTCTGCGGTGGCGACTGTGCTGCGGATGTGGATGCCGACGGCATTTGTGACGACGTGGACGACTGTGTCGGCGAACTCGATGAGTGCGGCATCTGCAACGGCCCTGGCACCATATACGAATGCGGATGTGCGGACATCCCCGAAGGAGACTGCGACTGTGACGGCAGCCAGCTCGACGCCTTGGGCGTCTGTGGCGGTGACTGCACGGCAGACGCCGATGCCGACGGGATTTGTGACGACGTTGACGACTGTGTCGGTGCCGACGACGAGTGCGGCATCTGCAACGGACCTGGAGCGATCTACGAGTGCGGATGCGCTGACATCCCAGAAGGAGACTGCGACTGTGACGGCAACAAACTCGATGCGATTGATGTTTGCGGTGGGGACTGCTCTGCGGATGTGGATGCCGATGGCATCTGTGACGACGTCGATGACTGTGTCGGTGCTTACGACGAGTGCGACATTTGCAACGGCCCTGGCGCCATCTACGAGTGTGGATGCAATGACATCCCAGTAGGCGACTGCGACTGCGACGGCAACCAGCCCGATGCCTTGGGAGTCTGCGGTGGCGAATGCACGGCGGACGCCGATGTCGATGGCATCTGTGACGACGTCGATGACTGTGTCGGTGCTTACGACGAGTGCGACATTTGCAACGGCCCTGGCGCCATCTACGAGTGTGGATGCAATGACATCCCTGAAGGAGACTGCGACTGCGACGGAAACCAGCTTGACGCCTTGGGCGTCTGTGGTGGCGAATGCACGGCGGACGCTGATGCCGACGGCATCTGTGACGATGTTGACGACTGTGTCGGTGCCTACGACGAGTGCGGCATCTGCAACGGCCCCGGCGCCATCTATGAGTGTGGATGTTTAGACATCGCAGAAGGCGACTGTGATTGCGAGGGCAACCAGCTCGACGCCTTGGGCGTCTGCGGTGGCGACTGCACGGCAGACGCCGATGCCGATGGCATCTGTGACGACGTTGACGACTGTGTCGGTACCTACGACGAGTGCGGCATCTGCAACGGATCTGGAGCGATTTACGAGTGCGGATGCTCTGACATCCCAGAAGGAGACTGCGACTGTGACGGCAACCAGCTCGACGTTCTGGGCGTGTGCGGCGGTTCCTGCGCAGCCGACGCCGACAGCGATGGCATCTGCGATGACGTAGACCCTTGCGTGGGTTCACTTGATGCTTGCGGCGTGTGCAACGGCCCAGGAGCGATTTATGAGTGCGGATGTACTGACATTCCTGAGGGAGATTGCGACTGCGACGGCAATCAACTCGATGCGCTTGGTGAATGTGGAGGGGCGTGTGTGGCAGATGAAGATGCAGACGGTCTTTGCGATGATGTTGACGAATGCTTGGACACTGAGGCATGCAATTACGACAGCGCGTCGAACGAACCATGCACCTACAACGATGCTACAGGCGAATGCGGAGGCACCTGCACAGCGGATGAGGATGCCGACGGTCTTTGTGATGATGTTGACGAATGCCTGGACATTGAGGCATGCAACTACGACAGCGCATCGAACGAACCATGCGCCTTCAGCGATGCCGTCGGTGAATGTGGCGGTACCTGTTCCTTTGATTTGGACAACGATGGCATTTGCGATTTTGAGAGCTGTGGATTGCCTTTGACCTACCAAGGGTATGACTACGCCACCGTGGAAATCAACGGGCGCTGTTGGTTTGCCGAAAACCTGCGAAGCGAGAATTACGCCAACAGCGAGTCCATTTCGTCTGGACTTGATGCCGAAACATGGACATCCACATCCGAAGGAGCCGTCGCGACGTATGGTGAAACCTCACAATGTGCAGACAACGCGCCTGGGTTGGATGCCTGCGATGCATCCCAGTCGCTGGAAGCTTACGGACGATTGTACAACTGGCATGCAGTGACGGATCCACGTGCGTTGTGTCCCACAGGTTGGCATGTTCCTACAGACCAAGAATGGGAAGCATTGATCAATGAGGGTGGGTTCAAATTTGCCAGCGACGGATTGAAATCGACTTACGGCTGGGAAAATGAGGGCAATGGCACAAACGCGAGTGGATTCAATGGATTGCCGGCTGGTGCTCGATTCGACGACATTGGAAATTTTGAATTTGCCGGCCAGTTCGCCGGTTGGTGGAGCTCTTCACCACAGGAGGGTTCAGGCGCCACAGAAAACGCTTGGGCGCGATTCCTCAGCTCCACCAACAACGATGTCATCCGGGATTACCGTTCCCACAATGATGGTTGGTCTGTGCGGTGTGTTCAGGATGCAAACTGACGGTGAGAAGAGAATGGACCCGGTTCGGTTGAAGTCGTGTCCTTTGAAAGCATCCTGTGCGGAGTGGGCAAAACCATGCACGCCTCAACGTTCTTGGTGATGTGACTGTGGAAGAGGGACGAGGTCGAACCTCGTACCTTCGGGGACATGAACGCAGCGCAATTTTCTTCGTGGTCGGTGGACGGCTGGAAGGCGGGAGCCCGAGGTCAAGAGGACGTGGTGGGCAACGTGCGATGGGATGGATTGCGCATTCCGCAAGTGGTGGCTCAGCCTTTGGGAGCTGTGAAGGTGCCCGTGGGATCAAGGCCTCAAGGAGGCTGGGAGATTCAGCAGGGTTTTTCGGAGAAAGACGCATTGATGCAAGGCCTCATGCACGGGGTCGAAGGCGTCCGAACGTCTGCCGAAGGGGTGGATGGCGAGGCGCTCAGGGCGTTGCTTGCGGACGTGCACCCGGAGATGGTGGCGCTTCACGTGGACGGTTACGACACCGTGGGGGCGCTGCGCGCTGTGGTGGCATGGGCGGAAGGGAAGGTGGTGCGCGGTTCGAGCACCTGGGATGCGGGGCGCGAGAATGAATTTGACGCTGAAGCATTGAGGCTGCACGCCGAAGCGTGGCATGCGGCGATGCCGGCGTTTCACGTTTGGGGCGTGGACGCGGCCAAATGGCAGGACTGCGGCATGCTCCCTGTCGATGCACTTGGTGCCATGCTCAGCGCCTCGAAGGAGGCCTTAAACGTCCTCGTGGCGGCTGGGTGGTCGCTCGAAGACGCGGCAAAGCATGCGACGCTTCGTCTTGCCTTCAGCACGGACGTGCTGTCGAACGTGGCGATGGCCCGCGCAGCCCGCGCCTTGTGGTCCCGGTTGCTCGTCTCGCTGGGCATGGCGGCCGGTGCCGTGGTGCGGCTCGAAGCCCAAACCTCGACGCTCGGACTCCACGCCGACTCCAAGAATTCCCGTGACGCACTGCTCAGCCACACGATTGCGGCTTACGCTGCGGTGCTGGGAGGCGTGGACGGGTTGGAAGTTCGGCGTCACGATTTCCGGGAGGTGCTGGAGGGTCGGGGGAACCGCGACGAGGCCGTGCGCGCTGAGCGTTGGGCCCGAAACATCCAGCACATCTTGCGCGAGGAAGCCGGGCTGGGCGAACACGCCGACGTGATGAAGGGCAGCCGCGCGATCGAAGCGTTGACGCGCCAAATGGCCGAACAGGCTTGGGCTCGTTACGAGGAGATGGAGTCGGCGGGCGGTTGGCGCGCCGGCGCGGACCTGATGAAAGCTTGGATGCTCGAAGGTCAGCGCGCCCACCTCGCGCGGCCGTGGTACGTCTCGACCGACATGGCACGCGGCGACAAGCCGTGGGCGCAGGATTCCGACTCGCGCTTCTTCGCCCTGGACCACCCCGCCGAGGAGCCGTCGCGCGAGCCGATGAAAGCGAGTGCTTGGCCCGAGGAGTTTTGTGTGACGGACAAGAGAGAGGCGCATGCGCACGAGGCCTTTGGACCGGGCGTGTCGCCGTATTTGGGCGGGCCGTACGCGACGATGTATGCGGTCAGGCCTTGGACGGTGCGGCAGTACGCGGGTTTCTCGACGGCCGAGGAGAGCAACGCGTTTTACCGTCGGAACCTCGCGGCAGGTCAGAAGGGCTTGAGCGTGGCGTTTGACCTCGCGACGCACCGTGGCTACGACAGCGACCACGAGCGCGTGAAGGGCGACGTGGGCAAGGCAGGCGTGGCCATCGACAGCGTCGAAGACATGAAGCGCCTGTTCGAAGGCATCCCGCTTGACCGAATGAGCGTCAGCATGACGATGAACGGGGCGGTGCTGCCGGTTTTGGCCTTCTACATCGTGGCGGCGGAGGAGCGAGGCGTGGCGCAAGACCAACTGACGGGCACCATCCAAAACGACATCCTGAAGGAGTTCATGGTGCGCAACACGTTCATTTATCCGCCGGCGCCGTCGATGCGGATCATCAGCGACATTTTTGCGTACACCGCCGCGCACATGCAGCGCTTCAACTCCATCAGCATCAGTGGTTACCACATGCAGGAAGCGGGTGCGACGCAGGAGATTGAGCTTGCGTACACGTTGGCCGACGGCTTCGAGTATGTCAAGACGGGCGTGGAGGCGGGCCTCGACGTGGACGCGTTTGCACCGCGGCTGAGTTTCTTTTGGGCCAACGGCATGGCGCACCTGAAGGAGATTGCCAAGATGCGCGCAGGCCGCATGCTGTGGGCCGACCGGATGAGGGGGGAGTTTGGGGCCAATGCGAAAGGCCAAATGCTCCGCACCCACACCCAAACCTCGGGATGGTCTCTGACCGCCCAAGACCCATGGAACAACGTCGCGCGCACGGCCATCGAGGCTCTCTCAGCCACCATGGGCGGCACGCAGTCCCTGCACACCAACTCGCTCGACGAAGCCATCGCGCTCCCCACGGACATGTCCGCTCGCATCGCCCGAAACACGCAGCTGCTCCTCCAAACCGAGGCCGGCTACACGGCCGCCGTCGACCCGTGGGCTGGCAGCCACGTCCTCGAGGACCTCACGGCCAAGATGATCGCGTCCGCCGAGACCCTCATGGCCGAGATTGCCGAGAAGGGGGGCATGGCCAAGGCCATCGATGAAGGCTTGCCCAAACTCCGGATCGAAGAAGCCGCCGCCTCCAAGCAGGCGGCCATCGACCGCGGCCGCGACAAGATCATTGGCGTCAACCTCTTCACGGTCGAGGGCGAAGACGACGTCGAGGTGCTCGTCGTGGACCAGGACGAGGTGCAACGTCAGCAACTCGCCGGCCTCGCGTCCCTCAAAACCTCGCGCGACGCTGCAGCCGTCCAATCGGCCCTCGACGCCTTGACCTCGGCGGCGCGTGGCGACGGCAATTTGCTCGCCGCCTCCATCGCGGCGGCCCGCGTCCGCTGCACGCTCGGAGAAATCAGCGCGGCCCTCGAGGCGGTCTTCACCCGCTTCCAACCGGCCGACCGTCGCGTCTCGGGCGTATTTTCACGGGCCATGGAAGGGTCCGAAGCCTACGACAACGTCCGCGCCCTCAGCGACGCGTTCGCGGCCCGTGCCGGCCGCCGTCCACGCATCCTCGTCGCCAAAATGGGGCAGGACGGCCACGACCGGGGCGCTAAGGTCGTCGCCTCGTCTTTCGCCGACCTCGGCTTCGACGTCGACCTCGGCCCGTTGTTCAGCACGCCCGCCGAAGTGGCACGCCAGGCCATCGAAAACGACGTTCACGTGGTCGGCGTCAGCACGCTCGCGGCCGGCCACCTGACCCTTGTGCCAGGCCTGATTGAAGCCCTGCGTGAGGCAGGCCGCCCCGACATCCTGGTCGTGGCTGGCGGCGTGATTCCACCGGGTGACCACGAAGCGCTGTACAACCACGGCGTCGTCGGCGTCTTTGGGCCCGGAACGCCCATCACGACGAGTGCCAAGGACATCCTCGATTTGTTGCTTGAGTCATACATAAAATGAGTTATCAACGGCGGGATTTGGTTTTGGCGCAGGAAGCCACGATATTGGGTCCAGACGCGATATTTCGACGTTGAATGAACCATTCGTACTCACCAAACACCTTTATCATGAGTCACTTCTCTCTGTTCACAGCGCTGGTTGTGAGTTTGTCTTGCGCCACGAGTTGGGGGCAAAAGACCATTCAAAATCCCCCCGCAGGTACTGCGGTCCCAGGCGAGGTCATTGTCAAATTGGACAATCGATTCCAGCCGGAGGCCATCACGGACAAAGGCATTTTCTACCATGGCATTCCTGCGGATTTGCAATTGAAGGAAACCTTGAGTGCGCTTTCTGGCATCTACCTGTTCAGCTACGACGATGTGGCGATGAATGAGGACATGATGCTGCGTACGTTGAACGGATTGCCGTTTGTGGAGGCGGCACAGTTGAATCACTATGTCGAAGAACGCGCCACGCCCAATGATCCACAGTTTGGTTCGCAATGGCACCACATCGACGACTCGGACAACGACATCGATTCTGACCTTGCATGGGACATCACCACAGGCGGAACCACGGCCAACGGAGACCGCATTGTTGTGGCCGTTCTTGAAGGTGGTGGTTCCAACTACAACCACGTGGACCTCATTGACAACCACTGGGTCAACTCGGCGGAAGTGCCTGGAAACGGCATCGACGACGACGGCAATGGGTTTGTCGACGACTACAATGGCTGGAACGCTGGAAGCAACAACGATGCGATTGCGGCGGGTGGTCACGGGACATCTGTCAGTGGGATGATTGGCGCCACAGGCAACAACAGCAATGGCGGTGCAGGCGTGAATTGGGATGTAGACATCATGCAAGTTGACATGGGAGGTGGTCTCACCGAATCCAATGTGATTGCAGCGTACAACTACCCCTACACCATGCGTAACCTCTACAACACGTCGGGGGGGACGCAGGGTGCGTTCGTTGTGGCAACCAACGCCTCTTGGGGCATTGACGGTGCGAACCCCGCAAATTACCCTGTGTGGTGCGCGTACTATGACGATTTGGGCGCTGTGGGCATTTTGAACTGCGGAGCCACGGCCAACAACAACGTCAACATCGATGTGGTGGGAGACATGCCCACGGGATGTGGGTCGGACTACATGGTCGCTGTGACGGCGACCAACAGCAGTGACGTGCGCACATTCTCCGGCTACGGAGCGACGACCATTGATTTGGGTGCCCCCGGTGAGAACGTGTTCTTGCCCTCGGGTTCGACCGGATATGGTGGAACGTCGGGCACGTCATTTGCAAGCCCATGCGTGGCAGGTGGCATCGCCTTGGTGTACAGCGCGCCTTGTGCAGACCTTGCGTCCAACGCCCTCTTGACACCACAAGCCACGGCTGACGCCGTTCGCAGCTACATCTTGAACGGGGTGGACCAAGTGGCCAACCTCGCGGGTGAGACTGTCACAGGAGGACGCTTGAATGTGCGCAATGCGCTCGACTTGGCCATTGAGGACTGCAACCCGGACATCGGGTGCACCGACCCTACGGCCTGCAACTACAGCCCCGAAGCCATCACGGACAACGGCTCTTGTCTGCAATTTGACGATTGTGGCGTGTGCGGTGGCGACAACAGCTCTTGTACAGGTTGCACGGACCCCGTGGCATGCAACTACGATGCCGAAGCGACCATTGAAGATGGATCTTGCATTGACGGCACAGGCATCACCATTGCTGTCGGAGGCGGCTCTTGGGATGGTGAGATCGGATGGTCTTTGGATTTGAATGGTGAGGTCTTCGCCTCTGGCGGTGCCGGCACGGTCACGGCTTGTTTGCCCGAAGGTTGCTTCACGTTGAGCATGACCGATTCCTACGGCGACGGATGGAACGGTGCGATTTACACGCTTTCTGCTGCCGACGGCACGGTGATTGCGACCGGCGATTTGGATACGGCCCAACAAGGCGATGGGTCTACCCAAGGTTCGGATGTGGTCCAAATTGGCGTCGATTCCTGCGGCTTGGGTTGCACTGACGCGACAGCTTGCAACTACGACCCAGACGCCACCCTCGACGACGGTTCTTGCAATTTTGATTGCAACGGATGCACCGATCCAGCAGCGTGCAACTACGACCCCACGGCAACCCAAGACGACGGTTCATGCACGGTGAACGACGATTGCGGGGTGTGTGGCGGCGACAACAGCACATGCACAGGTTGCACCGATGCAGCCGCGTGCAACTACGATCCTTCTGCGTTGTTTGACGACGGCTCTTGCCTCGCCAACGACGAGTGTGGTGTGTGCGGCGGTGACAACAGCACGTGCGGCGGATGCACCGATGCCACGGCGTGCAACTACGACCCCGCTGCGGTCATTGACGACGGCTCTTGCATCTTCGGAGGTGAAGGGGTGACAGTCACCATTTTGACGGACAACTACCCTGGAGAAACGACTTGGAGTTTGACGGACATTTCTGGCACCGTGGTGGCATCTGGTGGCCCTTATGCCACGCAGGCGGTGGAAGAAGTGACGCAAGTGTGTGTGGCGCCCGGCTGCTACACCTTCACCATCAACGACTCCTTCGGCGACGGAATTTGCTGTGCGTACGGAACGGGCTTGTACACTGTGTCCTCTCAAGGTACGGTGCTTGCCACCGGCGGTGAATTTACGGACTCAGAGAGCGCCGATTTCTGTCTGGGCTCAGGATTTGGCTGCACGGACGAAACGGCGTGCAACTACGATGCAGAAGCGACAACCGACGACGGTTCATGTGATTTCACCTCTTGCGTGGGCTGCACCGATGCGGACGCCTGCAACTACAACCCAGGTGCAACGGTGGACGATGGCTCTTGTGTGATGCCCGATCCAGTGGACGGTTGCACGGACACATGTGACTTCCCTGTGTCTGTCAGCGAAGCTGCATTGGCCCAAACACTGGCGGGAACCGCGGTCGAATTTGGCGCCTACGGCACCTTGTCTTCGCTCGAAGTGACATTGGATTGGTCCCAAGCGGAGGGTACCGGCGCGTGGCCCGCTGACCTTTTGGTTGAACTTGGCTTGCCAGACGGCAGCTGTGTGGCTCTGGGTGGATACGATGTGACAAGTGCGACCTGCACGGACTTGGGCAACTACACCGTGGTGTGGCCAGAGACTTGGGCAGTCAGCACGGCCGGCACCTACACCGCATCCATTGACCTCAGTGGCGCGTCGTTGAGCGGCACGGGCTTGTGGTCCATCACCCTCATCAACGGGTGGGCGACAGGTGGTTCTTCCAACTACGACGCGACGTTCACCATGACGGGCTTGTGCACTTCGGATGACATTGACATCACGGGCTGCACCGACGCCACAGCGTGCAACTACAACCCCAATGCCACTGCAGACGATGGCTCTTGCGAATTCGACAGCTGCACAGGTTGCACGGATGCTGCGGCATGCAACTACGATGCTGCGGCGACGATCGACGACGGTTCTTGCGAATTCGACAGCTGCGCAGGTTGCACTGATACTTCGGCATGCAACTACGACCCTTCGGCGACCATTGACGATGGCTCCTGCTTGCAATTGGATGCGTGTGGCGTTTGTGGCGGCGATGACAGCTCTTGCAGCGGTTGCACAAATCCTGATGCGGACAACTACGACCCCAATGCCATCGTGGACGACGGCAGCTGCATTGTCACGCCAGATTGTCCCGAAGACTTGAACAACGACGGATTGATTTCTGTCGCAGACATCCTGGCTTTGTTGGCCGACTTCGGATGCACGTCGGATTGCGATGCGGACCTGAACGGGGACGGCGCAACCAACGTGAACGACATCTTGCAGATTTTGGCCGCGTTCGGAGGCCAGTGTGACTGATTCATCGGATGATCCGATGCAGAAAGGGCGAGCCTCGGCTCGCCCTTTTTGTGTCTTATGAAGCGTGGTTTTTTGCGTTGTCCTGGCGCTGAACTCGTCCGCAAATGGCGCTTAGCAAACGGTGCCAAAGGCACTCAATACGGCGAGGACATCGTTGACGCCGACCGTGCCGTTCGCGTCGAGGTCAGCCGTGCAGTCGACGGTGCATCCAAACTCCCCGAGCACCATCAGCACGTCGCCCACACCCACGGCACCGTCTCCCGTCAAGTCCGCGGGACAGTCGCCGCCTGACGGACCTGCATTGGGTGCGTTGGGCGTGGGAGGGGTGTTTGTGCCTGGCACGAACGTGGTCCATGTGTCTGCGCCGTCTGTCACGCGACCGTAGCTTGTGTTGGGCAATTGTTGCGTGTCCCATGCGATTTGGTCCACACACCGCCAGCCAAACTCATCCCACACGCTCAGAATCAAATCATCTCCAGAGGACTCGACGTTGAAGGAGGTGTGCAAGGGGCCGTCCTCGGGGTCGTTGTCGCACCAAAGCACCCGGTGGTCTCCGGCATCAACGGTGAAGGAAGGGAATGTGAAACGCTGGGGTTCACTTCGTCGGTTGGTGAGGTGGAGTCCAGCCACGTTGACGGGAGCATCTCCCGTGTTCACGATTTCCACCCAGTCGGCATACCCACCGGCCTCGTCGGTCACAAAGGTGCTGTTCAACGCCATCACTTCATTCAAGCGGAACGGGTTGTTGGGGGCGCGGCTGATCCAAGCTTGAGCGGGGACACAGGGGTCTGTGGGTTGTGCGCCGTCGCTGTACGTTGCGGACGTGTACCAGCTGACCTGGTCGGCCTCGGGCAGGTGCACTTTCAATCCGTGCCGGCCATCTTGGGCAGCGCCGTCTCCGCTCAGTCCGTCGTCATTCATGGACAAAGTTTGATAGGGGCCTGCGTCCACGCTGAGGTGAAGCTGCACGGACAATGGCGATCCAGCAGCCTCCGCTTTGATGCGAAGGGTGTCGTCCACCACAGGGGTGTAAGCCCATGCCTGAATGTCTCTCGGGAACTGGGCGTCTGACGTTTGGCTGTAGGCCGACGGCGCCCTTTGGTTCACGTACGTGGCGATGCCTTGCGGCACGTGGCCGCCCCATCCCGTGGTAAGGCTGTTCAGAAAGGCGTCGTCGTCGAAGCCGTAGTCGTAGGTGCGGTAGACGTCCTCCAAGGCCGCCGAGGTCAACATGGTCTTCAACGAATTGCCGTGTTGCAGCCAAGCTGACCCCGTGAAGGAACCGTTGTCAATCAAGTCGTGGATGTACCATCCGAGGCGCGTTCGGTATTGCTCCACACCCATCATGCGGTCGTACAGGGGTTTGGTTCCCCATTGGTCCCAATCGTAGACATTCTGGTCCACCCAATTGCCGCCCCACTCGATGCCACAGGTGTTGTCGACGTCGTAACTGAACATCATCAATCGACCGTCGGAAGGGCGCTCATAGAGGTAAAAGTTGTTTTGGTTTCCGATGTAGTTGTCCCAATGCCCGACGAGGATTTCCACCGCGGCGAGCCGCAGGAACCCATCGACATCGAAAATGGCTTCGAGTTCACATTGGAAGTCTGCGTCGCTGGCGGTGCCCACGGTGTGGCACAGGTCACGGATGGCCGAGTAGTCGTCCTCGGTGTTGTTGGTTTTCAATTCGTAAGTACGCTGTTCTGAATTCCAGGGAGGCGTGAATTTGTAGGCTTCTGGATTGTCGCCCAGGTCAGCCAAATCGGCAGGGTAGGTGCACTTCCACAGGTTGCCGTGGTCGTGTTTGAATCGCTTTTGGATGAACTCCTCGTCCACGTGTTCGACGTGGATGTACAGGCCTTTGTATTCGTCGTTGATGTACAGTCGAACATGGCTGATCCGCGGGGCGATGTATCCCTGCGCCCGCATGTATTCCCACACCATGCGCGCCCGCATCATGGAGGGGTCATTGTGATTGCCATTGAGGTTCATTTTCTCAAGGCCGTTCCATTTTCCGCCTGCGGTGAACGTGTTGAAGCTCACCTTGAAGCTCTTCTTGGCCGCGTTGCGTGAAGTGTTGCCACGAAGCCGAATCCCCACATTGCTCACGGTGTCTATGCCCGCGGAAGATTCATAGACAAAGGTCCCAGGCCACTCTTCGTTGGAGTAGGCGTTGTCTGGGTTGAGGATGAAGTCGAGGTCGGGTTGGGCCAAAGTCAACCTCACCGAGGCCACTTCGTCCGCCAAAAAGGCGGGACCCAATTCGGGCACGTAGTCTTGTGCTTGGGTGGTCGTGCCCGCGAGGAAACCGCCCACAGTGACCCAAAACAGGCGCTGACAGAAATGCTTCATGTTATCCTAAGATACGGATGGGGTTGCGAAGCCCATTGAGAAAGTCCTTGACTGGCATGGCGGGTTTGCCTTGGGGTTGAATGCGGGTCAGGGAGAGGGTGCCCGTTCCACACGACACGGACAGGGTGTCCTTGGACACGTGGACCGTTCCAGGTTGGCCGCCAAAGTCGGCATCGGTGCGTTCGCTGGCGTGCACCCGCAACGTGTCGCCGGAAGGAAGGGTCGTCCACGCCCCGGGGAAGGGATTCAAGCCACGAATTTGGTTGTGGATGTCTTCGGCGGGGCGGCTCCAATCGATGCGTCCGTGGTCTTTGAAAAGCTTGGGTGCCTCTTTGGGGATCACGCCATCTTCAAGTAAGGATTCTTGGGGAACCGGATTGGCAGTTCCTTCAGCCAGCGCATCGATGGAACGCACCAGAAGGTGCTTGCCCGCTTCCAAGAGGCGGTCGTGCACGACCCCCGTGGTGTCGTCCGGCTCAATGGGGATCTCCACGCGGTCCAACACATGGCCGGTGTCGATTTCATGCTTCAGCAAGAAGGTGGAGGCACCTGTCGTGGTTTCACCATTCAAGACTGCCCAATGGATGGGCGCAGCTCCCCGGTATTGAGGCAGGAGGGAGCCATGAAGGTTGATGGTGCCGAGACGTGGCCGGTTCCAAACCACCTCAGGCAACATTCGGAAGGCCACCACGACGCCCAAGTCGGCGTTCCAAGCATCCAGCTGGTCGTGAAAGGTCTCGTCCTTGAGTTTTTCGGGTTGGGCGAGGGGCAGGTTGTGCTGGAGCGCGACTTTTTTGACGTCGCTGGCGCGCAAGGATCGGCCACGTCCGGCAGGACGGTCAGGGGCAGTCACCACGCCGACCACCTCATGGCGACTCTGGAGCAATTGTTCAAGGCACGTGGCAGCGAACAAAGGCGTTCCGAGAAACACCACACGCAAGGAAGGCGAAGCATCTGAAGACAAACTCATGTCGCAAAGGTCAGGCGCTTTCGGCCTCCTTCAACGAAGGGTGGCCCTGACGCCAAGGCAGGACTCGAAGCGCGCCAGCCGCGCCCACAATCATGCAGATGAAATAGATCCAGTCGGCCCGCCAGATGACGTCAATGGGTTGCGTCCACACCAAGGTCACGGCATAGGCCACGACCACGTAGATGCCCACAGAGATGAATTCAATGAGGAACACGGGTTTTGTGTAGCCCGAGCCTTGAAGGACGGAAATGAGGATGGAGGAGAGGGCGTAAAACTGAAGGGCCACGAATGCCGTGCCGAGCGTGGCAGCCATGGCATCGCGACCAGGAGATGGCTCAAAAAAGTGGCTCGCCAACCAATCCGGATAGAAGAGGTAGCCGTGGGTCAAAAGCCACACGCCCCCATAGCTCAGGGCCGCCAGCTTGAGAATGGCTGGGACGAGTTCCTGTGATCGTCCTTCGCCAATGAGGGTGCTGACGACGGTGCGTGTGGTTTGGCCGAGGCCGCTGCAAATGACAAACGCCAGCATGAAGGCATTGCGCGTCAAGTGGCTGACTTTGAGTTCCATCATGCCCACGCGCTCGACAAAAAAGAAGAACGAGGCCCATGTGGCGATGGTCATGCCAAATTGGGCCATCACAGGCGCCGACAACGACCACCACTGTCGTTCCATGGCCCGGTTGCGCTCGGCTCGGCCCATGTACGCCGCGGGGTGGGTCTTGCGGCTGGCCCAAAGCCACGCGAACAAGGCGCCCAAGCACTCGGCTGTGAAAGAAGCGTAGGCCGCACCCTGCGCGCCCATGGCGGAGCCGCCCCACCATCCCTCGACCCACATGGCATCGAGGACCATGTTGGTGCCGGCCATGAGGAGGGCGAGGACGAGGATGGGGCGTGTTTTGGCTTGGCCAATCCAGTCGGCTTCCACCGCCATGAGCACCGCAAAAGGAATCAGGCCCCAGGCCCGCACGCCGAGAAACGGTTCAAAGACGGCTTGGACATCAGGGTTTTGGAGGAGGAGTTTCCAGCCACCCAGCGCATTGATGCCCAGCACCACGATGGCGAGCAGCAGTCCCAGTGCGCCCAGTCCCATGCGTCCGGCCCTGAAGGCGTGGGCCATTTGGGCAGGGTCGTTTTGGCCTTTGA
>Ga0160423_10002964_pt1 | contig 14120 bp, 13 predicted proteins | sample CRUFie14St8metaG_FD_108191 | JGI IMG/M metagenome (GOLD analysis project Ga0160423, IMG submission 108191) | Marine microbial communities from the Costa Rica Dome - CRUD Field 142mm St8 metaG | ecosystem: Environmental > Aquatic > Marine > Oceanic > Photic zone | place: Costa Rica: the Eastern...
ACGCCGCGCCCGCAGGCCATTGCTTCGACCCAACCTGTGGCGGCCGCTGCAGCCGTTCAAGGTGATGCTGAAACCGCGGAAGAGGTCGCCATGGACGATGCACCTGCCCCTGTTCGCGCAGAATCACCGGCCACCATGGCGGAGCGGAAGCGCATGAAGGTCGAGGCGGCAAAGGCCGCTCAAGCCGAAGCCCTCGCCGCGCAGGAAGCCGAAGCGGAAGAAACCCATGGACCACTCATCGAGGTCGAAATCGAAGAAGTCCACGTCGCCCAGGAATTCGTGGTTGAGGTGACCGCTGATTCTGTTGAAGACGCAGACATCGCGGTGACCGTTGAAGAGCGACGCGAGCGCCATGCGGCGGTTCGCGAACGCATCGAAGCACGCCGCCGTGGCCGCATGGCGGAAATCCGCGCCGCAACGGTACGGATGTGGGAAGAGGCCGAAGCCCGCGAAGACCTCGTGGCCCTGCTTCGAACGCCTGACCATGGCTTGTACGTGTACGATATGCCCGAACACCCTGAACCCGGTCGCCCGTACGGCGCGACCTTCGTTCGACTGGACGAGACCCGCGTGATCAAACTCCGTGTGCCGCTTGACGAAGGTTTCAGCAGCAGCGCCGCGAACGAACCTGAACCCATTCCCCAATTGCCTCCGCTTCCCCTTCCTGACGGATTGCCACCGCTGGGCGACCTGCCGCCACTCCCGGATCCCATTGAAGCACGCTCAGACGCGCTTGCTGCACTTGCGCCAAGCGACGACTGAACCTCGCTTGGAAAGCTTCTTGTCATGAAGTGCTGAGGCCCGGCACTCGACGTTGCTCGGTCCGGTTGTTCGGGACACCCGCATCCGGACGTGGTGTGTGCGCTGCAACATGATGTGACATGAAAGCGTCATGTTTATATCCTCCTGCGCCTACGCTCAACCATGGCGCAGCCCATCTGACCCTCCGATGCCGGATCGAGCCTGCTGGCCACGAGCCAGCTTTGGCCACCGGCATAGGAGAAGAACAGATTATGGGAAGCAGAATTGGAAAGAAAGAACGGCGCGCGCGCCGTTCACGACGCGACAACATGGCCCGTGGTGCCAAGGAACCACAGCACGAGATGACCTACTCCGAGCGGGTCAAAGCCTCCAGCAAAGGCGGCTCCCTCGGGAAGCGCATGACCGCCAGCAAGCGCCGGCAACGGACACCGACCGTGTCCCGTGCCCCGCGTCTTTGCTGCGCGAACGACGCGGTCCGAAAAGAGACCACGGAACGGATGCTTGCGGATCTCCGCAATGCACGTCTCGACCGGAGCTGGTCCAACGGTGCTTGGAAGATGCAAGCGCCGGTGTGGTTCCTTCGGAAGTACCGACGGCATCTCCACCACCTGCCCGACGACGTTCGGGCGAAACTGAACCTGCGCTGAGGCGCACGTCCAATTCGGGACTTCGCGTCCCGTGGCCGCGACCTGGGGTCCTGCGGGGCCTCAGGTCGCCTCATTCATGCGTCCATTCGGGCGTTTCACGGCTCAAGAAGGCCTCAACGCCAATGGCGGTGTCAGCGGTGTCAAACAACGCTGAGAAAGCGTCCAATTCGACCGTCAACCCATCGCTCAGCGATGTTTCCATGCTGGCGCGCATTGTGGCTTTGGCCACCTTCATGGTCGATGCAGACTTGCTGCCGATGGTACGGGCAAGCGCCAGCGTGCGCTCCAACAGGTCCTCGGCAGGCACCACGTGATTCACAAGGCCAATGCGATGGGCTTCCATCGCGTCGATCATTTCGCCGGTGAACACCATTTCCATGGCCCGGCCCAAACCGATCAAACGGGCCAAGCGCTGGGTGCCACCACCACCGGGCATGAGACCGAGGTTGATCTCAGGGGTGCCGAAACTCGATCGGTCGCTGGCGATACGAAGGTCGCAGGCGACCGCCACCTCACATCCGCCTCCGAGGGCAAAGCCGTCAATCATGGCGATGGTCGGCTTGCTGATGCCCCAAATGGCTTCCCAACCGTTGTCTGCAAAAATGGGGTAAATCTGCTTGCTGTCTTTTCCGGCAAAATCAGCGATGTCGGCACCGGCCACGAAGGCGTTCGGTTTGGGGCGTCGCCCCTCGGGAGCAGGGCCCGGTGCGGCGCCGGTGAAGACCACACAGCGCACGTGATCGTGCGTTTCAACCTCTTTCGCGTAAGCCTTGATGGCCCCCATGACGTCCTGATTCAAAGCGTTCAGTTTGCCTGGTCGGTTGATGGTGACCATGGCGATGACACCTCCGTCATCGGATTCTGGTGCGATGGGGAGATGTTCGACGAGCAGCACGTCTTCGGCCATGTTGGGCCCACGCAGCGCCCCCTCAAGAGCGCACCGACGACGCCAAGCACGCCGAACGTTCAAGGCGTTCACCCGAAGGCAGGAGCGTGGAAGGCGTCTACCTGACGTGGATGATCAGCGCCCTGGCGCTGGGCGTGGTGCTCCTTCCCGTCTATGCTCCGCCGTGGAGTCGCCTGACGCTCTCTGGATTCGTGGATTTCATTCGTCGGTACTGGGTTCACGTGCTCTTGTTGTTCATGATCTACAACGCGAAGGACTTCCTCGATCAGGTTGATCGAATCCTGATGGCCAACACCAATCTGGACATGACGGCATGGATTTACGCTGTTGAAGGCGACTTGGTGTTGCGCATTCAAGAGACGTTCCAAGTCAGGTGGTTGTCCATCGCTTTGACCCATTTTTACGTGGCAGGATTCATGTTCATCTGCTACGTTTCTGTGTTCTATGTCGCGTATTTTGACGACCGCTGGATGGCCGATCGCATCGTGTTGTCCATCGCGTGGGTCTACGTTTTGGCTGTTCCCTTCTACCTCTTCTTCAACGTCCGAGTGACCGGGGACGTCATCCCGGGCATGGAAACCATCGCCTACGATTTGACCCCTGAAATCGCAGATTGGTTCCGCCGTATCGACCCCTTCACCAACGGGATGCCCAGCCTGCACATCGGCATCCCATTTGTCGTGTGGCTGTGCCTGCTTCGCTACGATGAAGACCGCCGGTGGAAACGTTACCGCCACACGGTCCTGCTCTACACGGTGGTCACCGCGTTCACCATCGTGTACCTCGGGATTCACTGGATCTCCGACATCGTCGGGGGCCTGCTCATCGCTGCAGGAGCGGTGGCCATGACCGACCGCTCCGTTGGCTTCGTTTGGCGCATTGGCGACGAACGGACCATGAACGCGCGCCTCGCGTCGTTGCTGACGCAACCACGAGTTGCGCTGCGTGCCCTCATGGCGCCCGTCAAGTCACAACTTAACCGGTTCCGAACGCCGGGAGCGCGCGAATCACGGCTCGGTCTTGGCGTGGTGCTGTTCCTCGTGCTGATGGTCGTGACGTACGATTTGACGCACCAGGCTTTGCCAGCCGGCGGCATTGAAGCACCTGAAGGAGCCGCAGCAGCAGACGGCTGGGTGGTGACCATGGACAACCGAAGCGGCGTGCATACGGTGGTCCTGAACGATCTGTCAACCCCTGACGTGATCATCGAGGTCACCCAACCAAACATGACGGAGGGTGACCTTGTGGCTCTCGACGGCAGACATGTGGTGATGGCCAATGCCTCTGTGATTCAAACCGTGAGGACGGATGCACCGCAAGAAATCACGATGGAGGTTTCAATTGAAGCCAAACCGTCCATCCTGACCTTGGCCGATGGCCCCCAAGGCGCTGTGGTGCTGGCGGTCATCAACGGCACCCTGCACGGTTGGTCGATGCTGGGCGAGGAGGCCTTGCTTCCGGCTCAGGCTTCTGGCGTAATCGCTCTGGCCACCAACGGCGCAGAATTGGCATGGAGCACGGAGGCTCAGCCGCTTGAGGTCCGCATGGCCCGCTTAGGGACCAGTGGGGCATTGACCGTGCCGCTCAACGCCAGCGCAAGTCCAGAGCAGGAAGCCGAGATGTTTGGCTGGGGCCTTCCAGCAGACGTGGAGAACGGGACCGTCATCGACCTCGAACTCAGCCAAACACATCTCGTGGCCGTGGTCAACGTTAGCACCGTGGACCGTTTGGTGCTGTACGACCGAGCGTTTGGTGCCATGCACCTCATCGGGGACGGGAAATACTCAGCCGCCGATCCCGCCCTCGGCATAGACGTGCTCGCATACACCGGGTGGGACCACCTCAATCCAATCAATCCCGAGGCCAAGTACCTCGATGGAGAAATCCACCTCCATGACCTTTCCACGAACCTCACTGAGGTCTTGACCGCAGACACCCGGGACCAATGGTCGCCAACCGTGCTTGAAGATCACATCATCTACCTCGAACGGAGCGCATCCGATGAGACATCGGTCCGGATTTACAGCCGCGAGGTCGTGCTCCAACCATACTCAAATGTGGTCCTTCAGGTGGGTTTGATGGTCATGCTTGCGCTGACGTTCGCGTATGTGGTCCAAATTCAACAGGAAGCACGCGGAAGAAGCGCTGAGGAAGAATGAGCCTCATCCGTGGTACCGCACTCGGCTTCGAACCTGAGACAACCGTGCGAGAACGTCTGCCGCTGACGGGACCGTCCCGCCCGGGGATTCAACCTCTCCTGCATGCTCGGAGTCAAGGTAGCCCGCTTCGAGGGCGGCCATGGCGCCTTCACGGTCAGGATGACTGGCGCCGAGCACCTCGTCCAAAACGTGGAGGTCGATGCCGTACCGCTCGAGGTCGTACTCGATGGAAGCAAGACCAAAATCGATGAGCACCACGCCTCCATTGTCACGGATCATGATGTTGTTCGTCGACAGGTCGCCGTGCGTCACCGCCTGAGCGTGAAGGTGGCGTACCGCCTGTCCGACCGCGTGCAAAAAGGGCTCAACGTCAACCACCGAGGCGTCACGAAGCACGTCGATGAGCGGGCGTCCGTCAACCTGCTCCAACACCAAGCGATCCTCGTCCACGTCCGCGTCCAACAAAGCTGGGACGGGCAAGCCTGAGCGATGGAGACGAAGGAGGATTCGTGCCTCGGCCAGCATGCGTTGGCGCCCAAGGCGCTCATCGAGGTCGGGGTGACGCCAGCCTCGGGCCCGACGTTGCTTCATGACCGCTGGAAGCCCAAACCACGTGCCTGCAGTCACCTCGGCTTCAGCGCCGAGGTGGAGGCGAGATTGGGGCACGAACACGTGCTCACCACGCTCCGTGAACGTAGGGCTTACCGCCGTCGGGATCCTGGTTATTGGCGAGGGCCCAAAGGCGTTCGAACCGGTAAATCCCGGAACTGCATCCTGCGTCTTCCCACTCGAAGGTCAGCGCGTAATTGCCGACCATGCGGACCGTTGGTTTGGTTGGAGGCAACGCTTCCACTTGACGACGGAGTGTTTTGCTCGTCTCGTCCTCGTTGCGAGATGGAGCACACTTTGCACACGGACAAGCGTGGCGTAAATCGTCGTACGACACGGTGTATTTCGAACCGTCGTCGTAGGTCAGACGGAGGTCCACTTGACGACGCTCGAGGCGGGTCAAGGTCGGCATCGCTTCGCTCACGAGGGCTCACCTCACACGATTTCCAAGCCCGTTCCACCGGACTGACCGATTTGGGCTTGAATGGCGGCGACCACGTCGGCAAAGGCAACAGACGCAGCACCTTCTGGATCGCTGACGATACGATGCACCCCATCGTCTCCACCACGCACGAAACCGGGGTCAAAGGGCAGTGCGCCGAGGAAGGGGATGCCGAATTCTTCTGCGGTCGCTGCGCCACCGCCTTGCTTGAACAAATCAAGGGTCACGTGGAACGCCCCGTCATCGTCGGCGGTGACGCTGTGGGTTCGCCCACCTGGCCCCGCAATCTGAACCTCGGTGCCAGCCGGGGCTCGCCCGTGCACGGTGTATCCACTCATGTTTTCGACCACACCAAGCACAGGGACCTTGAGCGAATCAGCGAAGCCGATCGACTTGCGGCTGTCGAGCAGCGCCACGTCTTGCGGCGTGGTCACGATGACCATGCCGTCGATGTCAGGCAATGACTGAGCCACCGTCAGCGGTTCATCGGAGGTGCCCGGTGGGAAATCGATGACCAAGTAGTCGAGATCGCCCCACTCCACGTCGCCAATGAACTGCTGGATGGCGCCAAGCTTGATTGGGCCTCGCCAGACCACGGGAGTGTCGTCGTCATCAAGCAAGAAGGCCATCGAGATGACCTTCACACCGAGGTGGCCTTGGGCTGGGTGGATACGACCTTCTTCGACATGGAGGCGACGGCCGTCGAGTCCCATCATCTTGGGCACGTTCGGGCCGGTGATGTCGATGTCAAGAATCCCAACCCTGTGCCCTTGTTGCGCCAAGGACAAGGCCAACCCAGTGGAAACGGTGGATTTCCCCACGCCGCCTTTCCCTGAGAGGACCATGATCTTGTGTTTGATGCGCTTGCCAAGGGATTGCATGGCCATCTTTCGCTTCATCTGCGCGTAGGCCTGTTCCATCTGGCGCTGTTCCTGAGCAGAGGGGCCGTCCGGGGCGGGGCCATCGCTCGGCGTGTGGGTGGACACAGGGGGGCCCGCCATGGTCTTCCATCGGGAGGGCTCTTTTCAATTCACGCTCAACACAAGCGCCCGCGTGGTCCTCAATAGCGAAATTCAAATCCTCTGATGCTGAGAATCATCCATGCACCTTGCCTTTGTTTGTGTGGGCAACTCCTGCCGCTCCCAAATGGCGGAAGCCATCGCACGTTCGATGGGGTTCTTGGCCTCAAGCGCAGGCACTCATCCGGCTTCGGCCGTCGCGGAACATGCCCTCACGGTTCTGAATTCCCGAGGCATCGACGTTTCTGGCTTGCACCCGAAAGGCATCGAGATGGTGGACGCAGAAGCCGCTGACATGATCATCTCAATGGGCTGCGGGGTGTCTTGTCCCGCACTAACCATCACCGAAGACTGGGGCCTTGAGGATCCTGTTGGAGGGCCGTTGTCCTTGTACGAAGCAACCGCTGACGACATCACTCGGCGTCTCGAGGCAATTCGAGATGCTCACTCTTCCTCGCTCTGAGCCGGCACGTCGCCTTCGCCTTCAAGGACGATGTGAATGACGCTCACGCCCCGCTCACCGCCGCCATCGCGGCGTTCGGTCATTTCCGTGGCGATGTCGACCGAACGTACATGTATGGTTTTGGGCAAACCCGCGGCGATCGTTCCGTGGCGACGACGGCACAATTCTGCGGTATCGACCGCGTTTCCAATGGCGGCGCCTCGTGCGGTCAGTCGGACCAGACGGTCACCCGATTCCATGGCCATGACCACGGCGCGCACGTAGAGGTGAACGGGCTTTTTGCCCACGAAGATTTGACGCTCGTCCATGGGTGCTTGACGACCGTGTTTGGGTTCAACCTACCGGTGTTGAACGTGGTGCTGGAGTGCGAGCGCCGGGACTCGAACCCGGGTTCTAGCGTTGGCAACGCCAGGTGATAACCACTACACTACGCTCGCGTGTGCAACCGTTCCACCGGGGCCGAGTATAAACGGTTGTCGGAGCAGGTGCCAAAAGGGCATTAGCGGTCCCCAAACCGGTCACTTTCGCTGCCTTCCCGGCGGGACAAACCGACGAGCAATCCGACGACAACCACCGCGAGGAGGCCAAAGCCACCCCATACCAAAGCCGGTGAAATCTCAGCGTTTTGGCCGCCGCCGCCGCCGTCTCCTCCGGCATCAAGACGCAATACTGTGGACACAGTTGGCGCCACTTCCCCGTACGTGTCAGATGCACGAATCAGCAATTCATGGGCGCCGAGGGGCGTACCCGTGCGGACGTCCAGGCACACCGACCACACGCCGTCGCCTGCGGCTTCATCGGGGCCAAGCCCATCGTTCCTCATCGACGTCCACCCTGCTTGTTCACCTAACGGAGTTAGGGTCCCGCGGTCGATTTGGACGGCATTGATTCCGTCTTGGTCGACGACCTGAACGGTGTAGGGGATGCATGAGTTTCCGCGGCTCCCTTCATCCACGACCATGGTTTCTGCCGAGATGTCTGGGGCATCGTTCAAGACAAGCAAACGGGACCACCCGAGCTCAGCATCCTCGGGTTCGAGGAATGGCCCAACAAGTCCGCCACTTTCGCCCATCAGGACGGTACGTGTCACGACGGCAGAAACCCCCATGTCGTCTTCAACCACCCACGGCAGCGTCATCCAGCCAGGTTGCACGCCCGATGGGAGCGTGAAGGCGCCGCTCCACGTGGTGGTCCCGCTCACCTGACTCAGGGGCACAAGGGACCCGCCAGACAGACCGCTGAGGTCAACACCAACAGAAGCAACGCCGTGTTGATCCACCACGTCAGCCTCAACGATGACCGCTCCTCCACGCTGCACACGATCTGGAACAAGGTCGATGCGGAGGATGCGTGGAGCAGGGTTGTCGACCTGAACGGTGGCGTTGTCGTAGGTCGTTGAAGTAAAAGCGTCGACCACCGTGACTGGGGCGGAAAACACGCCTGTGGTCGAGTCGTCGACCGCGAGCGTGGTGGTCCAGCGGTCATCGTCGACGGCTTGATCACCGTCTTGGCCGCGGTCGTTGAGCAAATGCACCCCCAATCCGAGGGCAGTCAAGTCAACCTCGACGCGTTCGAGGTTCCAGTCCACATCCACAACCTCGGCGACGAGCAAGCTGCTGCGCGCCCCCTCCGCAACGGCCAACCCGTTCGGTTGACTCAGACCAAGGAACACAGGAGGTGTGTTGCCCTCCGCGGTCACGACGGAAGGCGACAACACCCGCGCCAAGGTTTGTGACTCGTTCAGCCAAGCGGTCTCGTCGTTTTCCCCGTAGGGCACTTCGAGGCTGCGGGTCACAGAGGTGGAGAGGCCCTTCAGCGGACCAACGGCCACCAAATGGCCGTTCGCGCTGCCGTCGAATTCGTTGTAGGTCCCTGACCAACGCACGGTCTCAAAAGTCCGTCCGTCCGCCTCATCGGTGCTGTAGTCCAACACCTCCACGTCAAGCTCCATGCCGGTTTGCTCGTCCAGCACGAAGCGGTCGCCAGGAGCCGCAGGTATGGGCATTAATCCTGTCTCGCGGCCCACGGTCACGTTGCCCAGCCCGTCCACAGGCTCAGGAGCCTCAGGCTCACGTGGAATTGGAGAGCGCTCTGGTTTCTCATCGCCTTCGGAAGCATCGGGGCCAGATTGCTGCCAAATGACCCGGATGGTGCGGTTATCGTGGTCGATGTCCACGACGTCATAGGACCAAGATTCGTTGTGGTGGGCGCCAAGACCTTGATTGCCAAAGAAAGAACCACCGTTCAATCCAGTAAAATTGAACCACTCTTCCTGATGGATGATGTGCACGCGATGCGAGACGCCAGATGCGTTCTCGGCGTCCACGGTCGTTTCAATGCCCCGCACGATACCAAAGGTGCCCTCGGCGTCGCCGGTGAGGACCCCATCCACGTGAAGGTGATCCGCAACGGTTTCTCCGTCCTCGCTCCACTGGTGGAAGTCGTGGACGGTCCCGTTGATGGCCACCGTTGCGTTTTCGTCCTGTTCCACGAAGCCGAAGGTACCTGAACCACGTATGCGCTCGAGTTGGTCCACCCGGACACCGTCCTCCCAGCGCTGAAGGGATTGGAATGCTTCGAGGTCGAGGTCCATGCGGGTCCCATCCTCGATGAGCGTGAAGTCGGCCGTGGCCTCGATCTGCTGGTGGTCAAGCCGTCGCACACCGTCTTCGTCCCACAATTCGAGCACCAAAACCGCCACAGTTCCCTCAATGTCAAGCGAACCTTCGCTCTCGTTGTCCTCGATGGTTTGGACGTCGAGCGTACCGTTCGCCTCAATGCGTAGGCGTTCGCTCACAAGGCCGCTGATCACCGAACGGTTCAGATTCGCTTCACTGACCGATGCGGTAACTTCTGTTCGGGCGCCGTCAATGTTGTCGATGAGGGTCAACGTTCCAAATCCCGAAGCATCGAACACGCTGGCCTGAAGCATCCCCGCCGTGCTGCTCTCGTTTCGCCACACCTTATCGAGGACGAGGTTCAGGTCAATCGTCGAGTTGTCGGCGGTTTCGAGCATCACCAATCGCCCATCGCCAAGTTCCCACGCCGTTAGCGTCTCACCCACACGCTCTTGCCAGCCATGACCGTCGAATTCGAGGAAGAAACGCTGCGGTGCGCCATCGCTTACGGTGCTTTGGTCAAGGATCCAATTCGATGAGGTCGTGATTTCGTGGTCGGCGAGCGGCTGGTTCCAACGACCGACCTGAATCGCCCGCTCCACGTTGGGCCAATCAACGGGGGAGCCGTCCATGCCCACCACATCAATGACGATGTCGACGGTATCGTTCCACGCAAGTGATTGGTTCACCACCAAGGTCGCCGTTGATCGGCCGTCGTCCACCGACCACGTTGTGGTCATGTTGGTTTGGAGTGGACTGCCGTCGCGTGCATGCACGAGGTTCACCACAATGTCGTAGACCGCATCATCACCCATGACCAAGCGGTAGGCATGGCCGTCCTCGCCGCGGTCCCAATCGATGTGCAAGGCCGGACTGGGCGTTGGTTCCTCGGCATTGACGGGGAGCATCGTGACCATCAGCAGCACGAACATCACAAAGGCGCGCCGTTGCATGAAACGACCTTGGCCGGCTCCCTCAAGAGGGTTGGGGGATGATGTTAGGCATCGAGGACGTATCCCAACAGCAGCGGGAGCACCAGCGTTGCGTCGGATTCGATGACAAAACGCGGCGTTTCTGGAAGCAATTTTCCCCACGTGATCTTCTCGTTTGGGGGTGCACCGGAATATCCTCCAAAGGAAGGCGAAGATTCGCTGATTTGTGCAAACCAGGACCAATGTGGAACGTCTTGACCAAGATCTTGACGAAGCATGGGCACGGTGCAAATCGGGAAATCACCTGCGATGCCACCGCCCACTTGGAGGAATCCCACGGGGCAAGTTTGCGCGCGGTACCATTCCGAAAAACGAAGCATGTAATCCACGCCGTTTCGAACAATGTCGGTGCTCTTGAGTGACCCAGAAATGACGTGCGACGCCATGATGTTGGCCAGTGTGGAATCCTCCCAACCCGGGACGACCAGCATCAGGTCATTCTTTGCTGCAGCGAGCAACCACGACGAGTCGGGGTCGGCCTCGAAGCATTCGTCCAAGGCGCCATCGTTCAACAGCCCGTACAGGTACTCATGAGGCAAGTGACGTGTTCCGTCAACCTCAGCGCCTTTCCATCGCTTGAACAGATGGTGTTCTACACGCCTGAAGGCCTCTTCTTCAGGAATGCAAACGTCCGTCACTCGGTTCATGCCGCGCGCGAGCAGCTCGGCTTCGTCTTGCGCGGAAAGGTCGCGCCAATCCGGTATCGCTTCGTAGTGGTTCAAGGCCACCAAACGGAACAGATCTTCCTCCAGGTTGGCTCCAGTGCACGAGATTGCTCCGACGTGGCCTGCACGAATCAGCGGTGCAATGCTGCGGCCAAGCCCTGCCGTGCTCATCGCTCCTGCAAGCGTCAGCACAAGAACACCGCCGCGTTCCAAGAAGGACGTCAGGCTTCGTGCCGTGTCCCTCAACGCGCCCGCGTTGAAATGCTGGAAGTGCTCATCCACAAACGCGCGAACGGACACAATCAGCCCTCCTTGAGGTGCAAAAACCGGTCAAAGGCCACCCGTTGCCGAACCACAAGGTTCGGCATGTCCGCCAAGAAGGCGTTTACGACGTCGTCCACGATACCATTCGCATCGGTGCCTCCACAGGTGAAGCAGTCGATGGCCAACCAGCCGCGCTCAGAATAGCAATGCGCGCTGAGATGACTCTCATCCAGCAGAACCACAGCGGCGAATCCGGGCGGAGAGATCGAACCGTCGAAAACCTCGACATGCGCATGAACGTCGCGCGCTCCCGAACGCGCTACTGCGTCCTGCAGCACGGACAACACCCATGCCGCTTCATCAGGACCCCGCGGGACGTACCCTGTGAGGTCAAGCACGACGTGTTGGCCGTGAGCGGCGAGAACATCCTTGGACGTCAACGCGCGGCTGACCGTGAAATTGGATTTGAACCCATCAGTTGGATGGACCGTTGGTGAATGTGCGGCGGAACATGGGAACTCTGACTCCTGCACGCCCGGATGCTGCCTTCTTCCACTGGCCTGCACGGCGTGCAGCAACGTGGGCGCCAACGATTTTTGTGGCCAGCATCGCGGCCGTAAATTGGGTCAACGGCGAATCCTCTTGGCGTGCGATTTCGTTCACGTCGGCGCTGATGACGGTCGCTTTGGGTGCCGAAAACAGCGTCTCAATGATCTGAACGGCGTGCCAAAACGTCAGTCCCCCGGGAACGGGCGTGCCGGTGGCAGGCACCAAGGTGCCGTCCAACCCATCGATATCGAAGGTCAGGTGGACGGGGCCCTCAACACTGTTCAGCATCTGGATGAACGAGTCCCAGTTCGCTTCGCCCCCATACGGGGCCATGACATCACGAGCAAACCACGTCGTGATGCGTGCGTCTTCGTTGATCCGTTGTTGCTCTTCGAGGCTGTGTGCGCGCACACCCACCTGAATGAGACAGCCTACGCCGAGATCGAGGGCACGCGCCGCGGCGCTCGCATGCGAATAAGGCTCGTCGTCCAGTTGGCTACGAAGGTCAGCATGCGCGTCAATTTGGACCACGGTCAGACGACCAAGGTCGCCCTCGATCGCAGGGTGATCACGCAACGCCGCGAGCAGTGGTGGGAGGATTCCATGTTCCCCTCCAAGGGCCAATGGAAACACGTCCCCTACGCACCAAGGTCGCAGGAAGGCTTCCATGTCGTCCAGCTGCTCAAGCAGAGACCCTGCGTCGGAGGACCATGGGGCTTCGGTCCTGAACGTAAGCCCAGCCGGCAGGTCTTCACCGAGAAGGGTTTCGTAAACTTCGACTTGAGCACTGGCTTCCAGGCATGCGATTGGACCCTCAGCCGTGCCTTGGCCGTACGAGGTGGTCAACTCGTAGGGCAGCGGCAGGATCACAACGTCGGGTGCTGCATCGCCGTCCTCGGACAAACCGAGGAAGGTGGGCAGGTCATGCTCCATGCCCGGCGGGCAGGGTTGGCCGTCAAGAGCATTCGCCCGAGAGGGCTTCCGGCAACGAAAAGCCAATTCCCGGAAGAGGGTTTATGTAGGGTGTCGGACAATATAGAATACCGTTGCGGGGTACAAACCTCGGCGAGGTGGGGCGAACATGAGCATGACACTGAAAGACCTCACGCGTGCCATCCAACAACACATCGACACCGACATGGACGTCGAGGTTGCTCGTGGCATGGCCGAACACGCCCTAGGCTTCTTCGGGTTCTACAACCGCATCATCGACAACGCGCTCGAACCCAACGATCGGAACCTGTTCTACATGTTCCAAGACTGGGACCTACTGACCACCGAATCCGAGGAAACCACGCTGTGGGACGGGCGTGAATGGAGGATCCACTACTGGAAATTCAAGCCCGACCTCCGCGAGCGTGTCGAGGCCTACATGCAACGCAGTCTCGACACCGAAGAGGTCGACCCCTACGCAGATGTCTACGCCGGAGATGCAGCGATGATTTGGACGCGTGAATCGGAGCGCATCGCCAATCCCAACGCCTTTACTTCCGACTGGTGAGGGTGGGAAGGGTCATCAGACCCAAGCCCGTCCGATGATCATGCGCGGCCGTGCCATGCTGCTTGTCGTGGTGCTCTTGGCACCGCTGGCAGCAGGAACCGTTCAGGCCCAATGGCCTGAAGCCCCTACCGAAGAAGCGTGGCCCGGCGAGCCCATTGACAACCACGTGCACATGACATGGGCGGCGTTGACCTTGGAGGTCAACGAATGGGCCGACGATCATCCCGACATCGTAGAGCTGATGGACGTGGGTAAATCAGAACTCGGCCGCACGCTATGGATGGTCCGGCTTTCCGATTGGTCGATGGACACCAAGCCAAACGGAACGGCCAAGGAAATCATCTACATTGATGGTGGTCACCACGGCAACGAGTACCTTGGCACGGCATTGGCTTACCTAACCGCGAAGTTCTACATCAACGAGTGGGAGGCCGGCAATCAGGAAGCCATCGATGTCTTGCAGAACACGGAGCTGCACATCCTCATCATGCTCAACCCTGACGGCAACGACATCGACACCCGT
>Ga0160423_10002965_pt1 | contig 14119 bp, 13 predicted proteins | sample CRUFie14St8metaG_FD_108191 | JGI IMG/M metagenome (GOLD analysis project Ga0160423, IMG submission 108191) | Marine microbial communities from the Costa Rica Dome - CRUD Field 142mm St8 metaG | ecosystem: Environmental > Aquatic > Marine > Oceanic > Photic zone | place: Costa Rica: the Eastern...
CATCTAGGTTGGTTGAAAATATTATTTTCAATCAAACAAGGTGGAGCAAGCCAAAATACAAGTCAATAAAGACACCCCAATTTTTATGATCATTGAACCAGTGAGCGTTCCCTTAAATCGCTCAAAACCTCAGCGTGCGATGACAGTAATTATCTGGACTTTTTTGGGTGGTGTAATAGCTGTTGGTTGGACCCTAGTAAAAGCCCCATTGTTCCAAATTTTAAAAGAGCTGAAAAGCAGCTAAACAGACTTTTCTTTACGTACTCTTCGTCGCACAAAAAAGAGTGTGATATACCAAAAAATCAGGTAGACAAAAAACAAGATGATTGTAATCTCGTGACTAAGACTAAAGGCAAGTTGTGAAAACAGCATCAAGGTAGCAGTTAAACACGCGATAATAATCAGAGAGGCCATAATATGGTTTTTGGTGTAGTGAAGCACCAAGTGATGGATATGATTGTTGTCGGGCTTAAATGGGCTTTTTTTGTGCCAAACCCGACTGAAAAACACACTACCAGAATCCAGTATAGGCACTATAAAAATACTAAGAGCAGCTACGATGACAAGGGATTTGTGAGGAATAAAAACGGATAAAATCACAGAATCGGTTGTTACAAAATACATGGTAAACAAGTAAAACATAAACCCTAAAAACAAGGATCCAGTATCGCCCATAAACACTTTGTTTTTATGTGGCAAATTGAAACGTAAAAAAGCCAGCAGAGAACCAACTAGGATTCCACAAAACGATAAAAATAAATAGTCGCTGACAATGTAGAAGATGGCTCCATAACACACAGAAATGAGGATGCCCATCATGGCAGCTAGGCCATCAATTCCATCACAAAGATTAAAAGAATTAATCATAAACACCCCAATAAAAAAAGTGAACAAATAATCCACTCCTAGGGGTAGCTCATAAATATTTAAAAACCCATTGAGATTGCGAACAACCAAATCGTCTCCAAAAACAAAAAACGAAATAGCAACAAGCTGAAGCATAAGTTTAACAATAGGCTTGAGCTGATAGATATCATCTCGAATGCCAACATAGACAACAATTGCGCCAGCACCCAAAACAAGAATAAGTCGTTGGACATCCACAAAGGGGACAAAAGCAAAAGCAACGACCAAAAGTGCAACATAGAACGACAAGCCAGTAAGCTTAGGAACAAAGCGCCAATGAAGATCACGTTCACTGGGTTTTCGAAAAATCCGATACTTTTTCACGATCTCAGACACACGTGGAATGGTAAGCCAAGTAAAAATAAATCCATAACCCAACAAAACGATAAGTGTGCTAATTGTCATAGGGCAAAAATACGTATCTTTGCAAAACAAAAAATAAAATAGTCTTATTTTTATGCGACTATTATTCTTTCTTTATACACTCCCCCTTTTTGCCCAGTCTCCTACAGCTGTTAAGAAATGGTACAACAAAACCAACGAATCTACTTATCGGTTTTACGAAGACAGAATCATCAAGGAGCATTTTCTAACCAAAAAACAGGATACTTTTCTATTAGAGCCAATACCCGAAGATTATCCAGACTATTCAGCCGTTTGGTACAGCGATGCACTTCATCTGACCAGCAACAGGGGAGGCTTGATTTATCGAATTGAAAAAGAAAAAACTTTACGAATTGACCGATCGTACCAACACCAAAAGCAGCACAAAGCGAGTCAGTTTGTTTATCGTGACACTCTTTTTCGCTATGGGGGATATGGCTTTTGGCGCGCAAACAACTTCTTTACTTATTTTGATGAATCGACAACAGAATGGGAATATTATCCTACTAGTGGATTTAATTTCCCACCTGAAGCTTATGGAGGTTCCTGTTTTTTGTTGGGAGATACTTTTTATAGTGTGGGCGGTCTAGAGATTGATAAATTCACAGGACTTGAGGGTGAAATAAACAAAGACATCTGGACATTTGACTTTATCACAAGAAAGTGGACAAACCTAGGTAAAACAGCAGTTAATTTGTCCCCATATAAAATTGTGCAAAAAGACAGTTTGTTTTATTTGTTTGGCCACCCAATTGATACCGAACAAAATCTAGTTGTAGATTTGAAAAATAACAACGTTTTATTTTATAACCAAGGGCTTATTTCAGCCAATATCAGCAAGCTTGAGCTAGCTTTTTTTAGAGAAGACTCACTGTATTTTTTCAAAAACAATCAACTCTATGGAAAAGTATTAGAGGCAAGTACTCTTGCGAACCCAGAAAAAGCAGAACGCCTCTACTTTGATCAGAGAACTTTATTTTTAAATCTTACATATGCTGCTGTGCTTGCTTTTGTCATCATTACTTTGGGTTACCTGTGGGTGATTGTGGTTCGTATGCGTACGCCTCGTTTGGTGCGTGGAGGAATTCGTAATAACCTTGAGTTTTTTCCGTTATCTGAAGAAGAGGAGATGATATTGGTGCTGTTGCAATCAAAATTGAAGGCAACAACAGAAGATATCCTTCAATTGATAGGGCGAGATGACCTGAGTGATTCACAAAACAACAAAAGAAAAGCAGACGCCATCGAATCCATCAACACACGGATGAAAAAACTAGTGGGGAAAAGCATCATTAAAATCGTTAAAGACCCCAACGACAAGCGTCAGCTCATTTATTACTTCAAACGAAACCTACTAAACTAGATATTATGTACAAAAGACCCCACACGAAGACTTTTATCCAAGTCAAACACCTATTGTTTTTACTGCTTGTTAGCTCTCCACTAATTGCTCAAACCGAGGCAAAAGTCAACCTAGCAACGCTTCCATTTTTAATTCCAAATTTTGGACTAGAAGTCCCTGTGAGTGAAAAACAATCGTTTCAACTCGATGTACTTGGTTCGTTTTGGGACGAACAACCACTTCTAGACGACACCCCTTTTCATGTAAACCAAGTGTTTTTAGAATATCGATGGTATCGTAAAGACGACACCCAAAACTGGTTTATTGGCCCACACGTTGGCTTCGGAATGTTTACCCTACAAAAGCCCGATTTTGCTATTATTTACGATTATTGGGAAGAAAAAGAAGGTGTAGAAAAGCGGTTTGATATTCCAGATGATGAGTACCACTCTGGTCGTGTGGCTTTTTTTGGGCTGACAATTGGATATAAAAAACGATTAAAAAAGGGATTTGCCTTAGAGTTCTTCATTGGTGCAGGACTGGCACAGTCATGGTACAAAGGCTACAAAGGCCTTCGGCGGGTTGACTTGGACAATCCAGATGAGACAGTTTATCGTCCATTCAATGGGTCAGGAGAAGTTGTTGCTTATCGTGGAGGGCTGATGCTCACCTATAAAATTCCTACTTTTGCACCCAAAACCAACAGCGATGAATAAGATATGTTGTATTGGAGCTGGCTATGTAGGCGGACCCACCATGGCGGTGATCGCTAGACAGTGTCCCAATATGATAGTTAATGTGGTTGACATCAGCCAAGAGCGCATTGCTGCCTGGAACGACCCCGACTTAGACAAGCTACCCATATATGAACCTGGTTTGGCTGAAGTTGTAGCAAAAGCACGAAACAAAAACCTCTTTTTTTCAACAGATATCGACAAGCCCATAGAGGAGGCAGATATTATTTTCATAGCTGTAAACACCCCCACCAAAACCTATGGTAAAGGCAAAGGAATGGCAGCAGATCTAACATACGTAGAACAATGCGCCCGACGAATTGCCGAAGTAGCAACGACTGACAAAATAGTGGTTGAAAAAAGCACACTTCCTGTCCGAACAGCAGAGGCGATACAAACTATATTGGAACAATCACCTCATGGGGCACATTTTGAGGTACTGTCCAACCCCGAGTTTTTGGCCGAAGGAACAGCCATTGCCGATTTGTTTAAATCAGATCGAGTGTTGATCGGTGGACGCACAACAACTAAAGGCAAACAGGCCGTTGAGACATTGGTTGATATTTATGCAAATTGGATACCACGTGAAAAAATTGTGACTACCAATGTATGGTCATCCGAGCTGTCTAAGCTTGTGTCCAATGCTTTTTTGGCACAACGGATTAGTTCCATCAACAGTATTTCTGCGCTTTGCGAGGCCACAGGTGCTGATGTAGAAGAGGTTGCCAATGCAGTTGGTAAGGACAGTCGAATAGGCCCTAAATTTTTAAAAGCATCTGTTGGCTTTGGTGGCAGTTGTTTTCAAAAAGACATCTTAAATCTTGTGTATATCTGTCGCCAATATGGTTTGGATGAAGTGGCAGACTACTGGCAAGGAGTGATAAAGATCAATGATTTTCAGAAAAATCGCTTTGCCAATCGAATCCAAGAAGCGTTGTTCAACACTGTCAATGGTAAAAAAATTGCCTTTTGGGGCTGGGCCTTTAAAAAGGACACCAATGACACAAGAGAATCCGCGTCGATTTATGTGGCAGATCAGCTCCTTTCTGAGGGCGCGGAGATTGTTGTGTATGACCCTAAAGTGTCTTTATCTCGGATGCAAATGGATTTGCAAACCCTGTGGGAATACCGCGGAGAAACGGAAACAGACATCAACGGAAAGTTGGAAAAACTCCATAGTATCGATTCTGCGATGGCCGCATGTACGAAAGCCCATGCGTTAGCCGTTATTACAGAGTGGGATGTGTTTCAAACCCAAGACTTTGAAATCATTTATACCCAAATGGAAAAGCCCGCTTTTGTGTTTGACGGAAGAAAAATTTTAGACCATAATCAATTGCAATCCATTGGTTTTACTGCCTATGAGATTGGAAAAGGAATCGAATAAGTATGTGTGGAATTGTAGGTTATATCGGAAATCGCGCAGCATACCCCATTATCATTCAGGGTTTAAAACGCCTTGAATATCGAGGTTATGACAGTGCTGGGATTGCCTTACTCAACAGCGAATTGCACCTGACCAAAACCAAAGGAAAAGTTGCAGATTTGGAAGCAAAGGCAGAACAAAATCATCGCTCTGGCACACTTGGCATTGGCCATACACGCTGGGCAACACATGGTGTTCCCAATGATGTGAATGCTCACCCACACACCTCCAACTTTGGTCGTTTGGTATTGGTTCACAATGGAATCATTGAAAACTACGAATCTCTACGATCCTATTTGACTGACCAGGGGTTTAGCTTCTTTTCTGAAACAGATACAGAAGTTTTGGTCAACCTGATTGAACACATTCAAATCACGCAAGGACTCAAAACAGGAAAAGCTGTTCAAATTGCGCTTAATCAAGTGGTGGGTGCTTATGCCATTGCTGTTTTTGACAAAGAAAGACCTAAAGAAATCGTGGTTGCCAAACTCGGAAGCCCATTGGCCATTGGCCTTGGGAAAGATGAATATTTTATAGCATCTGACGCTTCGCCTTTTATAGAATATACCAATCGTTCCATTTATTTGGAAGACAACGAAATGGCAGTCATCAACCAAGACAAGGGATTAAAAATGTATGCGATTCCAGACAACAGTCGGCTTGACCCACATATTCAAGAACTGCAACTCAGTTTGGAAAAAATTGAGAAAGGGGGGTATGACCACTTTATGCTCAAAGAGATTTATGAGCAGCCCAATGCCATTATCGACACCTTTAGGGGAAGGCTTCATAGGGATGAACAACAGATTTTATTGTCTGGGCTAGAAGAACACAAAGAGGTGTTTCAGAAAGCCAAAAGAATCATTATTGTTGCTTGTGGCACCTCTTGGCACGCAGGCTTGGTGGGCGAATATTTGTTTGAAGATGCAGCTCGTATCCCTGTTGAGGTGGAATACGCATCTGAGTTTCGCTATCGCAATCCAGTAATTTATCCAGATGATGTTGTAATTGCCATTTCCCAATCAGGTGAAACAGCAGACACTTTAGCAGCGATTAAACTTGCCAAAGAAACAGGCGCTTTTGTCTTTGGGATTTGCAATGTGGTTGGGAGTTCTATTGCTCGTGCTGCTGATACAGGCGCCTACACCCATGCAGGGCCAGAAATAGGGGTGGCATCAACCAAAGCCTTTACCACTCAAATCACATTGTTGATATTGATTTGCTTGCGTTTGGGTCAAATTCGGGGTTCATTGACTCCTGAAGAATTTGGTCGTGTTGCTGAGGAGTTGGAAAAGCTTCCAAAATCGATTGAAACAGTATTACAGAGTGAAAAAGCGATACAAAAGATTGCTAAAAGCTATCATGAAGCGTCAAACTTTTTGTATTTGGGACGGGGGTATAATTTTCCAGTGGCTCTGGAAGGGGCGCTAAAGCTTAAGGAAATTTCCTATATCCACGCTGAGGGTTACCCTGCAGCGGAAATGAAGCACGGCCCGATTGCGCTTATTGACAAAAACATGCCTGTGGTGGTCATTGCCACAAGCAAAGGACATTACGAAAAGGTAGTGAGTAACATCCAAGAAATTAAATCTAGAGATGGTAAAATCATAGCGGTTGTAACTAAGGGTGACAAGTCGGTTAAAGCCCTTGCGGATCATGTCATTGAAATCCCTGAGGTCACAGAATCTTTAACGCCCATATTGGCGTCAGTTCCCTTGCAGTTACTCGCCTATCATATCGCTGTGATGCGTGGTTGTAATGTTGACCAGCCCAGAAACCTTGCAAAATCCGTAACGGTGGAATAAATGAAGAAAAAAGCAATCATTGTATCGGGCTATTTTAATCCTTTGCATAAAGGGCACTTGGAGTATTTTAACAACGCCAAGGCGCTTTGCGATGAGCTGTTTGTGATTGTTAATAATGACCACCAAAGAGAGCTCAAGGGCAGCAAAGCTTTTCAAGACGAAGAGGAGCGCCTTCTGATTGTTAGTAACATTAAGGCCGTTGACAAAGCGATTTTGTCGATTGATAAAGACCGTACAGTGTGCGAGAGTATTCGCATGCTTTTTGAGCGTCATGGAAACGACTATGATTTGGCTTTTGCAAATGGGGGTGATCAAAACAACGAGACCATACCTGAAATCCCCGTATGTAAGGAGTTAGGGGTAGAGCTAATAGATGGCTTAGGAGATAAAATACAGAGCAGTAGTTGGCTTTTAAAGAGCGAGAAATAATGGGGGCAGCGGAAAAATCGTATTGGAACGTATTGTACACTAGACCAAGGGCTGAGAAAAAAGCCGCAATGGAGCTAGCTGCTTTAGGCGCCCAGGTGTATTGCCCTACGATTGATGTGCTAAGCCAATGGAGCGATCGAAAAAAGCGGATTCAAAAGCCAGCACTCCCCTCAATGGTGCTTGTTAAAGAGGACACGCCAGATAGCCTTTTGTTTTCCTGTAAAAATATTAGAGGCAGAATGGCCTATAAAGGCTCAACATCAAGAGTATCGCAAGTAGAGGTAAACCGGCTTCGTGATTTTTTAAATGGGGATTACACAGTTGAGGGTTCCCAGATACGAATTGGAAACAACATCACCGTTCCGGTGTTGCAAAAAGAAGGAACGGTTGTAAAAATTAAAGGTAATGATTGCTGGGTGCAGCTAGCCAATGCAAGCATGACCGTTTCATTCTCTTTATCGTAAAGAGAAAACAGATCAAAAGTGAAAAAAAGTGGTGGGACCCACAAGGGCGAAGCCGTGGAAACTATAGACTACCAGCGGTAGTTGAAACAGAACATAATGAACACTATAAAAAGATGAAAGTTGTTGTTACAGGAAAAGGAGGTCAGTTAGCTTCAGAGTTTGAAGCCCTTAAAGGCTTTGACCCAAAATGGACATTTCTTTCAGAAAAGGACCTTGACATTACAAACAAGAGCTCAGTGTCGAGTTTTTTTAAATCAAACACTTTCGATTTAGTAATTAATTGCGCTGCCTACACAGCTGTTGATAAAGCAGAAGATGAACAGGAGCTCGCCTTTAAGGTAAACGCTGAGGGCACAAAAAACCTTATAGAGGCATGTGAACCAACGGGCACAAGGCTTATTCACTATTCAACAGATTATGTATTTGATGGAAGCTCAAAAGAGCCATACACTGAGCTAGACACCCCCAATCCAAATAGCGTATATGGAGCATCAAAACTAAAGGGGGAGGAATATATTTTAGCAAACCAAAAAGTTAAAAGCATCATTCTTAGAACCTCTTGGGTTTATTCAAGCTATGGAAACAACTTTGTGAAAACGATGATTAGACTCGGAGACGAAAGAGACGAACTCGGTGTAGTTGCGGATCAAATCGGATCTCCAACTTATGCCAAAGATTTAGCCAAGGACACTTTGAGCATTTTAAATAATGAAAATTACAAGTGGAGCCAAGGGGATGTGTTTCATTATTCAAATAATGGGAGCTGTTCTTGGTTTGAGTTCGCAATAACTATTTTTGAGCTGACAAATATTAATATTCAGCTCAACCAATTAAAAACGGAGGATTATCCGACCAAAGCAAGTAGACCAAAATATAGTTTGCTTGATAAAAGTAAATTTGAAAACACATTTAAGATTCAAATCAGAGATTGGAGGACAAGTCTAATAGACATGCTTAAACAAAAATTAACTATATGAAAATACTTATAACAGGCGGTGCTGGATTTATTGGCTCACATGTAGTGAGACAATTTGTATTGAATCACCCATCTATCCAGATTTTCAATCTTGATGCTCTTACCTACGCTGGCAATTTGGAGAACCTTAAAGACATTGAGAATAACGATAATTACTTCTTTATAAAAGAGGATATCAGAAATCGAGAGCTTATAAATAACATTTTTACTGAGCATAATTTTGATGGGGTTATTCATTTAGCAGCAGAATCTCATGTCGACAGGTCCATCTCAGACCCACTCGCTTTTTTAGAAACCAATGTGCTAGGAACCGTGAACCTATTGAACGCATTTAAATCGTCTTGCAAAGGAAACTTTGATGGAAAACGATTTTATCACGTCAGCACAGATGAGGTATATGGTACTTTAGATGAAAAGGGCCTGTTTACGGAAGATTCGCCTTATGATCCAAGATCTCCTTATTCAGCTTCAAAGGCATCATCAGACCATTTTGTAAGAGCTTATGGCGAGACCTATAATTTACCTTACGTAATATCGAACTGTTCTAACAATTATGGTGAATATCATTTTCCTGAAAAGCTCATTCCGCTTTTTATCAATAACATTTTAAACAACAAAACTCTACCAGTTTATGGGGATGGAAATTATACCAGAGACTGGCTATATGTTAAAGACCACGCAAGAGCAATAGATTTAATTTTCCAAAAAGGGAAAAACAACGAAACCTATAACATAGGCGGGTTTAATGAGTGGAAAAATATTGACTTAGTTAAACTTCTTTGTGCTCAAATGGACAAAAAACTTGGAAGAGAAAACGGTAGTAGTGAAAAGTTAATCGCATATGTTAAAGACAGACCAGGACATGACAAGCGATATGCTATTGATGCCACAAAACTTAGTAATGAACTTGGGTGGTCACCTTCAGTTACTTTTGAACAAGGACTTTCAAAAACCATTGACTGGTTTTTAGAAAACAAAAAGTGGCTTGAAAATGTTACTACAGGCTCTTACCAAGACTATTATAACAAACAATACAAAGGATGAAAGGGATAGTACTAGCGGGAGGTTCTGGAACAAGGCTTTATCCAATCACAAAAGGGGTATCTAAACAGTTATTGCCGATCTATGACAAGCCAATGATTTATTATCCGATATCTGCCCTTATACAAGCTGGAATAAGAGAGATTTTGATTATTTCAACCCCTGAGGACTTAGCTGGATTTAAAAGACTTTTGGGAGACGGCTCAAATCTTGGCCTAAGCTTTTCTTATGCTGAGCAACCATCGCCTGATGGGCTTGCTCAAGCATTTATAATAGGAAAAGAATTTATTGGAGAAGATAGCGTTTGTCTAGTTTTAGGCGACAACATTTTTTATGGCTACGGATTTGAAGGACTTGTAAAACAAGCAAAAGAAAACGTTGAGTCAAAAGGCAATGCAACAGTTTTTGGATACTACGTCAATGATCCAGATCGTTATGGCGTCGCAGAGTTTGACGACTTTGGGAGGGTTTTGTCTATAGAAGAGAAGCCGATTAAGCCAAAATCGAATTACGCTGTTGTTGGACTTTATTTTTATCCAAATTCAGTTGTTGAAATCGCAGAAAACATTAAACCATCTGCAAGAGGAGAACTTGAGATAACCTCAGTGAACAAGGAGTATCTTAATCGATCTAAATTAATGGTTAATTTAATGGGGAGAGGCTATGCATGGCTTGATACTGGAACTCATGACTCTCTTGCCGAGGCGGGGGAGTTTGTAAAAGCGCTTGAAAAACGCCAAGGGCTTAAGATCGGGTGTATAGAAGAGAACTGTTTAGAGCAGGGGTTTATAAATAATAATGAAGCTATTAGGCTAGGCAAAAAATTATCAAAAACAGATTACGGTAAATATATTGTTAAAAGGGCTTTAAATTTTAAAAAAGCAAGTAACAAGTAACAGAAAAATGAAAAAAGAAAAAATAATATCAATAATTGGCCTTGGTTATGTTGGACTACCCTTAGCGGTTGAGTTTTCAAAAAAGTATAAGACAATAGGCTTTGATATAAATCCACAAAGGATAAATGATTTAAATAGGCTTGTAGACACCACACACGAAATTACTTCAAATACACTTAAAGAAGTGATAGTTAAAAAGTTATCTGTTTTAAATGAGAAAAAAGCAGGACTTTTTATAACACACAATCCAGAACTTTTAAAAAAAAGTAATTATATAATTATTACTGTTCCAACGCCTATAAATAAAAACAATGAGCCCAACTTGACTCCTTTAAAAAATGCTTCTAGAACAGCTGGTAAAATCTTAAAGAAAGGGGACTATGTTGTTTATGAAAGCACCGTTTATCCAGGTGCTACTGAAGAAGAATGTATTCCGATTTTGGAGTTAGAATCTAATTTAAAGTTAAATGAAGACTTTTTTGTAGGATACTCACCCGAAAGAATTAACCCTGGAGACAAAACACATACAGTTTCAAATATTGTTAAAGTAACATCAGGGTCAAACCTAAAGTCAGCGTTAGAAATAGACTCATTATATAAATCGATTATTAAAGCAGGAACCTATTTGGCCCCATCTATTAAAATAGCAGAAGCTGCTAAAGTAATTGAAAACAGCCAAAGGGATATCAACATTGCATTTATCAATGAACTAGCTAAGATTTTTAATAAACTAGGAATAGACACTAATGAGGTCTTGAAAGCAGCAGCAACAAAATGGAATTTTTTAAATTTTAGGCCAGGATTGGTGGGGGGACACTGTATAGGGGTTGACCCTTACTACTTAGCACAAAAGGCACAAAACACAGGGTATCACCCTGAGATTCTTCTTTCTGGTAGAAGGATGAATGATAGTATGGCAAAATATATTGGAGGGAACGTGATTAAACTCATGATTCAGAAAAACATTCAGATAAAAAATTCAAATATTTTAATTTTAGGAATTACGTTTAAAGAAAACTGCCCTGACATAAGAAACACCAAAGTTATTGACTTAGTATACGAACTTGAATCATATGGCACTAATGTTGACATATTTGATCCAATAGCCGATCCAATTGCGGTTGAATCAGAATTCAAAATTGATTTAGTAAAAAATTTTTTCAAAACCTATGACTCAATTATTTTAGCAGTTGCGCATCAACAATTTTATAGCTTTCCGCTTAAGAAACACTTAACCACAGCAGGGGTGATTTATGATGTTAAAGGAATTTTAGATAAAAATTTAATCACCTCAAGATTATAAATGAAAAAGTTAAACGTTCTTGTGACGGGGGGAGCAGGTTTTATAGGGTCTAATTTAATAGAACACTATTTAAATGACGACAGGATTAAGCTTGTTAGGGCAGTTGATAATTTTAGTAACGGATACAAACAAAATATAAAAGGCTTTATATCAAACCCCAGATTTGAATTTATCGAAGGTGATATTAAAAACTTTAATACCTGTCTAAAAGCATGTGATAATATCGACATAATTTCTCATCAAGCAGCTTTAGGGTCAGTTCCAAGGAGTATTAAAGATCCAATAGCTAGTGTAGAATCAAACATTATTGGCACTATAAATGTAATGATGGCTTCTGTTGAAGCTAATGTTGAAAGAGTTATTTTGGCATTTAGCTCTAGTACATACGGTGACCACAAAACATTACCAAAAATAGAAAACATTATAGGTAACCCACTTAGCCCATATGCAGTAACAAAATCATCAATTGAACAATTTGCGACTGTGCTAGGAAAAACCTACGATATAGACTGGATTGGATTAAGGTACTTCAACGTTTTTGGACCCAATCAACAGCCCAATAATCCTTATGCGGCTGTAATTCCTATTTTTGTTAAAAGTATTTTGAATAATAACTTAATAACCATAAATGGCGACGGACAAACAACAAGAGATTTCACATATATTGATAATATAATTAAAATTAATTCATTAGCCACTTTTACAAAAAACAAAAACGCTTTAAACCAAATTTACAACGCAGCAACATCTAATCAAATTTCATTAAACACATTGGTTAAAAAGATTGAAAAAATAACCTCAATAAAAGCTAAAGTAAAATTTGGTCCAGAAAGAGTGGGAGATGTTAAGCACTCTTTTGCATCAATCAAAAAAGCAGAAACGCTTTTAGGTTATAAACCTGAAGTTGGTTTTGAAGAAGGGCTTACTAATACAATAAATTGGATAAAACGCATAATTTAAGTTAGATGGAAGTTTTAAAAAAAGTACTTACGGACGCGTATGTTCTAAAACCAAATGTATATTATGATGAGAGAGGTTTTTTTTATGAATCCTTCAACAAAAAAATTTTCCAAAAAATCACAGGTCACGATGTAAATTTTGTTCAAGACAACAAAAGTAGATCCTCAAAGGGGATTTTAAGGGGGTTTCATTATCAAAATGAGCCTTTTTCTCAAAACAAATTAGTTAATGTCGTAAAGGGGAGAGCATATGATGTTGCAGTAGACATGAGGCCCCTTTCTAAAACCTATAAAAATTTTTTTGGGATTGAACTTACAGAAGAAAATCATTTACAGTTCTTTATTCCTAAAGGATTTGCCCACGCTTTTTTAGCATTAGAGGACAACACAATTTTAGAATATAAGGTAGACAATCAATATTCTAAAGAACATGAATACGGTTTTTTTTGGAACGATCCAGAGCTCCCTGTAAACTGGCCATTGAAAGAGATATTTTTGTCTGAAAAAGACAAAATGCTCCCACCTTTAAATAAATTAATAATATGAAAGAAAAAGCAATGAATGAATTACCCTTAATGAATGAGGGTGACGGAAAAGTAGTTTTGTTTTACCCTGAGATTCCAGAGGAGGCGAAAGAAGAAGTTAATCACACTCTTAGCGGAAGGTGGATTGGCCAAGGACCAAAGGTAGACCTATTTGAAAAAAAGTTTAATCAAATGTTTAATCCAGGAGGGCAATCAATTAGTGTTGGCTCAGGAACAGATGCATTACACCTATCTTACCTACTTTCCGACTTTAGACCAGGCGACGAAGTTATAGTGCCACTATTTACCTGTACAGCAACAAATATTCCTTTTCTATATATGGGCGTAAAGATTGTTTTTGCTGATATTGATTACAAAACGATGAACGTTTCTATCGATTCAGTGAAAAATTTAATAAATTCAAAAACCAAAGGAATCGTTGTTGTCCATTATGGAGGAATGCCGTGTGATATGACAAGCTTATTGGAAATATCCAAAAAACATAATTTAACTTTAATTGAAGACGCTGCACACGCCTTAGGAGCAAAATATTATAATAAACCAATTGGATCAATTTCTGACTTTACAATGTTTAGTTTTCAAGCGATAAAACACATTACTACGGGCGATGGTGGAATGGTAACATTTAAAAAAGCTGAGACAATTTACGAAAAAGCAAAAAGGGTAAGATGGTTTGGAATTGATCGTTCTTCAAAACAAAAAGGCATTTGGGAAAACGACATCAAAGAGATTGGATATAAGTACCAAATGAATGACATTTCAGCCGGAATGGGTTTAGCAGCATTAAATAACTTTAAAACCACACTTGAATTAAGACAAAGTCTTTTAAAAAGATATTTTGAAAACTTATCTGATTTTAGAAGAGTTTTTTTAGTGGGGGATTTATATAATAGCAATTGCGAACACGCC
>Ga0160423_10002967_pt1 | contig 14108 bp, 27 predicted proteins | sample CRUFie14St8metaG_FD_108191 | JGI IMG/M metagenome (GOLD analysis project Ga0160423, IMG submission 108191) | Marine microbial communities from the Costa Rica Dome - CRUD Field 142mm St8 metaG | ecosystem: Environmental > Aquatic > Marine > Oceanic > Photic zone | place: Costa Rica: the Eastern...
AAAGCCAAGGTCATCGGCGTAGTAGTCATACCCATACGCCTCTTGGAGTTCGTCTTTCTGATTGTATCGGTCATACACTACGCCCTCGTTGGTAAACGTGACGAGTATGTACTCACCGTTCGGTAGGTTGAGTTGTCGTGTCATTCGTTAGAGTTTTCAGTGTGGAGTTTTTCGATGTTGTCAAAGTCACGCACGATTTCGATAGGTACGTGGTAGTATTCACCCGTCACAGGGTCTACCCAAGTTTCGAGTTCACCCGCATAGGTTTCTTCGAAGAATTCGAGGCGGGCAATGATTTCGTCTTTCATGTGAAGAATTTTACTTTGAAGAAGTGTAGGCATACGTCATCGAGGTCGAGCATGGAGTGCCAGCTTGTGTACACATCATTCACGAACTCGTACGGTAGGTAGCTTGGTATCGTATCACCACTCAACTGCATCTCACCCAAGCCTCGTTTGATTACGTCGCACTCGTCGTGCGAATCCAACCACTGACCGTGGTCGTGGTCAGGCTCGCTGTTGATTTGGTCCCACACAAACCATTGGCCTTGGTTGAGACCTGGAATGCGTTGCCTTCGAATCTCTACGACCTGTAGCACTTCAGCTTCGCACTCCTCCTCGTTGAATGTGATTACGTCGCGCATACCGTTGGTGGTACTCTCGACAGACTCGTGTGGTAGTTCCATGAGGTCAGACAAGAGCGACAGCTTGTGCTGTATCGCGTTGTCACGGTCACGGAAGAATTCGACAGTCGTATCTGAGTAGCCCTCAGATAGACCTGCCTTTGCATGAATCAATGCGTATGTTTTCATTGGTTTAAACTTTGTATTACAGCCACAACTGTCGCTATGACGTAAACGATTATGATTGCTGTTACCATGGGGCAAAGATTGAGCGAACGCTGTACGCTCGCAAGTTTATTCTGTTAATCGCTGTTAACGTTCATCAATTATTTGTTCTAATTCAGCGATGGTCAGCTCGTATACCTGTTCGCGTGTCATGTTAAGAACCTCCCCGTACTTCTCGTACACGGTGTCCCATATGGTGTGTCTTCGTGGTTCACTCATGATCAATTGCTTTTGTCATTCTCAATCCAGCATTCGTCAAGGGTGTACCCCTTGGTGCGGCATATGTAGTTAATGAAGTTCGACAAATGGTCATCATCGTTGAACTCTTTGAACACAACCCAATTGGTTGCGCTCTTCGTGCGGAATTGTAGTGTTGCCTGTATCATCATTCGTTCTTTATGGTGTCGTCAGGTCCTTCGATTATTAAGTAGTCGATGCATCGTAGTCTTTCGAGGATATCCTCGCGGTCGACGTCGCTTGCATCCTCTTTGTCGTGGTCAATCGTAATTGATACCGTGTAAACAGAATTGTACTTACTCATCATTCTTCAGGTGTTAGTGGTGTAAAGTCATCGCTCAACCATTCGTCAACCTTCCATGTCAGTATGGTTCTTGCATCCTCATCCATCCCTCTTGCCTCAGCCATTTTCTCTTTGAACCAACCGTGGAATATGTCAGCATCCGTAATGGCATCGCCATCGTTGTGCGACATCGCCCACTGCTGGTTGCGTAGCGTGTGCCTGTTACCATTGTCATCGTACCCCACGAGGTATGCTGTGGTATACGGGGACGATTGGGACGTTTCAGGTACTCGTATTGAGTACTCGATAGCTACCTTGACCTTGTCAGCCATGGCAAGGATGCTGTTTGATTTGTTGGGGGTCTCGCCAATGATTTCGAGCCTATCCCATGCGGAGAGAACCTCCGTAAGCGAATTGTATGTCTTCATACCATTTCAATTTTGAATTCATCATACACATTGTGGCGTGTCCACCACTGTCTTGCTTTAATCTTTTCACGTTCGCTCCATCCGCTCGCTATCTTCACCCATTGATTGGGGTATGCACCGCGTTGGCATCGACCGTACATTATCCATCCTACTGCTTTCATCATAACCAATGTTTGCGAATCACAACCCATATGATGGCTTGCAACTCGTAGGGTTTGTATCCTGTATCCCGTGCGACCTTGCAGAATTGCTTGGCCAACACATCGTATTGCTGTGGGGTAACTGTCTCACGACATTTCTTGGGGGTCTTCGATGTCGTAGCGAATGCACGTAGCATCCACTTGTCAATCGTAACCACGGACTCATCGTTAGCACCCACATTGAGCGCAAACGCATGGGTCTTGCGTGATTTGTGCAGTATCTCAGCATTCCCCTGTAAGATGAAGAATGCTTTGAACTTGTTCGCATTGTACGTACAGCACTTGACGTGGTCAGGGGTCAGCCCGTCACGCCATGCCTGTATCACGTTGAATGCATCGATCTTGTTCCTCTCCCACTTGTTGTTGGGGGAAAGTGCGCTGATGACAGCGGCAGCCGTCACCTTGCTGATGTTGAACGTAACGCTAAGGAACTGCGCATACTCCATCGCATCAGCATACCATTGCATACCCGCGAGGACATCCTCAGGGGCAGCAACGGACAGCCAATGCAATGAGTTACGCCGTAGCTTGCGAGTACTAATTACCTGTTTTACCATTCTCGTACAGTTCATTTGGTTTGACCATTGCAAGTACTTGCGTTGAGTACCGCCAATGGCCGTTCGTCATTGTCAAAACATAGTTGTCCTCTAAGTCAACTGAGTCCACTTCCACCCCGTACTTCTGCTTGGGGTAGTCCGTTCGTTCGATACCGCACACCACTTCGATGTGTTGCTTTTTGCCCCAATCGAGGATAAGAACCTGTGAGCCTATCTTGATACGTCCCATCATAGTCGAGGTAAAAAGTGTTCATCATCGCGTAGTATCCCACGCAAATCGTGCAGGATATCGAACGCCCGTAGCTTTTGCCCTTGGAAGGACATTCGCATCGTGACACGTTCCGCCCACAGGTGTAGGTTCTTGCGTATGCGCTCGTCGCGCTCGTCGCGCTTGCGCTGTTCAATCAATCTGTGATTCTTCATCGCTTTCGCTTTGCTTTCAGTTCGTCAATCTCGTCCTCCAACTCTTGAAGGATGTTACGCCCATCACGCCAAGTGATACCCTTTGCGCGATAGAACTCCGCCCATGAGTACAACTCCTGTAGGCGCTTGGTTTGTGGGGACACGTTCGTACCCAAGTAGATATAAAAAGAATGTGGCATATGATTACAGTTTTGCCATTTACGTGCAGGGACTTTCCCCGCGACACAGATCCCCAACGCTTTGGGGATTTCGACTCATCAAGTCTTGTCAATGTGCCTTAGTCGAGGGAGCGCATCGCCGCCTCTACGACCAACTCTACGTGGTCGCTGTGGTCAGGTGCTTGCCACCCGTCCGCGTTACGTGTACACAAACGGATGTGCTTCAAACGTGCGTTCACTTCTTCCAAGCCCAAGTCCTCCCACGAATCGCGGAATACCTGAGCGCGGAATTGAATGATATTCGTAGCAGAGATAAGCCCCAAGCGCGTCCCATTGGACTTCATTTTGAGGGCCTTCGACTGCATCCACAAAATTTCGTTGGTCATCGCTTTGATGAGTTTAGGCGCATCGCCTACCTCGCCTGTTGCGTCCCACGAAAATGTTTCGACCCCGTGATTGTTCACGAGAATAAAAGATACCTTTGCTTTCATAGCGGTATAAGATTGAATTGTACGGGCATTCTCTTCAGGTGTGACTTGCCCAACGTCCACACGATACGCAATAGCGCATTTCGTCGTGTACACGCACGTTCAATCCGTTGCCGTGTTCGTCCGTTTATAGTGTGGCCACCACTATCCGCATAATGTCAGGATGTTACGCGCGACGTTTCGCCCGTCTTGCATCCCGTTGCGCTTCCGCTCTTTTCAGCTTCCGCGCTATGGTAATGAACTCACCATGTAGGGCATCCGCTTTGCGTTTCGTGTCGCTCTTTCGATTGTTCGAATTCGACAGCTTGCACCGCTTAACCTGCTTCCGTTGCCGTCCGCTTAAGGTCTTGCCCGTGTCCTTTATGTATATCGTTCTTTTCACATTGCAATACTATGGTAGGATTTCCACCCCCACAAGCCCCAAGGGACAATTTAACATCCGTTAACAGTCCCCCTTTATGTAATAAGGACCGCGCGTGAGCAAACGAAATCAAATAACCAAATGAAAGTTGTTAATAGATGTTAATTCGTCGAGGTTGCATTATCTCCAAGCTTTTAGGGTATGCATCCAAAATAGACCTAAATGCGCTCAGATGGCCTCAAATCGTGTCATGTCAGGACAACGAGAAATGCAATAGATCAATTGTTAACGACTGTTAAATAATGTAACTAAATGTTAAATGGCAATCCATAACCAATCAAACCCACATATGCAAACAATTAACAGATTTTAACAAACGGAATGCCATACGTATTTAATACGGTAAATGCAAGCGAATTAACATTCATTGGCCTGTTAACACTCATTAACAAAATTTGTTTGGTTGTTTAATGTGCCTTTCATATAGAAGGTTTTTAGCATTGCTAATAATATTGGCATGGGTTTGTTACGTGTTGGTTATCAATGAGTTACGTGAATCACTTGCATAATCACTCCAAGTAACATCACCTAACTTGTTGACACTCAGCACGTTAGCATACAAAAGCTAAAAAATGTAGCGCAAATGTTAAAATGTGTTAAGGAGGGGGGTCTGGTAATGCGTTTTGGTTCGTCTGCGGCATCGACTGGAGGTATGTATAATCCCCCAGATCTGTATTACTCACCTTTTTTTCAAAGGCTTCTCGTCGAAGGTAGCTAGAATATACTTTAACTCACCCTATCTAATACAGTGGCTCTCAATCAGTTATCACCTTTTGGCTGGAATTTACTTCACCACTTGATTTTCTAAAAAAAAACGTGTAACTTTGCATAAGAATTTTTGATACAGACGGGACGGCATCCTGAAGCGACAGGAGGTTATGTAGTTTGATGATTGAACGAGTCTGTTGAGGGTGATTCTGTGAATTAAGGAGAGCTATGCCTAAATGAGAGGTATGGCTTTCTTGCGTTTTGGACAAAACAGTCTTGATTATCTTTGCCTTATGAGAGCGATAACAGACCCAACGAAGAAAAAACCAGAAGCAACAGCTTCCCCACAGACAGACCCAACGAAGAAAAAACCAGAAGCAACGGCTTCCCCAGAGTTAGCCCCTGATTACAGGGATCCACCGTTTTACGACTGGGAAAAAAGACTTGACCCAATGGCTACTGGTGCTATTACCCCTACAGATGGTCCTCTGGAGTTTTTAATTGGTTTGGGTGGTCCAGCCCTTGTAAAGGGGCTCCTTAGCAAGGCGGCTAAGCTTGCTTTAAAACGGCCTATATCACTTAGCAAAGGTCTTATGCCTGAGAGCATGAAGGTTTTGAAGTTACAGAACCAGGCCAATAGAGCTATTCGTAAAAACATGGTGGAGGACAGATTTCTAAGGGACAGGGCTGATCACATTTTAAGAATAGCTGAAAGAGAGTACAGACAGGGTAATGCTCGTGCGCTTGGTGATGCAACAAAGCTGATAGATGATATGAAGTTCTACGAAAAGATGGACAACATTGAGTATGGTCAGTTTATTGACAAAATTGAAGACTTTTTCAGAAGGTACCCAGGCGCATCTGACATCAGCAGCATGAATGAGTACGGCGGTAGACTTGGTAGATAATGAAGAGTAAGAGTAAAAGAAGAAAAGGGTTAAAGGCAAAGAAGTATAACCTTGGAGGGTATCTCAACCCTAACGGTGACCCAACGAAAAAGCCTGGTCAGGCAGTAGCAGAGAGCACCGCCGTCCCTAACTACACGGAGCAAGCATTCTTGAACTATGCTGGGTTGCTACCACAGCTGCAAATTTCTCGTGATAATGCTTTTTATGAGGGGGCAATTCGTGCCACCCCAGAGAACGAACCTAGCCTCTTGCAATCTATTTATGAGGGGACTCCTCTTGGTCAGACTGAATATGAGAGGTTTGCCCTACCAGATCAGATGTCTTTGCTCGACGTTATGGCTGAGCCAATGAAGGCGCTTGAGTACTACAGCATTGAGTCTAACAGGGGGAGGCTCCCTACTAGGGCTGAGTGGGATTTGTTTGGTCCGTCAAACCCATACGACGCTCCGCTTACTATGTACAACTACGCTGCACAGCTTGGGTTCGCACAAGATGACGAGTCTGGTGGATTGTCTGCGTTTACTGGGATAGGTAAGATAGGAAATGTAGTTAGAGACGCCTTTAATACTGGTGATGATTTTTTAAGAATATCAGCTGAGAACATATCGAGGCAGGGACAAAAGATGACCCAAAGGCAGTTAACGCAACAGATTAACAGATCCCCACTCGTTGATCTTGAAGAGGCTATATACAACCCTGAGATATATGGGGTTGAGGCCCCTGGCTTTGGTATTTTAAGTAGAACCAACAATGCTCACTATCTGGGTCAGCCTGGTGGTAGGCTTGCTACGCAGTTGCAAAACCAGCATGCTGCTGATTATGGTATTTCCGCTCAAGACTTTGGAATGCGCCATATGGATCGCTTTAATGTAACCACTGACGGGAATGAACTACCAATAACCAGAATGCTTGATCCTGGAGAATTACGTCATGACCCATATCAGCGTGGCGCTTTTGTTTCAGGATCTGTACCTCAAATAAAACCACTCCAGGCAGGTGGTGAGCTTGAAAAGTTCATCAAGAAGGACGGGACGATAAATATGAGTGAGGTGGCCAGGTTTGTTGATACCTCTAAATCGATATCTCCAGCAGATAAATTTATACTCAACCAAGCCATCTCTAAGATGGACCCTGACGCATCTTACGATTACAATGAATTCAAAAGGAATGTATCTCACTACATCCCAAGGATGAACTTAAGAAGCGAATCATTGAATTCAGATTATGGGGTTAGCAGGATCTTCCCAGACGCATCGAACCTTGAGAGTATGAATGGTGTAAAATACACGTCTGAGGTTGGTGTGATTGGCGAGGGCAACCTTCCAGACGCGGTATATTCTGATGCAGGTGGTGAACTGAACAGCTACATGCTCAATAATACTACTGATGCTGGTATGCATTACAAGGCTGTACGTGGTGATGGGGGAAAAAGTATTGGTAGCCACTCTCACTACAGGGTTGTTCGCAGGGAAGATGAGCCTGAAGTAAGTTATTTTCTTGAAATACAATCTGACGCTCTCTCACCACGCGGAAGAAATCAGTATGATATGGAGAGAGAAACTGGACGCGCAGGCAGAATGTCTATTGGTAACTTCACTCAACGCATGAATCCTGGTCAGTTTAGTCTTGACGATATGACTGGACAGTTGATGGTTAGAGGCTACCGCCCCATGGACATTGTGCAGAGATTAACAACTGATTATCAGGGCCTTTCTAATATGAAAAACAGGCTTTATACAGTAATCAGTGAGAATGAGAATTTGTTTCCCCCAATTTCATCTTTTGGTCCCTTGAACTATCGAACGCAAGAAAAAGCCATGGATGCTATTAATGCCCTTGATGAAGAAAAGTTTAAAACAGTATTCGAAAACAGCATAGAGCCAAGAGCGATTAAAACCCACGCAAGCTACCTATCACCAAAAGAACAACTTAATGGTATAAGCATTTTAGAACATTCTTTTAACGATATCGCTGAGCGAATGAATCGAATAAATGAAAAGCTTAGCCCTGAGAGTGAATTCAGGAATAACCTCGCTGAAGCTATGAGTTCCACCAACGCATCCTATGATGAAGGTCAGGCTATTTACAATGAGGCAATGAAAGGCTTGGTTGCAGAGAATAAATATGCCTCTAGGCTAACACACAAAGCTTTCGAGAGGGTTGACGAAGCTTATCAATATGTAGACTATAAGTATCAAGATCTAGACGATTTCGCAGATACAGTGGAAGGGTTTATTAGTAACTATTACAGATCAATAGACTCCAATAAATTTTTAGAGGATGTTCAAATCAGCAGGGAAGATATGGAGCCTTTATTGGGCATTCTTAATAAAGTTAAAGATATTTATAAAGAGATTCAAGAATCATGGAAGAATTGGGCCTCTTTGAGGTCAGATCTTGGACAGATCAGGAGGAATCTTGACATAATCGACGAAGCAGTTTTCCCTATTGAGAATCCAAGCTATAAGCCTACCCCTGGTTTTGTTAATACATTCAACACAATTCCAGAAACTATTATGCGAATAAAGCGTGTATCAGGCACTGCGGAATTCGAGACAATTAATAATGGTTTTGATGAGACGGTGAATAGTTATCCTGATATTTATGGGCTTGGTGAGAGGTACAACGACTTGATGGATGATTTTGAAAAAGAGATTAAGAAATTTAAAGACAAATATCTGCCTGTAACTGAATCGAATGTAACAAATCCAGTGTCTAAAATAATGAAAAAGAGACCTGAGAGGAGGATTATTGGGGAGGCCCTGCACGGACCACACAATAACCTATACAACAGGTTTCCAACTGAAGAGACGTCTAGAAAGATTCAGGGTCACCCAGGAATTGGGGAAGATAGGTCTGTGAATTACGACGCTGTTCATAGGAAGTATAAGAATATGGAGAAGACCCTAAAGGCTATGGGGTACGAACCCAAAATGGTTACTGACAAAAACGGAAATACCTGGTGGGAGGTAAAGGCTAGTGCTGGCATGATCCACGGTACCGCTGAATACGACGCTTACTTTAAAGGGGGGAGGATTGGCCTGAAGAAGAAGCGAAGCGGCAAGATGCGCTCCGTGAAGTGTTAATGAGTATTACATTATATTTGCACTATGGCTGTACTAAAAGTAACAATCTCAGAAGAGCTCGTAATTAACGGGAATGACCTGGGTACTCAGAACGCATTCACAGATAGCGGCATTACGTTTGCTGACCGTAGAGTTATGGGTTTAGACACGATCTCAAATCGATCAGTTGTGGAGTTTGCTAGTAAACCTAAAGCTGGTACTTTTCAAGACTCAACAATTGAGTATCTGAGAATAACCAACCTGGATGATACGAATGGGATTGTTCTTGATGTTAGGGGTAATGGTGAGCAGTACTTCGTTGAGGTGGAACCTGGTTGCAGCTTTATCCTATCTAACAATATCATGGATGCGAATAACGAGACCAATGCCCAAAACTTTTCTACAGCAAATATTGACTCCATTCAGGCAAAAGCCAAGGCTGGAACACCAAATATTGAATACTTTATAGCGGGATAAACATGAAATCTATCTACAACGACGGAGGGCGCTTTGGCGACAGGATGCGTCAGAGAAGAAAAAACAGACAGATGCGTAGGTATCTGGAGGACGATATGAGTCGTCGAGACCCCATGGGGGAACGCGCAGGAGCTGATGTGATGCTCGAATCATTAGGTGAGTACGGTCCAGATTCTATTAGCGACATGCAAGATAGAAGAAGAGCTGACAGAAGGGATATCGCTAAGGCTGGTAAAACCATGGCAACCATTGGTGGTTTAGGATCTGCCATCGCAGCTGCGTATGGAAGACTTCAGAGGGACCGCCTTAACACGCCTCAATCAGGAGACAGAATCACCTTAAGAGATATCTTGAGAGAAATATTTTATCAGCAGAACTAATGCCGAATAAATATAAATACAGACAGGGCGGTAAGCTAGTAGGCGGTCAGCATAAGCTTGATGAGGATAATGATGGTGATATCGATGGTGATGACTTTAAAATCCTGAGAGGGAAAAACTCCTCTAAAATGAGGTATGGGGGTAGGATATGCAGGTCAGCCCTCAAAAGAGCCATGAAGAAGAAGAAAAAGAAATGAGGTCTATAAACGGCAAGCCAAAACCAGGAAGAAGATCTATCTCTCAAGAGCAGAAGGAGGAGATTGAGGATAGAGAGTACGATACCATGTACGACAGAATCCTCAGGCTTGCTGATAAACTTGAGCGAAAGAGAGTGAGGAGAGAGTCCATTCGAGATGCCAAGCTCAGAGAACTTTCCGCTGAAGGTGATCTCACAGTTCAGGAGCAGGCTGAAAAAGGACAATACCAGTGTAAAGACGGTATGTGCATGGCGCTTGGTGATGAACTATCTCCAGAGGCGATAGCTAATAATATCTACGCTGCTGATAACCCTGATGAGGTATTCAAGCAAAACATGGAGGACGCTGGACTTACCAGAGGTATTGACAGAAAGCTTAGGATGCTGGCACAAGGAATGCTTGACAGACGCAACCGCAGATACAGAAAGCTTCAAGATAGAAGAAGTGACCTTGGTCAAAGGGAGTATGTTGGAAATCCAGGCCCTGAGTCTGTAGTAGAGGGTAGAGCGATTCGAAACCCATTCTACGACAACATCAACGCGATGAGAGCTAGAAACCTAGATAGAAGAACAAGAGTGCTTGAAGAGAAGTTCCCCCTGGAAAAAGCTAACCCAATCATAAGAGCAAGTTTCTGATGAAGACTATAAGAAACCCAGAAAGAGCTGCTAGAAGAAGAAGGAGGCAGCAAAGAAAGCAGCAAAGAAAGCAGCGAAGAATTAACCGTCGTGACAGGCAGCTTCAACCTTCTACACCAGCTCAAAAAGTTCTTGGGCCTATAGCTGGGTTTGGAGGCGTTTTTGCCGCTAAGAAGCTTATAGACAAGTTCACTGAAGAGGACTAATTCTGTTGGGCAGTAAGGGCTACTTTAATCCACGAAAGAAGAGGTTCTCTCCTCTTTCTAAATTCAATATAAATGCAGCTAAGCAAAAACCTTTCTTTAAAAGAGGCGATCAAGTCAAACACAGCGACTCGTCTGGGGATTGACAACAAGCCTGAGCAGTGGGAGATAAACAATCTTCGCGCAGTAGCGGAAAAAGTATTCCAACCAGTAAGGGATCACTTTGGTGTACCCATTGGTGTGAGCAGCGGTTACAGATCTAAACGGTTAAACAAAGCAATTGGTGGGAGTAAGTACTCTCAGCATATGATTGGGGAGGCTTTGGATATCGATGCGGATATCTACGGGAAGGTGACTAACGCAGAGATCTTCAACTACATCAAGGACAACCTTGAGTGGGACCAGATGATTTGGGAGTTTGGGGATGATGATGAACCTAACTGGGTACACGTATCGTACAAAGAGTCAGGATTCAACAGAAACCAGATTAAGCGAGCGTATAGAGACGAAAAAGGTGTATGCTATAAGACAATCTGATGCCTAAGCAAGTAAACAATTTCGCCCCAGAAGAAAACAGGGTTAGTCGCCCTGGGGTACACGCCAAGACTAAGACTTCTTCAAACAAAAACAGCAAGAACTACAAGAAGGGTTATCGCGGACAGGGTAGATAAAAATGCGTATCTTCGCCCCCCAAAAATTACTAACCCATGCGCGAAAAAGAAGAAGACTTCAACGTAGATTTCCTGGATCAGGAGAAGCTCAAAGAGCAAGAAGACAAAATCAAAACTGGCAAGATCGTTTGCAACGTACATGCCCCAGAAGGCTGCGAGAACTGTAGCGGTTAAGAATAGTTCTCTAAATGATCATAAAAGGCTTGGACTAACATCCTGGCCTTTTTTGTTAGCGAGTATCTCACCCTGTAGTTGTACTTGGTCTCCTCCCTGAACAAGTGGTCTTCTAAGGTCTGTGAAGGTGTGAGTTTGTCGTATACTTTGTATATGTACTTCTCTCTCATCAGCGGATACACGATATGGTCCCCCATTCGTTTCTTCTCCATCTTGTAGTTTTCAGATGCATACTTTATAGTAAAGAAGTCGAGGTCGTATGCCCAGAGCATGAAGTGCAACTCCTTTGGGAAGATATCTTTCTTCTTGCAGAACTCTTGGAAGCTGTTTCTCAAGTGTTTCAGGTAGTTCTTTTTTGTGTACCTTTGATCTAACACAGCGAATTCCCTGAACATCTTCTTTTTTGAACTATAACTCATACTAAATGGATTTTGAAGAAAACAAAGACTTGTTCTTACTGGAGGTTCAGAAGCTTCACTTTAAGCTGGACACTTTAATCAAGGAGTATGGAATGGAAGATATCGTTGTTAGCGTAATGATGACGGGTATTGTTGATTTCGATGAATACAACGACCCAGTCATGAAGGCTATATACAGCTACTCACTTGAAAGCAAAGAGTCTTTGGAGGAAGTTGTTGACTTCATTGTCCAGTCCTACGAAGGTAGACAAAAGAATAATGAAAAAGGCTACGATCTCGACGATATGTTGGGGGAGGCTGGAATAAGCTTGAACTGATGAAGAGTAAATCAAAAGATAGAGGGCTTGGCGATACGGTTGCTAGGTTCACTAAGTCTACAGGAATACAAAAACTTGTCAAGTCCATGAACGAGGACTGTGGCTGCGAAGCCAGACAGGAAAAATTAAATCAATTGGTACCGTATGGAAGGAGTAATAAGAAAAATAGTAATAGGTAAGTCCCCAAAAGACGGGATGGCCTACTACATTGGCATGAGGGCTGGAGAGTCCAAAGTGTCAGCCATAGTGTTCGATGAGGAGCACTTGGTCAGATACAATTTCGAGAGATATTTAGTTTACATCCAGCAAGCGGATGGAAGCCAGGTATTGTGGAAGGCAGTTTCTAACATGCCTTGTTTAATTGAATTTGATTGTAATTTCTGATGAAAACCTTTAACTTGTTCGTCGTTGAGCTCGAAAAGACCATCAACGACACCATCACCACGGACAGCGGTTTGGAGCTGTTTATAGATAATAGATTCAATGAGTTTGAAAACAGAGTCACGGAAGGCCCAGTCATTGCGGTCCCGTTTAAATACGATACTGGCGTCAAAGTGGGTGACACTTTGTATTTCCATCATCTTGTTGTTGTCAACGACGGCCAGCCTCTTACTGGTGAGGACAATAACTATCTTGTTCGTTACGATCCTGATCACGCGATTAATAATCAAGCAATTGCTTACAAGTGTCAAGAGACTGGTGAAGTACATCCGTTGGCGGGCTGGAGTCTTCTCCATGGACTGGAAGATGACAAAGAGGAAGAGCAAGGGGTTATCGAAGTTGTTAGACTGGAGAAGAAAGCTGTCACGAAGGGTGTGGTCGCATATGATGGACCTGGGCTGGAAGCGTTGGGAGTGAAGGTTGGGGATACGGTTGGTTTCAAAGAGAACCGCGACTACAGACTCAATATAGATGGGGAGGAGTGCTACAGGGTTCGCACTGAAGACTTGATGTACAAAGAAATTTAATTAAGATGTTTAGTAAAGAAGAAATCTTCGCCCTCCTTTCTGACGAGGGGGCTATGCTTGCTGATGGATTTGATGCAGCGGTAATAGGAATTACGTTTGGGTCGAATATGGTAGCCGTGTACAGTGTTCAGGCGTGTCTCGATATTTTGATGGAGGAGGACGAGATGAGCTTTACGGATGCTCTCGAATACTTCGAGTACAACATGGCTGGCGCATACGTAGGGGAGAAGACACCCATCTTTGTTTACGATGTCCAAGAAGATTAAGTTTACGACGATATCCGCCTCTGAGCGACTCATGGAGAGTATGGAGGTGGCCATCAACAACATGATCGAAGAGGTGAAGAAGCCTGTCGATCCTGAAGCTGGGGGGTCTGCTCGTAAGGCAGAGTTACAGTCTATTAAGCAAACGGCTATCGACTGCAAAGAGCTTTTGATTGAAAGACAGAAGCTTGAGCAGATGGTAAAAGAACTCAGAGAAAATGGGGAAATTGAACAAGAAAAAGACTACTCAGGCGGATTCGCTGAGCGGTTCTCAAAGTAGTACTGGATTTTATAACTTTGAAGATTGTATTGATTATGACGTCAATTACCATCTAAAAAGCGATAGACGTGTCAAAAAGAAACTATAAGAAGGAGTACAAGAAGTACGGGAAGAGTAAGGCCGCTAAGCTTTACAGGGCTATACTGAATCGTATCAACAACAGGAAGAAGAAAAACGGTCAATCCAGAGTTGGGGATGGAATGGATGAATCTCATACAGGGAAGAATAAAAACAGGACCGTTAAAAAGCCCCAGTCTCAAAACAGGGCCAACAACAGGCCAAGGACTAGACATAGTCGATAGCTCTCTTAGCTCAGCGGTAGAGCAGCGAACTCATAATTCGTAGGTCATTGGTTCAAATCCAATAGGGAGCACTCATGGCATATAAGCGCAAAGAGGACC
>Ga0160423_10002968_pt1 | contig 14107 bp, 11 predicted proteins | sample CRUFie14St8metaG_FD_108191 | JGI IMG/M metagenome (GOLD analysis project Ga0160423, IMG submission 108191) | Marine microbial communities from the Costa Rica Dome - CRUD Field 142mm St8 metaG | ecosystem: Environmental > Aquatic > Marine > Oceanic > Photic zone | place: Costa Rica: the Eastern...
AGGTAGCAAAAATTTATAGCACGTCTGAAGCTTACTTTTTACTCTTGGCCTGCCCGTCAACTCAACCTGTCCAAGATGTACCCCTTTCCCCTCCTGGTGGCCCTCCTCTTCGGGCTCTTGGGGGGGGCCTTCTCCCCTGCCTTCCTCTTGCCCCGGCCCTTATCCACGCTGGTCGTGGCTTTGGGCTCGGCAGCCTCAACCCCCGTGAGTCTCGCCACCAACACGGCCTTCACCCCGGAAGTGTCCAGGCCCCTCCTCGAGAGCTCTTTCCTAAGCTCAGCTACCTTCATACTGGAGGCATCGGAGACTGCTGGGAGCTGGGAGTCCTCTGCCGCCTCCTCTGGCGCGGGAGCACTCGGCTCAACCTTCTTCCCGCCCGGGATTAGCCCCAGCGCGAGCTCCTGCAGCTGGGCCTTGCGACCTTTGCTCGAATACTCGACCCCCGCGCCGTCCAGAGCTTTCTTCAACTCAGAGACCGTCATGGACATCAACTCCTCTTTGGTGTGGTCCATGGTTGCATTCTCACCCTCACCAGGTGCCACGTCCTCCTCTTTCTCCTCCTCCTCCTCGGGTGCCTCTAGGTTTGCCTTGACCGTTTCTGAGGGCTGCGACCCCTTTCGTTTGGTCGCCTGCTCCGCGGCCACTGTGGTAGTCCGCGCCAGCTCCGCCTCCTTCTCCGCCACCTGCTTCCGCAGCTGAGAGTTCTCCCCCTCCAGCCGCTTGGACTTGGACTCCAACTCGGCCACCCTCTTCTCCATAGCCTCGAACTCTCCGTCCTTCAGCTCCCTCATCTCGAGCTCCTCCTCGTGCGACTCGATCTTGGCACGGATCTTCTTGTTCATGCCCTCCATCGCCTTAAGCTCCTCCTCCTTCCTCTTCAGCCGCCGGACGTCGTTCTGGAAGTCCCGCAAATTCTTGCTCAGCTGATCCTCCAGCTTGTCGCATTTGTTCTCCAGGGACTCGCGCTCGTCCGTCAGGCGGACTGCCTCCGCCTCCCTTTCCCGGAGACTCTTCTTCGCGGCCTCCAGTTCGCGCCTCGCAGCCTCGGCGTCCTTCTCGAGTTGCTTGGAGCCCAGCTGGACGCTGTGAAGCTGCTCTGTGAGGGCGGCCTCCCTTTTCTCGAGGAGGTTGCACTTGATCTGGGCATCCCTCGCCGCAACCTGGAGCTTTGCGCGCTCGCTCCGCGAAGCCTCCTCGGCCTCGCTAATCGCGTCGTCCAGCATACGCTCCCGCCTTCTCATCTCCACGATCTCTTCGACCGCCTCCCTCAGCTGCTCCTCACTGTCGGCCAGACGCTGCTCCAGCCACTTGGCCCTATTGTTGAGCTCCGCAGCTTCCGACCTTGAGACGCTCGCGGAGTCGAGCACACCCTCCCTCGTAAAGCGCTGCCACAGGCTACCCCTCCTGTTTCGGTTCTGCAGTCCCGTGAGCGTCGGCGTGACGAAAGGACCCTGGTCGTGGTTTTGCGGCGTGGCCGCGAGGCTCATGCCGTTGCCGTCCCCCGCGTAGTACGTCGGGGTGTCCCTCCCAGCAACAACGGGGGTCAGGTGAAGACTCATGGCTCGAAAGAAACACCTCCCCCTCGCTCAACTCTTCCTTCGTGCCCGGCTAGCCGGCGTCTTCTCTTTCCTCGCTTTTTCCGACGGTGCCGCCCGATCTGCCGCCCTGAACGGCGAGTACGACAAGGAATTTTTCGAGATTAACGGAAAAACATAGAGTACAACATTAGTCACGAAAGGATTAGAAGGCGTAGTAGGGTCCAACTCCCTTGACTCCCAGCCCTGGCACGGTCTCGTTTTCGCTGTCGCACCACTCTGCCGGCGCGTACACCACCGCCGTCCTAGAGGGCGCGTAAATCTGCATGGAGCAGGGCCTGTTGTCGTAGTCCCCGTCCTGCGTGTGAAACTCAGCGTCCGTCCACTTGCTGACGTTGCTCCAGCCGCCAAAGACGCCCTCGTCCGAGCTCAGAGCGATCTTGTACACTCCTTGCTTGAGGCACCCAACCCTGTAGTCCGTGTACGAGTTGTACGGGTGGAAGTTGAGCACGAAGACCAGGTCGCCCCTCTCGAACACGATGAGCTTGTCCATCTCATCCTTGCGGGAGATGTAAGTGTGGGGCGCGTTCACAAAACCAAAGGCCTTGTCCAAGTGCATCAGGGCCCTGTCATACGAGTTCATGAACTTGTACTTGAGCGCGTCCGAGTCCGCCAGATCCCACCTCCTGCGGCACTTATCGTGGGAGCCCCCGTTACCCGGGATGAACTCCCCCGTGGAGGTGTCGTAGGTGTCGTCCCTTGGGAAGTCAATCCACTCAGGGTGCCCAAACTCGTTGCCCATGAAGTTCAGATAGCCCTCCCCGCCCAGGGCCGACGTAATGGTGCGGATCATCTTGTGCAGGGCAATACCCCTGTTCACGACATCGTTCTGCGAGTCGACCTCCATCCCGTAGTACATCTCAGCATCCATGAGCCAGAACGCAATGGTCTTGTCTCCCACCAGGGCCTGGTCGTGAGACTCTGCGTAACCAATGCAGGCCTCGCCGTACCTCCTATTGGTCAGCGTATGGCAGATGTCCCCCATGGGCCAGTTCTCGTCCGACCCAGAGGTCTCCATGATGTCGATCCACTTGTCTGCGATGGCCATCTGCAGCCTGTAATCGAAGCCCACGCCTCCCTCGGCGACTGGTCTGCAGAAGGTGGGCATGCCCGAGACATCCTCGCCAATGGTCACCGCGTTGGGGAAGATGCTATGGATCATGTCGTTCGCCAGCATCAGGTACACCACGGAGTCGAGATCGGTCTGCATGCCGAAGTACTCGTCGTAGTTTCCCGTGAAGGCCATCTGGAGGCCGTGGTGGTGGTACATCATGCTAGTGACACCATCAAAGCGGAAGCCGTCGAACTTGTACTCGTCCAGCCACCACCTGCAGTTCGAAAGCAGAAACCTCAGGACCTCCCAGTTCCCATAGTTGAACAGCCTGCTGTCCCACATCCAGTGGTAGCCTTTGGCGCCAGAGTGGAAGTACTGGCCGTCCGAACCGTCAAAGAGGTTGATCCCGTCGTTCGAGTTGCTCGAGGCATGAGAGTGGACGACATCAATGAGGACAAATAGCCCAAGCCTGTGGGCCTCGTCAATCATCGCCTTGAGCTCGTCCGGAGTTCCGCACCTGGACGAGACCCCGAAGAAGTTGGTGACGTGGTAGCCAAAGCTTCCATAGTAGGCATGCTCCTGGATGGCCATGATCTGGATGGCGTTGTAGCCGAGGTCCCTGATCCTCGGCAGCATGTCATCCTTGAACTCGAGGTAAGAGTTCACCTTTGGCTCCTCGCTCGACATGCCGACGTGGCACTCGTAGATCCTCAAGTTGCTTGGCTTCTTCGGCCTGTTATACTTGAACTGGTACTTCTTGTCGGCCTCGTACACCCCAGGCTCGCTCGTTCCCTCGGGCTCGTAATAGCACCCGTTGAACTGCACCTCGTCCCAGGCCTGGGTGGCCCACTTGATCCACGCCGGGATGCGCTCGCACCACTCGCCCGACTCGGACTCGAGGCGGCACTTCACCCTGGACCTGTGCTCGATCGCGCTCTCGCCCTCCTCGGTGTCCGGGAGGAAGAGCTCCCAGACCCCAAAAGGGTTCTTAAACGCCCAGTGCTCCGGCTTTGGATCCCAGTCGTTGAAGTCGCCCACGAGGGCGAGCGCCTTGGCGCCCGGCGCCCACTCCCTGTACCAGATGCCCTGCTTTCCCTCGTGCTCCCCTCTGTTGAAACCAAACTTCTTGTACCCCTGGGAGAACGCGTCCAGGCCCCCCTCGTTCTCGTCGATGGCGTGCCGAAGACTCCTGTACCTCCCGTACCTCTCCTTGATGTGGTCGGCGTGGGACCAGAGCGTGGGGTCGAACCTGAGGCACTCGGTTCCGTCCCCCTCCGGGACAGAAGGGGTCCCGTATATCTCCTCCATGGCGTGACCGTCCGGTTGGACCTGAGCAGGCGACCACTCGGCCTGCGCGTCATCGGCGGGTGGTGCCGGGACGGGTGCCTCGACCTCCTCGGCCTTCTCGAAGGACACGCCCGCGGCATCCAGCTCGCTCTCGAGCTCCGCGACGGACCCGTCGGCGGACTCGATCGCCTGTCTGAGGAGCTCGTTCTCCTTCTTCAGCAGATCCAGGGGGGCAATCTCCGGCTCCTCGGCCTTCGCCCTGCACCTCCTCGCAGGCCCGCCGAACCGGGCACCGCAACCCTTCGCCAGCCTCGAGGGGGCGGGCACCCCGCGCGCTCCAAGCTTCCCAGCACAACGCATCCTGTGGTACCCCACTCGTGCTATGGGATGAATGACTCTAAGCGATCGATCGACTCTCCCTGCCAGCGCTCTGTCTCACAGCTAGATCCACTCATGCCAACTATTGTCTGGTTGGTAAGGCCTGGTGGACGGACCGTGATTTGGACGGACGAGGATTTCTCCCGTAGAATATCCCAACTTTCAACTTTCCCGGAAATATCGAGCAACATATTTTTGCCTCGCAGGAGGCTCGCCTCCTCAAGCGAGGCAGCCCGAAGGCGAGGACCATTCTTCGGACTCCGACCTGGAACCCTGGACCCTACCTCCCGCTGGCCGCGCGCGCGCGTTTCGGAGGGAAGGCCGTTTGCGGAGCACTCCTCGCCGTTGTGACTCGCCCGCGCGCTCCCCCGCCACCACGACAGACACACACACACACACCACACACTTACTTGAACACACCCAACTGTCCTCCCGGCGGCAGGCAGGCATGAGCTACCGACCGATGGTACCCTCCTCCTCCCACGAGGACCACCTGGCGCAGTATGGCGCGGGGGCGGCCGTCCCGCCGGCCAGCCCGCTCGAGCCTCAGAGGGGTCCCCACTACGGGGACTACACGAGCGCCAGGCTGAAGGAGATTGAGCTCCTGAAGTCCCAGCTTGACAAGTTGGAGGCGGAGTACTCCAAGGCGCAGACCACGTGCGGCAACACGCAGGCGTACTTCGAGGCCTACAAGGAGAGCCAGAAGGAGAGGGACTTGCAGCTGCTTTACTACAAGCAGCACGTGGACACGGTGTCGAAGCAGCTCGACATTCTGTCCAAGAGGGTCGCGGACTTCAACCAGAAGGAGAGGGAGCTGAACGAGCTGAGGGCGAGGGCCGACCAGGGCGGCGCGGAGAACGGAGCCGAGGGGTCCGGCAAGGAGAAGAGCCTGAGGTCGGCGCTGGAGAGCATGAGCTCCCAGGTGGAGGCCTACATCGAGGAGATCGACGAGCTGAGCCAGTCCTTTGACGACATCCAGGAGCACAACGGCAAGCTCCTGCAGCAGCTCACCGAGCAGAGCGACTGCCAGGTGAAGCTCCGGGCCCAGCTCCTGAGGCAGGAGAAGGAAGTGTCCAACTTGAAGAGGGAGACACTGCTGAGGGACCAGAGGAGGGACCTCGAGAAGGAGCTCTACGATAACAAGGAGAAGGAGCTCAGGGAGGTGGAGAAGAGGTGCAACGTGATGGAGCTCAAGTGGCAGCAGGGCGCGAGGACCGTGCAGGAGAAGGATAAGGCCCAGAGGGAGCTCGAGGCCAGGGAGGCGAGGCTGAAGCAGAGGGTGGAGGCCCTGGAGGGCGAGCTGCAGAGCGTCCAGGCGCGGCAGGCGAGCGCCTACGACAAGAAGAGGAGGCTCGAGGGCGACGCGAGCGTCCACGGCGGCGCGGAGGACGGGTCCCGGGGCGCCTCCAGCAAGGACATAGTGAGGGACCAGCAGATCAAGCACTACCAGAAGCTCCTGTTCTGCTCCATCTGCAAGACGAACGAGAAGAAGATGATCATCAAGAGGTGCCTGCACATGTTCTGCGACGAGTGCATCTCCACGAGCTTGCAGTCCAGGAATAGGAAGTGCCCCGCCTGCGGCGTCAAATTTTCCCAGTCCGATCTCGTGCCCATCTACTTTTAATGCGACTGCCACCTTCTGGTTGGTTTTTCTTGTGTTTGTGTTTTTTTCACTTTCCAAAAAGTGCTTCCCCATGGCGGTGGGCTCCGCGCTGCGACTAGCGTGGGAGAGCCGGGTGAGCGGCGTCGGTCGGCCAAGGATCCGGGGAGCGCGGAGATGGGTGCTGCGGCGATGGGAGGCACGCCCCGGCGGGGGCACGCGTCGGGGCCGACCGGCGCCGAGGGGCTTCTCCGACACCGGGGACGCATCGACCTCGAGGGAGAAAGAGGAGAGCCGAAGGGTGAAGCAGCTCAACAGGGCGAGCGAGCTGCTTCAGACAATAATCGACGAGGTGAGCAGGGAGCACTTCATCGACACGGCTGCCCTCATCATCGAGGACGACGAGGCCGACGGCTTGGTTGACGCCAGTGGGAAGGGAACGGAGGCGTTGGCGCAGGTCGCTCGGAAAGTCTGCCGGGTTTACATGGACGAGCTCGACAGCGTATTCCTCGCCACGCTGCTCGCGTAAGTAAACATGGCGACACCCCTTGCAGCCGCGAACGGCAGGCTGACTGACCTCGTGGTGCACTGTTGGTGCCTGCCTCTCTCCGCACTCGCAGCTACATACAGGCGGCCAAGGATCAGAACAGGGAGGACGTGGTCGAGCTGCTCAACTGCGTGTACGAGCAGATCATTCTGCTGCTCCGGATGGATCTACCAGGCGGGATCCAGTGCGTGGACATCCTCACCCAGGTGGTTGGCCAGGCGGACCGGGAGAGGGTTCTAATGAAGGCCCTGGGGGAGGCGGAGCGGAACCGCGACGAGGGCACCCCGCTTGACGGGAGCGACGCCGAGGCTGGTAGGGTCGCCGCCGCCGGGGAGTCCGCTCTGGACAAGCTCGAGGTACCCGCCTGCAAGCCCTCCGAGGTCTTTGGGGCCTGCCAGGAGATGCTCCGGCAGATGGAGACCCAGGACGCCTTCGACAAGCTTTTGTACTACAGGGTGTGCTGCGTCAGGGAGGAGGTCAGGGACTTTGCTGAGCGTTTCGAGGCGGGGGAGACTTCCATTGCGAGGGCCTACCCACACGCCCTGCCCGCCAGGGAGCTGGCGCTGGTGAAGGAGCTCCTTAGGGTGCAGGGCGAGCAAAGGATGCGGGCTCTGTTGAGCAGGGCCATCGCGGAGTTTGACGTCCTACAGGCGGAGGTGGACTTTGGGGACGTGGAGAGGGGCTCCGCAAGCGGGCTCCACGGTCAGATGGACGGCACCAACGTCATCCCGCACAAGCTGATGGAGTGCCTGGCCGCGCTGCTCCACGAGAGCGAGATGGAGGACAACGACAGGATGCGCGGGAGGGACCTGCCGCCCGAGGAGGTTGTGAAGCAGATGCGGCTGGTCAGGGAGCAGGCGGTGTCGGTCCTGAGGCAACTGGCACAGATGGACAGCGCGTAGGGGGGTGAGACACTTGCGAGGCGCCTTGGGCGCGTGATTTCTCCTCCTCTAAACGTGCAATACATCCTTTGGGAGACGAAAAAAAAAAAGTCCTTTGTGCTGCTGCTGCTCCTCCCTCTCAGGGCTCACGCCCTCTGCGAAAGGGGGGGGGAGGGAGGTCTGGGTCCTTACTTGACGATGACCTTTCCCTGCATGCCGGCTCCCTGGTGGGGCTCGCAGTAGTAGGAGTAAGTTCCGGAGACGTCGAACTTCCTGGTGACGGTCTCGCCAGGGGCGTTCAAGTAGTCCTCGTTGGAGAGGGCATCGGCGTTGGCTCCGGCTGGGATCTCGTCCTCGTCGAACATGATGTTGTGAGGGAATCCGGCGTTGTTCTTCCAGGTGACGGACTCTCCCTTGTTGATGGTCACGGTGGCTGGCTCGAAGACGAGTCCGCCGGAGTCAGATCCGAGCTTGACGTCGGCGGCCTGGGCGCTCAAGGCGAGAGCGAGGGTGGAGGCGGCAACTCCGGCGGTCTGGGCGACCTTCCTGACGAAGGAGACCTTTGGGACGTTGGCGTTGGCCTTCATGGTGGTGGCCACGTTCCTCTTCATCATAGCGCTCTTCATCATCTGCGATACGGGGGCAATGGGTGACGTATGTTGGTGTCAGGGACGGCGCGAGGGTTGGGAACGGCACGGGAGCCGCGCGCGCGCGCATTTTGAGACACCGGACGGCGCAGGGGGGATCGGACGGCTGGACCGCGGCGGCCCTCGCCCGACCGCCTGGCGGGGGGTAGAAAGGCGGGTCCAACTCACCTTTGCTTTGCTCGTCGCGGCGTTGCTTGTTGTTTTTCTGTCGGCCTCTCATCCGGCGTTGAGATGACCAATTACCCATGGATTAATACCATCTCGATCATCCTTATCCGAACGTCTCTCATCGAAATGTACGTCTCTCGCCGATTTTCTGATCATTTCGACTTTTCCACACGAGTGTTCCGCGAATATCTGGAGAAGATGAAGAAGATAAAAAAATCAATCACAATCAGGTTTGGTGGGCCCTGCCCCCTGGCTCGCCCAGCTCACCCGATCATCCCCGCACGCCGCCATCCCCCCAGGTCCTGGGCAGAGCTCCCACAAAGTCGACCAAGGGGCACGACGTCCCCCCCCTGACGAAGTTCACCCAGCAGATCAGCGGCAGCTTCCTGAGCTGCCGCCCGCTCGCCTCCCTGAGGCTCTGGCAAGCTCGCCACAGGAGTCCCTCTGGGACGTAGCCGCACTCGCCTCCCTCCCCCGCGTCGACCTGGCCGCCCGCCCAAGCACCTCGTACCTCGCCTGGGACTTCCTCTAGCGCCCGGACGCCCCCGGAGGAGGAGACCAGCAGGCCCACCCTGACCATCTCGTTCAGGGCCTGGGCCAAGATCTGGTACCTCGCGCTCGCGCCCGGGTTTCCCAGGTGGATTCTCAGGTCCGCCCTGTCGAGGAAGGCCTCGTCGATCGCGTCGCTGACGTTCGAGGTGCACATGACGTACACGTTCGGGTACTGCCTGAGCTGGTCGAGCTGGGTGAGCAGGGCGTTCACGGCCCTCACCCCGTCCGAGGGCTCGCCACCCTGGATGCTCTGCCTCCTCGCCGTGGCCAGGGACTCGACCTCGTCGATCAGCACGAAGACCAGGCTGCTCCTCGACCGGTCCTCCAAGTCCAGCGCCAGCTCTGCGAGATCCCGGATCTGCTGGAAGAGCTTCGACACCAGCTTGCCGCTCTCGCTGAACCACTTGCTGAAGAGCGAGTGAGCGTTGATCTCGATGAGCTTGGAGAACCCAGCCTCGCCGTGAAGCCCGCCCGGGCGGCCGTCCTCCGGGGAGAAGCTCGTGGAAAAGTGCCGCACCGCCAGCTTCTGGGCCAGGGCCTTGCACAGGGACGTCTTTCCCGTCCCGGGCGGGCCGTGCAGCAGGATCAGCCTGTTCCAGGCGACCACGTTGTGGTCCACCCCCAGGGCGCCGAAGAGCAGGGCGCTCCTGCTGTAGCTCAGGAGCTGCTCCTTCACCCCGGTGCCAGGCCCGTCCCCGTCCAAGTCGTACCGAAGAGACTCCCACAGCCCCTCGAAGTGCACGGACGGCAAGAAGTACTCGGTGAAGCTGGCGATGCCCTCGTCTCCCTCGATCTCCTCGCACGGCTCGTCGAGGCTGACCTGGTACGCGTGGACCACCAGCTCGACTTGCCAGAACAGGAGGGGGAGGGACGACCCCGCCCCCCCGAGGCCGGGGGAGCCCGGGTCGCGGTCGCACACACGTATAAGCTCGACGTGCTTTTCGAGGAACAGGTCCCCGGTCCCGCGGAAGGCCACCTCCCCGCTCTTTATCTCCTGCTTGCTCTTCAGCAGCACCGAGACGTGCTCAAGCAGGCTCGACTCCGTGCAAGCGACGCCGTCCGGCCGCAGCCGCACCTCCACGTGGAGCGGAACCCTCTCCATCGCCTCAGCCCACGTCCGTCGTCTCGGCCGATCGTTTCCTCGATCGATCTGTCGTCGGACAGCTGGAGATGGCGGGAGGCGATCGGGGGCGCTGGATTTTTGACTCGGCGAACTCGGCGAAGATTTTTTCTTTTTTCTAAGCAAAAAAGCGCCGACTCAGCAGCGTGAGCGAAGAAGGGCAGCGGACGGCGGCAAGTCGAGAGCAACCTGTGTTAGAACCCGAGAGCGGAGGAAAGATGAGCGGCTTCGATGTGGACGTGGATCAGATCGGTTGGGGCGAGCCCAGCCACCTGACCCGTTACCACAGCCCGTACTACAACGAGAGCCACGTCAAGTGGAGGATGCACCTGAGGAAGTGGTGCGAGGAGAAGCTCCAGCCGAATATCCCAAAGTGGGAACAGGAGAAGGTCATCCCGCACTCCGTGTTCAGGGACGCCTTCAGAGTCGGGTTTTTGCCTGCCATCGTGGGCGCGCCTTGGCCCGAGGAGCTCTGCGGACCTTGCCCCGGACTCGCTCCAGGTAGGCGCCCCACCCCAACCAACCCCAGCCCCACCCCGACCGCGAAGCTTTCCGCCCGCGCCGACCGCGGGACCCGCCTCTCCGATCTTCACAAGTGCTGAGACCCTCCTCCTTTCCGACTCTCTCGCTTTGTCTCCCCTTTTGTCCCGTTTGCGCAGGCGAGAAGTTCGACGCTTTCCACGAGCTCATCGCGTGGGAGGAGATCTGCAGGCTCGGCTCGGGTGGCCTCGCCTGGGGCATCTGCGAGGGCATCCAGATCGGGGTTCCGCCACTCCTCAACTTCGGCACCCCGGAGATGCGCAAGGTCGCCCAGCAGTGCCTAATGGGCGAAAAGGTCATCTGCCTCTGCATCTCAGAGCCCTACGCCGGTAGCGACGTGGCCAACATCCGCTGCACCGCGCAGAAGAAGAGGGTGCTGAACAAGAAGACCGGAGTGGAGGAGGAGGTCTACGTCGTGAACGGCGAGAAGAAGTGGATTACCAACGGAACGTATGCAGATTACTTCATCGTGGCCGCCAGGACCGGCCCCAAGGGCAACAAGGGAATCTCCCTTCTCCTCGTCGACAGGTCCATGGCTGGTTTGGAGACCAAGAGGATGGACTGCATGGGCATGTTCGCGAGCGGCACCGCCTACATCACGCTGGAGGACGTCCACGTGCCGTGCTCCAAGGTCATTGGCGAGGTCAACAAGGGCTTCTACTACATCATGTACAATTTCAACCACGAGAGGTGGGGCTTCGTGGCGCAGTCCACCGAGTTTGCGAGGGTTTGCCTGGACGAGGCCACCAGGTACGCCCTGAGGAGGAGGACCTTCGGGAAGACCTTGGTGGAGCACCCCGTGATCCGAGCGAAGATCGGGGAGATGGCGAGGCAGATCGAGAGCACCCACGCCATGCTGGAGCTGCTGACCTACCAGATGACACAGATGTCCAAGGAGGACCAGATGACCAAGCTGGCCGCGGACTGCGCCCTCATCAAGGTGCAGGCCACAAAGATGTTCGAGTTCTGCGCCAGGGAGGCCGCCCAAATCTTTGGGGGCGCCTCCTACGTCAGGGGAGGCCAGGGCGAGAAGGTGGAGAGGCTGTACAGGGAGGTGAGGGCCATGGCCATCCCGGGAGGCAGTGAGGAGATCATGATCGACCTCGCAGTGAGGCAGATCCTCAAGCCCGTGAAGAAGCTGTGAGCAAAAGCGAGCACGTCCCCGTAAACCGTTTAATTTCCTATTAAAATTTCAACCGCCGCCATCTTGGCCCGCCTCACCCCATGGAGTAGAACACGGCGTTTCCGTCGTCCCTTGTGGTGACCAGGCATTGATCCGCCACCGCAATGGCTCGCACCGCATTCTGATTTCCCCCGAGCTCGTACAGGAGGCTCCCCTTCCTGAAGTCGTGCACCATCAGCTTGCCGTCCCCGGACCCGCTGACCACGAGATCCCCCGCCAGCTCCATCGAGTAGATGAAGTCTTCGTGAGTCGCGATGGTGGACACCCTCTCAAAGGACATCCTCGGGTCAGACGCGCAGATCCTCATGTCTGCGCCCATGGTAAGGACCGTGCCGTCTGCGGCGCGCCGGATGGCGCCGACGGCGCCTGCCCCACCCGCCTTCCTGTGGTGGAAGCGCTCGAAGAGGCAGTCCTGAAGCCTGGGATCCCACACCCTAAGGCAGCCGTCCTGGCCTCCCGAGAGGACGAGGGTCTCGCCCTCCTCCGCCAGGCACAGGGCGGTGATGTGCCCCTGGTGTGCGGCGCCCTCCGCCCTCCTGAGCTTGGCCCTCTGCACGTCCCACGACAACAGGGCCCCGTCCCTGCTCCCGGAGATCAGGGATCCGTCCCCGAACGCCACCTCCATCACGGGCGCCTTGTGGCCCCGAAGGGTCTCGCACTCCCTGCCCGTTGGGCCCGAGACGTCCCACAGCCTGACGGTCTTGTCGTAGCTGCACGAGCACGCCAGGCTGCCGCCCGCGCCGATCTCGATCGCGGAGACGGAGTGGGTGTGACCCTTGAGCTCCGTCGCCCTCACGGCGGAGGCATGCCACAGAAATAGCTTCGAGTCCAGGCCCGCGCTTAGGACCCTCCCGTCCGGGAGGTACCGCACCGCGTTCACCCACTCGGCGTGGCCGTGGGCCCTGGAGTACAACTTCCTCGTCCTCTTGCCCTTGCGAAAGTTCACCTCGTACAGGGCGTGGTCCGAGCTCCCGATCACGGCGCAATCGCCGCGCACGTCCATACAGAGGCTCGGCCTGTCGGAGAGGTCCAGCGCCGTTCCCTGGCGGTCGCGCGGGCCAGCGCGCCAAGCGGCCGCGTCGCGGGCCGAGGTCGGGGCCGGGTCCACCACACCCGCCGCTTCAACCCCGGCCGCGGGCCTCAGCGCCCGGATGGCCTGCGGCTTCCTCATCGCCTTGGGCCTCCCGGAGGCGTTGCCCCCTGCCCCCTTCCTAGCGGCCCGCGGGGCGCTATCGATGTTCTCCTTGGAGCACATATCCCTCAGGGCGTCCTCCATGTCTTGCATGTACCTGTCGTTCAGCCCGTGCGAGGTCGCCGCCGAGTGCATGGGCGGGGCCTGCCTCTGCCTTCCCGTTCTCCTGTCCCTGCTCGTGGCCTTAAGCCGGCGCAGGGAGCTCCCGAGCCCGGCCTCCTTCTGTGTGGACTGCTGGGACGACATCCCTCTTTCTCCTCCTTCGCAAAGCTGGGGTCTTTTGTGTCTTTCGCCCTCCCGCGCGGGGCTGCGCTGCGTTGGGGTACCGTGCCGGGGCGGGGCGAAGGGCGCGCGATCGATCGCGCAGGGACACCTGAGACGACGACGACGTGCGCGTGGGACTGTCCTCGATCAATTTCAAAGGCTCGCGAGCTTTTTTGGACGCGCGCGCGGGAAATTTCCGATTTCTCGCGAGAATTCTTGCCCTCAGTGCACGATGGCGCCCACGGCGAAGCTCGGAGCCGCCCTGGAGGGCGTGGACGGAAAGGTAAGGGCTGACCAGCGACGAGGAGAGGAGGCGGGAGGGGGGAAGGGGTTGACATCCGGCCCCCGCGATCCGCCGACAAACACAATGGACCGCCCCGGCCGGCAGGACTCTTCGATTCTTCCCCTTCCCCGACCCCACCCTACCCCCGGAGGTCCCCCCCGTCCCAGCGCCGGCGAGGCGCTGCCGCCCGCACATCGCGTCCGTCGCCCACCTCTGACCCCGTTTCTCCTCCCCGTCTCTCTCTCTCTCTCTCTCTCTCTCGTCCACCCTACCCTCGCAGGAGACCATGGCGCTGGGCGAGGCCGGGGTCCGGCTCCTCCTCGGGGAGGACTCCGGCCGCCCCGAAGACGGGCGGGTGGTCGCCTCCCTGGCGGGAGCCATCGCAGGCGCGTGCCGGGAGGGCCTTCCCGACGAGGAGGTCGCCCCGTACCTCCGCTCGGAGCACCTCCTCCCCCCCGGCGCGGCCGCCCGCGTCGCGGAGGCCCTCAAGGCGAGCCGGCCGCGGGTCCAGCGGGCGCTCGACGAGGCCTCGGGATCCACCTGCCTCCCCCGCCTCGGGTCGGCGACCTGGAGGCTGGACGTCGTCAGGAAGGGAGGCGATCGCGGCGTGGAGCCCGTCTTCCACGTCTCTCTCGCGGACGTGCGGGGCGAGGGGCTCTCGTCCTTTGCGTGCAACATGGAGGAGATGCAGGACCTGGTCGCGACCCTCAAGGACGCGTGCCTGTCCATGAGAAGGAACGAGACGGCGCACGCGTGATGAACAGGGGTGGGGTGAACAGGCGGGAGTGGGGGGGCGGGAGTGGGGGGTGGCGAGAG